>ULMO01003904.1_pt1 | contig 9827 bp, 14 predicted proteins | sample 1951691 | NCBI WGS metagenome assembly ULMO01 (sample SAMEA4835554, study PRJEB28245) | human gut metagenome | biome: gut microbiome; material: fecal sample | place: Denmark | collected 2008 | reverse complement strand
TATTATCTGCTATGACAAAAACAAAAAGATAATCGACGCTAAGACCGTATGCATAACGCTGGAAGAGATGGGTGGAATATACGGTATAGGGTATATCAACAACAGAGCTGTCCATGTGGATACGAGACCCAAGGCTTCTCAGTGGTATGGCGACGAAACCAAACGTGGAGCACCCAGTATCACGAAGCTTGGATACAAGTCTTTCCGTGATTATTTCAAGATGTAACAGAAAGGAAGTTTTATTATGACAATCGACATTACAACTATCATTGAGCTGGTTATTGCCCTGCTCGGCACAATTATTACTGTTATTGTAATACCTTGGATCAAGACTAAGTTGAACAATGAGCAGTGGAACACTCTTAATGAGTATGCGATCGTATTTGTAAAGGCTGCAGAAATGCTCTTCAATGGAACAAATCTTGGCAAGGATAAGAAGAAGTGGGTAATTGAGAAGCTCACTGCAATCGCAGAGGAACATAATCTGAAGTTCTCGGCAGATGCAATAGAGGCTGCTATTGAAAATGCGGTCAAGAATATGAACGACATACTGGAGATCACGGACTATAAGCCTGAAATCTCGGAATGAGGTGGGATATGGAAAGCCTCAATTTAGATACTATCGCTACATACTGCGGAAGTGTCTCAACTATCATTGCTTTAGTTGTTCTTATTGTAAAGCCTATTCGTACAAAATTTGTCACGTGGATAACCAAGACAAGTGATCGGGACGGTATCAATGCTAAGATTGATAACCTTACAGAACTTGTACAGAAACAGATTGAACAGAACGAGGAAATTAATACTGAACTCAAAAAGCAGAGTCTCGCTTTGCAGTGTACTTTAAGGAACAGCATTCTTATTATATATAATTCAAGAATGAAAGCAGGATATATAACCTTGTATGAAAAAGAAAACCTTGCAAAGTTATATTCTAATTACACCTCACTTGGGGGCAATTCATTTGTGCATAACTGTTATGATGAACTTAACGAATTGCCTGTAAAGAATGATTAATTACATATACAAGACTGCTGTACTTATTGTATAGCAGTCTTATTTTATAGAAAGGATTGATAAAATGGCTGGTATAAAAAGTAAATACGGCAATGATTATAATACCCCCGTTAGCGAGTATGTCTTGACCGACAAAACCGAAATAGCCGATCTCCCTACAACCACGTCCGATGCAAAGGGTAAGTTTGCTGACGATGTAAACTTTAAAAACCACCCTGCAATCGGTTCGGTAGCACAGGTAATCGACAGCACTGGGCTTGCTGTTTATATGCTTTCGAGTTCGGGCTGGGTAGAAATATGATAATCAACAATAAGAAAGGAAGGTGACACTATGGATATAGTAACTTATGGCGTACTCTCTAAGAGAATCAATGGCATTTTAAGCGGAGTTAAGTCCACTGAAATCCAAGGCACAAGTTTGATTTTCAACTTTACAGACGGAACTTCTCAGACTATGACATTTCCAATTCCTGCGGATGGTAAAGATGGCGCAAATGGTATTTCTATTGTAGGATTAGAAATTACCCCAACTAATCATTTAATAGGCACTTTTTCTGATGGCTCTGTTGTCGATGCGGGTCTAATAACAACAATAAGAGGTGAACGTGGCTATACAGGCGCCGCAGGTAAAGACGGCAAGGACGGTACTAACGGTGTTGATGGTGTAGATGGTATCTCTCCTACTGTTACTATTACAGAAGCTACAGGCAGGCACACTATATCTATTACCGATAAAGACGGTGTAAAATCATTCGTTGTCAAAGATGGTTCTGCTCTTGATGTAGATAATTACTATACTAAGGACGAAGTTATTACAGAACTTGCTACAAAAGCAAATATAGCTGATATTCCTGTCGTACCTGTAAATGTATCAGAGTTTACTAATGATGCAGGATATATTAAGAATACTGTAGATAATCTTATTCATTATTATAACAAGGCTGACGTTTATACTCAAACGGAAGTCAATATGCTGATTTCTAATATCAATAAGCTTACTTCTCAAATTGTAGATGAATTACCAACAACTGATATAAGTCCAAGTACAATTTATCTTATCAAACAGCCTGATAGCAATGTATATATGCAGTATATGTATATAGATAATGGGTTTGCAGAATTAGGTAGCACTCAAATGGATTTGACGGATTATGTGACTTCACAAAAACTGACTGAGGAACTTATTAAAAAAGCCGACAAGACTGAAATACCCGAAGTTCCTCAAAAGGAAACTACAAATATAGACTTTGCGACAGAGTTTTAAAGAGGTGCGATATTTATTAAATTTGTTGAAAACCAACTTATACCCATAAGAGTAACTTCAAGAAGCATTAAGGCTTACGAACCGTTAGGATATGATATTCCGAAAAAGTCAAATGGGCATTATGATCTTGATGAATACATATATGTAAAAGCTGAAGATGTGTGTTATAAAACATCGTCTGTTAAAATCCAAGTATATTGTGAATGCTGTGGAAATATTAAAACAATGCACCCGTCAAATTATTATGATGGATTGACAAATGATAAATATTATTGTTATTCCTGTAAAAGAATTCTTTTCCGTTCAAAGGAAAATAGTCCTCGTTGGAATCCGAATATATCACAAGCCAAAAGGATAAAAGAGAGAGACTGTCTTGAAAATATATTATTTACAAAAAATGTATTGTGTAGAGATAATTATATTTGTCAAAAGTGCGGAAGCAAAGCGGACGTTGTGCATCATCTTGACGGATATAATTGGTGCATTGACAGAAGATTTGACGAAACCAATGGAGTATCTTTATGTAAAACTTGTCACAAAAATTTTCATGCTATGTATGGCTATGGGAATAACACAGAAAATCAATTCTTTGAATGGTTTGGCAGACCACTTGTTCTATCTAAAAATACAAAAGAAGTAGTTGAAGCTAAACCTATGATTTGTATAGAGAACGGGATAATATTACCTGCAAAAGAAATGGCGAATAAGTTAAATCTAAATAGTTTTATTAAACTTTATGATATATGCAATCATAAAGCCTTGACGATAGACAACTATCACTTTATGTATTACGCAGAATATCTTAATTTACCAAATAGATGTATTTCTAACATAATTGAATTTATACAGTTTTCATATTACATAACAATGTATATGAATAACAAAACAAAAACAGATAAACTTGTTATAGATATTATGTCTGGATGTATTTATTTTGGAGTAAAGGATGCTGAGAAGAAATGCGGAATATATAATGTCTCTGCTTGTTGTAGGCACAAGCAAAGGAGTTGTTTTAATAAGGCAACAAATAAGAAATATGTTTTTATATATTTTAGCGACTTTTTAAAGCTTTCTGGCGAAGAACAACTACAAATAATTAGCAAAAACAAGGAATCGTGGTTTTATGATTCCTTGTTTTATTTAGCAAACAAAGAAGGTGTTTTATTTGGATAAATATATTGACAAACAATATTTAATCGCTAATCTTAAAGCGTTTAAAAATCAAATTCTTGATCCTAAGTATGCAAGTTTAGGCGAAGACGGAAAAATATCTAAAGCAGTTGTCCCTTCTCTTTCGGCGGCGGAAGTAGGTGCGCTTCCAGAAGATACTGAAATCCCTATTTTCACCAATAAAGCAGTTCTCGATAAAATCAGCGAAGAGAAGGTTGAGAGCTGGGACGAAGCAGTAACCTCCGCACATACTCACGATAATAAAATCGTTCTTGATAAGTTTACAGAGTCTGATGAGGGTGAAGTCCTTTATAAAGGTAAACAAATAGCAAGCGGTAATCTCTGGAATGGTACTAAGGAAGAGTTTGATACTATTGAGAATAAAGACCCAGATACTACTTATGTGATTACTGATGATAAAGATGATGAAGTGTCACTCAGTGATTTAGTAATCGACGATAGTTCTACTACATCTGAAAAAAAGTCTTGGTCTGTGAAGAAGATAAATGATACTGTTGTTTTGAAAAATACTGGAATATTATATAAAAACGCTCCGACATCTTCAGGAATGACAACCTTTACATTAGATATATCCTCTTTAGGACTGACCCACGGCATATATCATTTTAAATGTTATATAGTAGGTAATGGCAATGTCGCTCATTGTGCTGAAGGCAGTATTGGACAATATGATGGTAGTTATTATATATCTATTGATTATAAATCATCTCACATTTCCAGTATCATTATAAACGGAACAACAATTACAGTCACAACTTCTACAGCTCATTATAATCTTAGTTTTTCTATTCAATCAATATATAATTGGGCAGAATCATAAAAAAAGGAGAGTGAAACAATATGTCAATATATCAAGGCGACCAGAAAGTCGCAAATAATATAACTATCGAAAACGCTTCATATTCTGTGCCTATTGGTACAATTATCAGTTATGCCTCCACTACTCTCCCTATAGGTTTCTTGCTTTGTGATGGCTCGGAGATATCAAAGACTGACTACGCTGATTTATATATTGTTATTGGCAACAAGTTCGGCACAGCTACAGATACTACGAAGTTTAAGCTCCCTGATTTGAGAGATAGATTTATTCAGGGTGCTAATGGTAATTTAGGTGCAAGTAAAGACGCTGGACTTCCGAACATTACTGGTACATTTTATCACGATACAAATGCAAAAGCTGGACTATCGGGCGCATTTGCATCATATGAAAGTACAGGTCGGCAAAATTTAGCGAACGACCCACCAACAAATTCTGGTCTAATAACATTTGATGCTTCAAAATCAAACTCAATCTACGGTAACTCAAATACAGTCCAGCCGCCCTCTGTTTGTTTAACATTTATCATAAAAGCAGAGAAAATCAGCGACCAGTATGCGGCAGAAGAAATAGGAAAAATAGAGGACAGTGTTAGTGAACTAAGGGAAGATATAGATAATCAATATGGTGGAAAGTGGATTTTTAAAAAAACAAATCCAGCCAATTATTTATATCCTATGATTGATTGGAAAACCGAGAACTATAATTTTACTGTAGACGATACATACTATATCAAACCGTTCTTTTTTTCGTCAGATAAATTTAAGTCAACTGGTAATGGTATAGCTGTATATGGCTATACCTCGCCTTCTGAGTATGAAAAATTATTTAATTTAAATTCGATTGGCGAAAGTAATATATTCACATTAACTAAATCATATGTTAAATTACGAATTGTATTTACATTAACAAATGCTGATACTAATGCTTTTGATTTTGGCGTATATTTTACAAAGCTTAATGATGCGTTAATATCCCATACAATAGATCTGGAAAATAAAGTAGCACATTTAAGTAATAAAAAAAGAAATAATGTACTTATTCTCGGAGACAGTTACAGTGCTATGGGAACGTGGATTGAAAAACTAAACAACAAAATATCGTTGGGAACTATTGTTAATCTTGCTGTTGGTAGTGCAAGATTAAAGGATAAATATGGAGATAGGACAGCATATCCGTATAGCAACAGACCTTCATCTGCCGCCGAATGGAACAGTAATCAAAATACTTTTGCTTGTCAGATTGAAAAACTGAAAAGACTAATGGTGGGAACGGATTTAGATGTTGGAGAAATCAAATTATACAAATCATCTACAGAGTATCCATCTATAATTTTTGTTGAAGGTGGCAAGAACGATGCGAAAGATACAAGCACCGATAATTATATAGATGCTATTTATTCCGTACAGCATGGTTATTACAAACGTAAAACAACAGATTCTACTGCGGTGGAAAGCAATGTAAAAATACCTACACCCTATACCGATACAGACAGAACAAATTTTGCAGGAGCAATGCGATATATTTATGGTGCTTTACATAATATATTCCCTGAAGCTATGATTTTCTTTTTCACTCCATCTGGTATCAATTATGCCTTGGACGGGCTACATTATGTTGAAAAATCAAATCAAATAAAAAAAGCCGCTGAATTACTTTGCACGCCAATTATTGACTGGGCATCAAACGGTAGATTAACATATGCCGATAATGTTGTAACAGGTGATGGAACGGTAGATAATCCATATATCGGATCTGTTGCCAGCGATTATACATTGGATTCAATTCACCCAAATGACAAAGGCGCTGATTATCTTGCTGATGAAGTTGCAAAAATATTAGTTGCTTATAATTTAGCAAGCTATTTAAGCTGATTAACCAAGGAGAAATAAAAATGTCAATGAACATCAAAACATATGTATGCGCCATTATCGGCGCAATAGGTAGGGCTGTTTCGGCAGCCTTGGGCGGCTGGAAAATTGCAAAATGCTATGAATTTTCGTTGATAGGGCTGCCTGCACCGTATGACATGACCGAACTAAACGCCAAGCGGCAGGCGGTAAGAAATTTGACATTCCTGTGGTTAGGAAAGAGTAGCAGCAGATGGGGGTAATTCTCAAATGATAGTATATAAAAACAAATGGTTTATTATCAATATGGAACACCCAGATACAGACTGGCTCGGAGATGCCGATTGGGTTGTTCCAGATGATTCGGAACTTGGTAAGAAAATAGTATCCTATGCACCTAATTTTGATCTTATAATCAAGAACGGCAAGCTTATTGATGTTAAAAGGGGGTAAGATTACTAAGGAAGAGCTTGATGGTATCAAGGAAGATAAAATTGCACAGTCTAAAAAACGCTGTCGAGTTGGCTTGCAAATCATCCGTATCTGTACAGCGATGGCAAGCATTACAGCTGTACCGAGGAAAAGCAGTCACTCCTGAATAGGAACTTGAGATGATGGATACGCCGCCCATCTAAATATTACGTCAGAACAGAGGTAATAAACCTGTTTATAATAAATTATGGGATAGTAGAATAAAATCTGCTATCCCATTTTTTTACGATTTACGATTATTTTATTTCCCAGCAAAGGGGCTAATGTCTGCTAAGAAGACATATCGTTTTCCTCCTCCATCTTCGCCCATGCACTGTTCAATATCTTTTTTCCTGCGAATACACTCATTTTTATTATTAGAGTATTCACAAAGGGTTTTATAGTTAAATTTCATCTCCTCTGAAGTGTTCGATATTCGAGTATAAGCCGTTTCATCACGATTTAAAATAAATTCATCATTCTCAAGTAGAGAGTTTAGGAAATGATTCTGAATAACATATTCAGGGGCAAGTGTTTCAAAACACTTGTAAACATCTTCTTGTGCCATCCTTTCTAAGCGCTCATACATTTTTATTTCTTCAAGTAGCAAAACATATTTTGGCAACAACTGTACAAAGGCGTTCTCCGTGACGTGCATCAGTCGCTCTATACTCGTGTTTAAAGCTTTTGATAACTTGAGCATTGTCAAAACATCAACATTGGTTAAGTCATTGAGTTCTTCAAGCTCCGCAAGCCTTTCGGGGGTTATTTTTGCTTTTTCGGCTGCTTCTTCTAAGGAAAAATCATTACACTCTCTAATTTCCTTGATTAAATTTCTTTTCATTTTTGTCCTCCTCAAATTTTATGAATCGTAGTAATCGCATTATTTGAATCGCCACCTACAAATATAGGGGCAGTCCATTTTAACACCAATTTTCTACTACCGTCTGATTGAGAACCGATCCAGTAGTGATGCCAGTGTCCTCGGCGAGTGTGAGGATGAGGACTACTATGTGAACCGTGAGTTCTAATCCTGTCATTATTCGCTGTTTCTGTTTGAGCTTTTTGAACATTGTGGGCATATTTTACACCCACATCCCAAGATCGTATTTCTCTATATACGTCTTTGGGCTTATTGCCAGATGGTTTTCGGGTTATTTTTTTCTGCTGTGCATTCTCTTCAATTTCAGCATTTTCAGCACATATATATAATACCAACTGAAAGCGTTTAGCAATTTCGTCAAAAAACCATTTGGCAATATCTTCGGAGAATAAATCTAAATCCATAGCCGAAAACATCTCGGTTATCTTGTCGCCATATTTTTCGGCATTTTTAATGGCTAAATCTAAACCATCATTTATGCCGTCTAATATGGTATATCCATCTTTGAGATGTACCCAAGTGTTAAGAATTTTTATTATACCATCAATAGTTTTTTTGATGATACAAAAACGTAATTCCATATGAAATGTATTCATATCATGCTCAAAGAATGTAAAAAATCCTTCATCGTTTCCTGTGCTAATGTACACACAAGGAAACGGTATTTGATATAATATGTCTATTGGCATTATTATATCATCACTTTGAGCATACAGAGTTTCTTTCAGTTCTTCGGAAAAGGAATAAATCTCTTTGTATTGCCGCCAGCTGGAAAGAGCTGCCAGCAAAGCTGCGGTATTCAAATCGGTATCGTGATATTTTTCAATCATGATCCCCTGCGCACCTCCTAACGGACAAAAACACAGATTATTCCAATCAGGAAGGTCTTTGCCTTTTCCTTCACGGACATAATCAATCCACTCCCAACAGCCAGGATGGGTCTTTTCAAAGTCTTTAACAAGCTCTAACGGCAGTGGCAAAGACTGTTTACGTTTCATTAGTGGAACTCTCCTTTTCGTTAAATACCTCTTTTTTGAAATATTCAAAAGCTTCTCTGTTTTCCCTGTGATCTATCCAGAATTTTGCATTGTCCTTAGTAACGGTAACGTCCAAAATTTTTTGTATTACTTCAAGGCAAGCTTTCGCATTTTCCTCATCTTTTGAGTGTTCTGTAATAGCTTTATTGGCTTTGTCTCTGAAGGGATATATATCGTTATTCAAAAACTGTGCTGCTATCTGATATGCCCATCTAATTTGTTTCTCTGTACCCTCTGTTATAAACAGACCAATGTCGTTACAGTTTTTTACATATTCTTTATGCTGTTCATCTAATGATTTTCTGTAACATTCTGAGCAAATTCCATATTTCTCCAGCCACTCTATTCTTCTTTTTCGCTCAGTTTCTTTTTTAAATAACTGTATGGTCTCCGTGTGTCCGCAGCTAAAATGTACATCATATTTTGCCATAGTTTCAACCCCTCGTTTTATAGTATTTATATTATACACCTTTTGGATGATTTTGTCGAGTGTTTTTTGGATTATCGGATAAAAAAGAACAAACCTGATGTGAGTCTGTTCCTTGTCATCATATGCCCGTTTGAACAGTAAAGGTTATTTTGCGACAATGCCCTATATGTCTCATATCAGGATGGATAAAGCTCCATTGTTGTTTGGTAGTCATCTTCTTGACCATCATACCGCCGATGGAACCTGCTTCTCTTGCGGAAAGGTCGCCGTTGTAACCATTTCTCAGGTTAACGCCGACTTCATTAGCTGCTTCCATCTTGAATCTTTCGAGGGTCTCTCTGCCCTGGGCTGTAAGGTTATCGTTTTTCATAATTGATTGCTCCTTTTTATTTGTTATATTTCCGACGCCGTGCGCTTTGCGTTTGCGTCTTATGGGGTTTGCAGTAATATTATATGAGCAGCTGTTCTTATTATTATCGGAAATGTTTTGGTTTAAAACCATTTTCATACAGACAAGCATTTTTCTTAAATCTCCGCTTTTTTCGCAAAAATCAATGAAAACTTGGATTTTAAGGTATTGACATATATACAAAAAAATGTTATAATAAAACGATAATTGCGGTCGTATGCAATTTCGGCTGTATATACGGTGCCCACAAACATTATCAATGATTCTGCGGCATCAGGAAAGGAATGGTCAAAAAGGTGAAAAGGGTTAGCAAGCCTGTATTTTTCGTTGTATTCCTGCTGATAGCGGCGTTCACGCTATCCGTTATATTCGGCTTCAGCAGTTTTTACGGCGATAACGAAACAGTTTACATCAAGGGCGTTGACGACATACGCTTCGGTATTGATATCAAGGGCGGC
>ULMO01011279.1_pt1 | contig 10106 bp, 8 predicted proteins | sample 1951691 | NCBI WGS metagenome assembly ULMO01 (sample SAMEA4835554, study PRJEB28245) | human gut metagenome | biome: gut microbiome; material: fecal sample | place: Denmark | collected 2008 | reverse complement strand
ACCGCCTGCCAGACAAGCCGTAATCGTATCGGGCAGATAATTATGTTCCGCAACAGGCACAAGGCTCAGCAATACGCTGTAGCTTGTAATGCAGACAGCAGATTTCACTAAAAAATCCTTGCCGAACTTACGTATAGCCAGCAACATCAGGGGTATATTCAGGAGAAAATAGATAATGCCGATATAGTTGTCGGTAACAAAGCTCAGCCCCATGACGTTTCTCATAAAATATCCCAGCAGCTGTGCTATCCCTAAAAAGCCTCCATTATAAAGATTACATGGCAAAATGAACATATTAAAGCCGATGGAATATACCAGCGAGCCGCCTATAATCAGGCATAGGGACTTTAGGGAAAGAAATTGTTTCAGATAGGTAACAGCCTTCATGCTACAGCCTCCTTTGCCGACTGACGGGGAAGGGGGTTGATTAATAACTACTATTATAATAACGTAAAATCTTCTCTTTGCGTATTAACCAAGTCAAAAAAGCACTTTTTTTATATCCAAATAAGTAAAATGCTAAAGTCTTTACAATTTTTTCTGCTTAGTTTTTGTAAATCAGATAAAATCGTCATAATTTCGCCATATACTGCCTTTATAATAAAAGCAACAAAGGTAAACAACCACTTTAAGAAAGAAGGTGCCAAATATGATGACAACATTAACCAAGTATATGAAGAAAACCACAGCAATTGCTATGGCTGCCATGGTGCTCTCTCTGCCGCTGGCAAGCGTAGCATCCGCTCACGAAAGGCACGATGCTCCGCCACCGCGTCATTCAGACCGCTATGACAGACACGACCGCTACGACAAGCATGATCGTTATGACAGACATGACCGCTATGACAAGCGTTATAAGAACGACAATTACGTAACGAAAAAGGACAGCAACAAAAAAGCTACCACCAGCTTCATCATCGGTGCTGTACTGGGTGCGGTAATTGCCAAAAACACCTGATTAACATCCTTCTTTTCATCCTCATCACTCATACACAAAAAGAGCTGCAGTTTTACACTACGCAGAGTAGTGCAACTGCAGCTCTTTCAATTTTTACTATATTATATGTAACAGAAGAATCCTCAGCTGATTACATATCACGGCTGGCGATAATATCTACACCAAGGCCGAGAATATCCTTAACTACAACGTCACCGGTTTTAATCGGAGCGGTAACCTTTACGCTACGCAGAAAGCGTGCGCAGTCCAGGATGCGTTCCTTCGGCAGTACGTTAGCGGATACTACAGGCAGCAAAGGCAGCATACCACCTTCTACAGCAACGGTAGAGGTCAGCATACGCTTCGGAGCAGTAACTTCATCGTTAGCATATTTAGCGCCACGCGGGCAGGTGTTGCCGGTAACATTGGTAACTGCACCATTTTCAATGGTAACAGTCATCTCGCAGCCCATAGGGCACATAATGCAGTTCATAACACGAGTTTCAACAGCCATTTTATACCCTCCTTACAGCACCAGACCTACGGTAACTTCGTCACCGATCTGGGCAAATTTTGCAGCCGGAATTTCTACGGCAATCATTTCACTGGGCTTTGCTACGGGCAGAGGACGGCTCAGCAGAACGTTGTCGCCGCTCTTAACCTCCAGCTTAACTTTGCGGTGCGGTGCAGCAACACGCATGAACAGCTTAACCTTTTCGTCAGCAGGAATTTCTGCAGGCATGGTCAGCTTCTGCGGTACGCAGGTACGTACGCCGTCAATAGCCTTTACGGTTACGGTACGGTTCTCGGTAGCCATTTTCTCCTGAGCCTTCAGTGCAGCATATTTGCCTGCGATTTCAGCTTCTTCGGATACAAAGTCAACCAGGTCATGTACGTGTACTACGTTGCCGGCAGCAAAGAAACCGTCTAAGCTGGTTTCACGATGCTGGTCAACAACCGGACCGTTGGTCAGCGGGTTCATTTCCAGATCAAGGCCGCGGGACAGCTCGTTCTCAGGAATCAGACCTACAGACAGCAGTACGGTATCGCACTCGATATCAAATTCAGTACCCGGAATCGGAGTCATGCGCTCGTCAACCTTAGCAACGGTGATACCGGTTACGCGCTCTTCACCATGGATAGCAACGATGGTGTGGGAGAGGTACAGAGGAATATCATAGTCGTTCAGGCATTGAACGATATTACGGGTAAGACCGTTGGAGAAGGGGCAGATTTCCAGGCAAGCCTGAACCTTGCAGCCTTCCAGGCTCATACGGCGAGCCATAATCAGGCCGATGTCACCGCTGCCGAGGATAACGATTTTGTGACCCGGCAGATAGCCTTCCATATTAACCATACGCTGAGCAGCGCCGGCAGTGAAAACGCCTGCGGGACGCTCGCCCGGAATACGGATAGCGCCACGGGTACGCTCACGGCAGCCCATAGTCAGGATAACAGTTTTGCCTTCCAGCTTCAGTAAGCCTTTTTCCGGATTAACGGCAATAACGGTTTTATTGTTTTGTACATCTAATACCATGGTATCAACCAGGGTTTCGATTTCAGGTTTATCAGCAACGAGCTCGATGCAGCGATGTGCATAGCCGGGGCCGGTCAGCTCTTCCTTGAAGTGATGCAGACCGAAGCCATTGTGAATGCACTGTTGCAGGATACCGCCGAGTTCGCGGTCACGCTCGATAACAACGATTTTTTTAGCACCATTCTGCCATGCGCTGTAAGCAGCAGACAGACCGGCAGGGCCACCGCCAACAATAATTACATCATATAATTGGTTCATTATTATTCCTCCCCGCCATCTGCAGAATATTTTTCGTAGAACATATTGGAATCAGTACGTTCTTTTAATACTTCGGGAACAGAAATGTTCAGCTCGCGTGCCAGAATCTGGGTAACACGCGGACCGCAGAAGCCACCCTGGCAACGGCCCATGCCTGCACGGGTACGGCGTTTTACACCGTCAACAGTGCGTGCGCCTACAGGAGAGTTGATTGCTTCTACAATTTCGCCCTCGGTAACAGTTTCGCAACGGCAGATTACGCGGCCGTACAGATTGTCTTCGGCAATCTTGGCAGCCTTTTCATCAGCAGTCATATAGTTGAATGCTTTATGCTTCGGCAGAGCAGCCTTGAAGTCAGCCTTCTTGGCAGCGCCGCTTACACGGGCAATTTCGTTGGCAATCAGCTCACCTACAGCAGGAGCTGCGGTCAGACCGGGAGATTGCATACCGGCAGCATTGTACAGGCCTTCAACCTTTTCGGAAGGACCGAGTACGAAGTCACCGGTGCTGGAAACGGCACGCAGGCCGGCAAATTCGGTAATAGCTGCGCCCATCGGCAGGTTCGGTATCAGCTTCTTGGCAGAAGCAATGATTTCATTCATGCCGGCAGTGGTAACAGCCTTATCTTCTTTGGAATCCTGCTCATTAGCGTTAGGACCTATGAAGGTGTTGCCGTGGGTAGTGGTGCAAACCAGAATACCCTTGGATTTTTTGGTCGGAGTGGGGAATACCACGCCGTAAACCAGACTGCTGCAGGCAGTCTTATCAAACAGAATATATTCGCCCTTACGCGGAGTGATGGTAAAGGTATCATCACCGGCCAGCTTAGCGATTTCGTCAGCATAAACACCGGCAGCATTAACCACATATTTAGCAGCAATAGTGCCTTTATTGGTTTCTACACCAGTAATTTTGCCGTCTTCCTTAACGAAGCCCAGTACCTTGCAGTCGCGGATAACTTCTGCACCGTTTTGTACAGCGCATTGAGCAAAAGCAATAGCAGCACCGAACGGCCAACATACGCCGGCACTCGGAGCCCACAGAGCACCCTTGACAGTGGTCAGGTTAGGCTCCTGCTCAAGAACTTCTTCTTTAGACAGGATTTGCAGGCCTTCAACGCCGTTCTTTTTACCGCGTTGCAGCAGCTCCTGCAGAGTCTGCATTTCCTCGTCGGTGGTTGCAGCAACCAAGGAACCGGTCCATTTAATATCCAGGTCCAGTTCGTTTTGCAGCTCGTGGTACAGAGCGTTGCCACGAACGTTGGTAATAGCTTTGAGGCTGCCGGTAGGAGCGTCAAAGCCAGCATGAAGAATTGCACTGTTAGCTTTAGTAGTGCCGATAGCGATGTCCGGCTCTTTTTCCAGCAGAACGCATTTCAGGTCATACTTGGAAAGCTCGCGCAATACAGCAGTACCTACAATGCCGCCACCAATAACGACTACATCAGCAGATTTTACAAATTCCATTCCGTCACTTCCTTGCTGAATTTTCTCATAAAAATACATCTAAATTTTATCACAAATCTGCAAAAAATAGAAGAGGGAAGCGAAAATAAAAAAGTCCATAGTGGGACATGATATGCCCCGAAGATACGCTATGCTAGTTTTTTACAAATATCGCTAATGCAATCAAGTAAGTATTGTAGATGACGTCTTTTAAGTTTACTGTTAACCAATGGGATTTTCTCGCCTAGTATAATTTTCATTTCTCTAAATAACGCTAAATCTCCCGAACGGAAACTATTTGTCGTTCCCCCACTAAGATAGTAATAATTTAATATGCCATTGATTTCTCTTATATCACTGTTTGGTAAATTAATAAATTTGTCTATCATTTTAGAAGCAGGAATACAATTTAACATACTCTTTTTATCTTCTAAAATAGAACTATCATCCTTTACTAATTCCCTAAAATGCTCAACAAAATCTTGTTCATTTTCAAAAGCATCTCTATATTTTTGCTTTTTTCTTTCAAGAAAAGTTTTTTCTACAATACTGTAAAGTTCTTCGTTAAATGCATTCGCTTTCGTATTACTACTATTGAAATAATGCCAACTGCTTACATCAAATTCATCCGCTCTAGCTTTTACGTTTTTTATAATATCCTTTTTGAGAAACTCTATTTTACGATTACTATCATCATATAAGGTTTCAATCAAAATAAACAAATTGCTTAAAATTCTCGGATATAATCCAAGACAATACTGATCTTTCTTAATATCATCTAACACAGAATCCAATCGTTGTGTTGCTTCAATGTCACTATCAAGACAATAAATAGATTCTATTTTGTCAGTATTATTTTTTATATCATTCATTTCTCCTAATACGAATCTCTTTATATCTTGTAAAAGAAGACCCTTGTTTAATGAATAATCATAGATATACTGATTCACATACCTACTTAACCTTATATGATTATTTATATTAAAGTCTATCGTATCTTTGGTAAAACCATCTGATGAAAACGGCTTTACTACTACATCTCTATCTTTAGGAATAAAAACATCACTCATGCCAAAATCTTTATACATAATAGAAACTGAAGTAACATTACATAAAACTAGTGCGATATATCGGGCGCAATATTTCTTGTCCATTTTAGCATCATCAAAAGCTAATTCTATTTCATGCTCAAGCTCTTTGAATCTCTTTAAAACAAAAATTAATGTTCTTAAATTATGGGAGCCTACTCTAGAAAATAACTCTAAAACCTCACTTTTATATTCAATTAAGCAATCATAACAATGTGATTGTTTGCCAACTATATTGTCTAATATTTTTTGATAAACAGTTGATAAATCTGCAGCATACTTAATTGTAAAACCAACTACCTTTTCTTTATATAAATTATAGTCATCTACTAAGATTTTTTCCTCTGTATTGTTTACTGCTTTCTTATTATTTAAATTCTCATCATCTTTTTCTGCTTTTTTCAACAATGCTACTTCATTACAAACAATAATCACTTTCGCATGATTCTGTTCAACCATCTCATCAAATAACCCTAATAATTCTATTTTATCTATCACTGAACGCTCAAAGTCATCAAATATAAACATATAGTCAGCAAAATTTATAGTATTTTTTTGTATATCACTGAAAAAAGCCTTGGCATTATCACTATTAGGAACTAACCTCAAGCCTTTATTGATAATACCAACAAAGACTGATGGTATCTGAGAAACCGAAGAACTTGCTTGTTTATTTGATATTTTAAGACCTATATTCATCTCAGCTCGCTTTTGCGCTCTTTTATTGGAATAGATGTTTAACACATGCATAGTAATAACATTGATTAAATCATCTACGCATTTTATTCCAAATAAGGAAATATAAATTACTGCTTTCATTTCTTCCAATACTGGTATTAATTCATTTTTTACAAAGTACGTTTTTCCAGATCCCCAACTACCATTCAACATAACAGCATAATCAGAACAATATTCATTAATATACACTTTTATTCCACTAATTATTTCTTGTTGACTTTCAGACATTTTATCACCTCTGACTTATAATCGAAAAGCCTAACCTGTAAAAAGAAACTTCTACAAGCTAGGCTTATTTAACTATTGCTTGGCAAGCTTAGAGAAACCATTATATGTCGAAAATCCTAACATAAAAATTGCTATCTCCATAATCATATCTTTGTCTTCTACATTGCTTGCAGCAAGCCTTAATTCATCATATACAGTATCATGTGGTACTAAATTGTTCCCATTATTATCGACAACTTTTTGAATAACGGTAGGAAGTACCATACAAAGTTTAAAAAATGCATCTTCCTGACCAGTAACTAACTCATAAAACTTATCTATACTTACACGCCTGATAAGCTTATGTCCAACCCTTTGTCCGTCAACAGTTGTTTCCCATTTTATATTTTGGGATTTCTTAGCTATAGCTTCCACTAAAAAACATGCACAATCATCATCTTTCAATAATTGGTTCTGCATCTTGATAAAAGTTTTACCAGCAGCAGATGAGTTCATAGTATTATGTTTATTTTTCATTTCAACATAAACGGTATGTACACAAGAACCATCAGGTAATATTATTCCTTCCGGATTTTTATAGATAACATCCCAACCACCTTCAGTGCCATTATCCGGTACATGGCATTTGTCAATATACTGAAATATACGTTGATGAAAATATCCAATATCATTATTGTTTGATTTATCACGCTGTCTGAAAATCTCATTACTGATAGTTTCTTTCCAATCAGCCTGGTAAACTGTCTTATCGAAAATCAATTTAACAGGGTCAATAATATTTTTATTAAACCGTTGTACATCAAATGATTTTAATTTATCACCATATTTTTCAATAGTATCTTGAACATGCTTAGTAAAATTCTCTTCCGTAATAAAGCTTAAATCCCAAGTCATAATCTTTCCAATGCCTCCTTGATTTTCAAACCAACTTCATAAGCCAAATTTACAGGTACAGCATTACCAACCTGTCTATATTGCGAAGCAACACTACCACAAAACTTCCAATCATCAGGAAATGTTTGGCAACGCGCATTTTCACGAATAGTAAATGGTCTTGCTTCTAATGGATGACATCTATCTGTTTGTTTTTGGCTAGGTGATGTAAGTACCGTAAGAGAAGGTTCATCAAGACTCATTCTTCTCAATATTCCTGTTCTGCCACCCTCCATATCCCAACAGCTTTTCATATACTCTTTAGCTATCACAGGATCAATATCACGCCAATAACCACCAGGCGGTACTAGCTCAAAAATTTTAGTTTTATATTCAGAATACAACGAGCCTTCACTTTTAGGACAATCTAATAAAATATCTCTTAGAACAGGCTTATACTTATGTTGTTTTGGAAACTCAAAATATACTTTCCCTAACAAATCATTGCGTATACCTATAGTTATTAATCGTTCCCGTTTTTGAGGTACGCCATAATTCCAAGCATTAAGAACTTCTTTTTGAATCGTATAACCAGCTTGTTCAAAGATAGCAGTCATAGTTTCATAAGTTTTACCTTTATTATGGCTCAATAAACCTCTGACATTTTCAAACAAAAACATTTTAGGCTGTAACTTTTCAAGAAACAAAGCATAATGATAAAAAAGAGTACCACGTGCATCCTCTAAACCTAATCGTTTTCCAGCATAAGAAAATGCTTGACAAGGTGCACCGCCAGACAACAAATCAAGATCTCCTTTTTTTAAGCCAAAAAAATCAGTTAAATTTAGTGATGATATTTTAGCAACATCACCTTCAATAACATTCCAATATGGTCGATTTATACGCATTGTTGCACACGCATCTGCGTCAAATTCATTTAAAGCTAACGTGTGAAATCCTGCTTTTTCAATGCCGAGCGCCAAGCCACCAGCACCAGCAAATAACTCTATTGTAGTAAGCATCCTTACAGATTATCCCCCTTAAATATTATTGTCCAAAACTTTTCCTTATTGAAATATAACGAAGCACATCATCGATACAATTAGGCAAATTGTTTTGAATATCATCCTCCCAAAAACGTAAAACAATCCACCCATTATCTCTTAATTCAATAGTGTTTTCCAAATCACGTTCTACATTACGCCTAATTTTTTCATTCCAATAACTGGAATTATGCTTTATAGTACGTTTCTGCAGCTCTTTACCATGCCAAAAATTACCATCACAAAACACAGCAATCTTATATTTAGTAATTACTATATCCGGGTGACAATCAAAAACCTTAAAATTTTTTCGGTATCTAATACCTTTATGCCACAATGCTTTTCTTAGGCGCACCTCTATCCCAGTATCAGAACCTTTTATTGATTTCATTATCTTCGAACGCTTAATGGTTGTTTCTAGCTTCATTATATTCACCACACAAGTTGTGTTTGCTTATATATTTTACCATATGTTTACACTTCTTTCGAGTAAACGAACTGTGAAATAGCATATAACATACAAAAAAGCTGCTGCCATTTCAGTCTTACTGTAAGAAAAACTAAAAATGGCAACAGCCTGAAATTTTACTCTCTCTTTTTCACAAACCATCTAAGCGGCAGCTTTTTCTCCAGCCAGCCGATAAAGATATCTGAAAGCGGTGTCAGCAGAATCCAGCTTAAAACAAGCAGGACAAAAGAAACGGAGCCTACGAAAACATCGGTAAACCAATGCGCACCGCCCATAATACGGGGCAGAGAGAAAATAATAAATACAGCCAGTGCTTTAACAAAAGCGTCCTTGCCGATATATTTCCACATATACACAGCAAATATCAACAGCATCATGCCATGGTCACCGGGGAAGCTGCTGCCGGAACGATCCTTGGCAGGCCAGCCGCTCAGCTGGCTAACCCAGTTTACATTATGATACAGCTGGTCAAAATAAATAGAAGCACTCGCACGGTCAATCGGCAGCAGCTTATCAAACTGCTTAATGATTACCGCACTTACCAGCATGGCAACGCCGATACAGAACAGCCAGCGCTTACCTTCAACATTGCTTTTGCGGTAATAGCTGTAAAAAATCGCCAGCATCGCCACAAAGGCCACCACATCAAAGGCACGCAAATTAACAAAAGCCGTAAAATAAGTAAAAGCCGTTCCCTGTGCCAGCTTCTGGTTAAAGAAATAAAAGACACTTTGGTCCAGAGCCAGCCACGGTCCGTGATAAGCGGCGGTGGGAGTGCTTGCCAGCCAGCTTCCCAAAAGCAGTGCTCCCAGGATATTACAGATAATTATCCAAATCAGGTTATTTTTCTTCATATAATCTCCTCGTATTTCAATATCCACTGTTCCTCAGATATCACCTAAAGTTCAGTTAACAAATTTACGTAAATATGATACCATATTATTGAGGATTATATAAGTCTTTTATGTAGATTTTTCCCATCAGCTTCCAAAGGAGGGAGAATTATGCGCAAGCTGCTTTTACTGTTAACCTGCTTACTGATGTGCTGCTGCAGCGCGTTGGCGCTCGCCGCAGAAAAAACTAAGGCTGCAGATGATGCTGACGCAATCAAACCGGTGGAAACCATCAGCGCGGCAGTAATGAATGACCGCCTGCAAGCCGGCAATAACGAAGACCTGCTATATGTAAAAATCAAGGAGGACAGGGTAGAGGTTTACCAGGGATTGGCAACAGACCGCTCTTTGCGCAAGCAGCTGATTTTAACCATGCCCAATACCGAAATGCTGCGCTTATATACCAATAACAAGGCTACCTTTGCGCAGATGAACAAAATGCTCAGCGATTACGAAAGCTCCAACGCCAACTTCAACGGCTATAAGATTATCACCGATAAGGATACGCCGAAAAAGCTGGAAAACGGCGGTAAAATCTATCGCTTGTGGTTTATGAAGATTGAACGCGAAAAGCAAAGCCGCAGGGGTGGCTGGAAC
>ULMO01028638.1_pt1 | contig 10195 bp, 5 predicted proteins | sample 1951691 | NCBI WGS metagenome assembly ULMO01 (sample SAMEA4835554, study PRJEB28245) | human gut metagenome | biome: gut microbiome; material: fecal sample | place: Denmark | collected 2008 | reverse complement strand
GAAAAAGTACATTGGAACAAAACAGATTGAAGCAGAACCTATGACAATGGGCGAGGCTTATGAAAGAGGTTTATTACAAGTTGGCAGAGTGCCTGATGCAGAGTATGCAAAGCGCATGGGTTATCACGTTAAATATGCTGACGGGTACGAGAGTTGGTCGCCAGCGGAACCGTTTGAGGAGGCGTATAAACTCGCCGATACATCACTTGACCGTATGCAGATAGAAGCCGAAGAAGTCAATGGAAGATATGTAAAGTTAGCCGCTTTCATAGATTCAGGGAAAATGGATGAAGTCGTTAATGATATGTACAACAAGTGTTTACTGGAAATGCAGTGTTGTACAATGTTCGACTATATACGGCTTCTTGATACTCGCATACAGCGTATGCAAGGTTCTGATGGTGCAAAAGTAATAAAGATGAATTTTGGTATGGCTATTATGGCTCTCAAAGCAGGTTTTCCAATTCGTAGAAGCGGTTGGAACGGAAAAGGATTAATGGTGTTCAAACAGGTTCCAGCACATATTGATAGTGATATTATCCCCAAGATGCAATCTATTCCGCAATCAGCAAAAGACCTTATTCTGAAAGGCAAGGGCTTTATTGACTACACAAGCCAGTGTCTTATTTACAATGAGAATACTGGACGCGCTGATTCATGGGTTCCGTCTATCAGTGATGTATTTGCAGAAGATTGGGAGATTGTGGAATGATAGTAACTACCGACATAGGAAACATCCTCTACCGGGACTGCAAGGCTTTCGGAATAGATCTAGTGCCTGATGGTGAAACGCTGACGGGTGAATTGAAGTCCGAAAGGATTGTCATCCACACGAAGAAACAACAGCCGAGAAAGTATTGGAAGAAATCTTTCGCAGAAGTGAATCTATGTGTACCCAATTTAAGCGAGAATGAAGCGAACACAATCCGGCTTAACGAACTCGAAAGAAAGGCTGGCAAGCTGCTTGATGATGTAGTAAGCACCTATGACGGTACAACCTATCGTTATTCTATCGAATCAATTGGCACGGAAGCGGATACAGCTTTGAAATGCCATTACGTGAATGTGAGAATTTTATTTGAAGTAATAAATGTAAAACTATAAGATTATGATTTCAGCAGTAGGAATAAAAAGAATCTTGTTTGCCGACATTGATAAGGTAACGGCAGACATTACCCCCGAAATCGCAAAGACTTTGATTCAAGCCGCTATCAAAGCGAAAGATGAGGTTTTGAATGTACACGGGGAAACGTGGCAGATTGAGGAAACGGAAGCCTCTGTCACCGGGTACAAGAACCAATTAACGGGAAAGAATTACCGTTACGATGATGTGCCGGGAGAAGTATCGCCCGCTTTCTCTATCGGACAATATGACTGGAAGACCAAGAAAGCGTTCATGGGTGGCGATGTTATTCAGGCAACATCTAAAGATGTAGGTTGGAAGCGTGCTTTGGATAAAGTTATTATCAACAAAGCATTGTTCTGTCTGACCGATGATGATGTCTGGTTCATCTTCCCAAAATGCCGTATTGTTTCCCGTGAAGCCAATACGGATAAGGCAATTGCAATCGCTGTAAAAGGCTTGGTGCAGGAACCGGGAATTGAAGGCGTTTCTTCTGAGTATAACTACGAAGAGGGGCAGATTAAAGCTTTGCAGGCATGAACTACAGTAACCATTGTACCTACTCCTTCCGATGCGACCGTAAAGCTGGACGGTGTAACGGTCAAGTCAAAGCAGGTGAATGCTGGGGCTACCGTTCACTATGAAGTGTCGAAAGTGGGGTACGTCACTCAGTCAGGAGATATTAAAACCACTCCTTCTGAAGTTGATACCACTCTTAAAAAAGAGATAACATTGGTAAAAGCACAAGAGTGATAACCGGGGGATGGATATATACCATTCCCCCTTTTAGTTTAAGAATATGAATCAAGCAGCAAAAACGGTTTCTGATGCTTTGTTAGGGCTGGATTTCATGAATGTGGAGATAGGAGGGATGGTTTATACCATTAAACCTCCTACAATTAAAATTATCTGTCGTGCCATTCATCATTTTTCCAATATCGGCATGACTGGAGATAATGTCATGGAAGCTATTAAAGAGCTTCCTGAAGCTACTGAAGATATGCTGAAAGGTATTTCATGCTTCATCTGCGGGAATGATAGTTTGGTCAAAGAATTGGAGAACGGCACTTTTGAAGAAGTCAAAGATGCCTTGAAAGTCTGTTTCTCTATGATGGATATTTCGGCTTTTCAGTGTGTCAGCTCGATGAGGAACGTGTCGATGCTGGCAGCAAGACCGAAACAGTAGGAAACACAACGTTCTTCGGGCAGATAGCCCATTTGATTGACACGCTGCATCTGAGTTATACAGAAGTGTTTGAGATTATCCCTTATCGGAATCTGCTGATGATGCAACGGGATAAATTACGCGCAGTATATGGTGGTCAGAAGGTGAATAGAATCAGTGGTAAGGAATTGGCTAATCGTAGGAAAAAGAAATAGATATGTCAAAATTATATTTTAAGATAGGTAGTGACTGGGAAGAAGTTGTAAGACTTCGTAATGAAATTGCAAAATTAAAGCAGGAGTTAATGAGCATGGATGGCACGCAGACTCCTGCTGCTTTCAAGGCTTTGAATGCCCAACTTGCTGCATCCAACCAAAGATTGGATGAGTTGGTGACTAATGCAGCCAAAGCTGGAGCGGAGATGGAAATGGGATTCAAAAGGAAAATCTTCGATGCTTCCCAGGCCGTGAATGGATTGTCGGAAAAAATAACATTTCAACGTGGAACTATCCAACAATTGAAAAATGAGTTAGCAGGATTAAAAGACAAGTATCGTGAAGCATTAAAACAGGATGGTGATACTTCTTCCTTAGAAGCTAAAATAAGGTCTACAAATGAAAAATTGAAAGAGCAAAAAAGTTCTTTATTTAACCTTACCCAGGAACAGGCTAACGCCCGCTTGTCAGTAAAGAAGCTCCGCGATGAATATGCTTTGTATCGGCAAGATGGTGAAAAAAATGTAGATGTAACTAAGCAGGTGGAACAAGCCATGTCTAATATGGGTAAGAAACTGCTGGGAGGTTATTCAATCAAAGAATTCTTGTCAAGTATGATTCGTGTTCGTGGAGAATTTCAATCTATGCAGACCGCTATTGAGACTATGGTTGGAAAGGATATGGCAGGACAACTGATTCCGCAAATCAAGGAGCTGGCTAAGATTTCTCCACTTACTATGTCAGATATGGTTGGAGCAGAAAAGATGATGCTTGGATTTAACATACAAGCAGAAGACACTATCAAATACTTGAAAGCCATTAGTGATATTTCTATGGGGGAATCCAGTAAGTTCAATTCGCTAACTTTGGCATTTTCACAGATGTCAGCAGCGGGTAAACTTATGGGGCAGGATTTGAATCAAATGATAAACGCTGGATTCAACCCGTTACAGATTATCTCCGAAAAGACCGGAAAATCTATCGCAACTTTGAAAGATGAAATGTCCAAAGGTGCTGTTTCCGCTGAAATGGTTCAACAGGCATTCATTGATGCAACTTCCGCAGGTGGTAAGTTCTATAATATGTCTGAGAATGCTTCAAAGACTATCAATGGTCAGTTGTCTATGATGCAGGATGCTTTGGATTCCGTGTTTAACGAATTGGGAACAAAGTCGGAAAGTGTTATCATGGACGGTATTCAAATGACAACTTCGTTGATTCAGAATTATGAAACAGTAGGTAGGATCTTGGCTGGATTAGTGGTTACTTATGGTACATACCGGACCGCAGTGATGCTTGTTACTGCTGCCGAAAGTAAACATACTCTTGTGGAGATTGGACTTACCAATGCCCGTTTATTGGCACGAAAAGCGCAGTTAGCTTTAAACGCTGCAATGCTTACCAATCCTTATGTAGCTTTAACTGTCGTTATCGGTGGGCTTGCTACTACAATGTGGGCAATGTCTGATAGTACAACTGCTGCCGCCCGTGCTCAAAAAGAATATAACGGCATTAAAGATGCAGCATTTAAAAAAGAACAGGAACACAAGCTGAAAATCGAAGAATTATTGACGGCTGCTCGTGATGAGAGTTTGGCTACTCTTACTCGGCAAAAATCATTAGAAGAACTTCGTAAAGAATATCCTAAAATTTTCGAACAATACGATATTGAAAAGCTAAAGTTGGAGGATATCTTAAAGTTGAAGCAAAAAATAAACGAAGAAGATTCAAGGCGTTCTGTTCAAGGCAGGAGAGATGATTATAATGCTCTAAAACAAACGATTACTAACCAACGGAGATATTTGCAGCTATTTGATAATCCTGATTTACGGAAGAATATGTCTGATTCCGATAAAGAAATATGGAAAATGTTTTCTGGTAATCAGTCATACGTACAGGTGCGTGAGCAAATGGAGAAAAACTCTGAACTTTTAAAAAAGTATCAGAAAGACATGTTCGATGATAATATTTCCGCTTACAAATCCAATCTTAAAAACTATTCTAAGGAGAAGCTTGAAACGGAATTGAAACTTGCTCAATCGTCTGCATCCAAACGCAATGGTTTTGTTGTAAACGGGATGATGGTTAAAGGGGGAGATTTAGAAAGTGTTATTTCTTCAATTAATGGAGCGTTGGCTAAAAAGAAATCCCCTACTACTTACAAGCAGGATTATGAGAAAGCGAAGAAAGACTGGGATGATGCTAAGAAGAAACTTTCTGAAATAGAAAAGAATAAATCCAAGTTTACTTCAAAGCTGTATGAAGAAGCTAAGAAACGAGTAGAAACAACTGAAAAAGCCTATAAAAATTTGGGCGGTATTACTGGTAGTTCTTTGACCAAGCAGGAAAAAGCTGCTGAAAAGCAAAAAAAAGAACAAAAAAAGACAGCCGAACAACTTCTTTCACTTCACCGTCAGAACCAACAGGATGAAATCAACCTGATGAGAGAAGGCACGGAAAAGAAGTTGAAACAGATTGACCTTGATTATCAGAAACAGATTGATGCGATAAGAAAACAGGAGGAAGAATGGAGCAAAGCCGGTAACGGTAAGCTGACCGACAAGCAGGCACAGAAAATTTCAGAAGCTTATACCAATGCCGAAAGTATGAGAGATAAAGATATTTCCGATGTAACTGAAGGACAGCTGAAAGCCGAACAACAGGCTTTGAACGACTACTTGAAAGAATATGGCACGTTCCAGCAGCAGAAATTGGCTATCGCCCAAGAGTATGCGGAAAAAATAAGGAAAGCACAGGAAGAAAACGGTGTTAATAGTGCACAAGTAAAGTTACTGGAGAAACAACGTGATGTTGCCATACAGAACAAGGAAACAGAAGCCATAAAAGCCAATATAGATTGGGTTACTGTGTTCGGTGAGTTTGGTTCCATGTTTTCCGACATGATAAAGCCCGCCTTGGACGAAGCGAAAAAATATGTACGGACTGACAAGTTCAAGAACTCCGATCAGGCAAGCCAGAAATCATTGATTGACGCCATCAGCCAGATGGAAAAGTCTTTGGGTGGTACAAGTGGAGTCAACTTCAAGAAACTTGGAGAGGATGTAAAAGCCTATCAAATAGCAGAACAGAATCGTATCAGTGCCATAGGGATTGAAACAGCTGCTTTGGAAAGACTAAAGAAATCACAGGATGATTACACCAAAGCGCAGAAGGGCGGAACGGAAAGTGAGAAACAAGCCGCAGCAAACGCTCTTGAAACAGCACGGCAGAATGCTGACATTGCATCCGCCAATGTGAAGACACAGACTGATATCGCCAATCAGGCCCAGCGTAATGTGACTGATACTGTCACCATACTGAAAGCAAGCATGGAAAATTTGTTGGGAGGCTTGCAGCAGATTTCATCCGGTGGATTGTATAACGCATATAGCGGAATTATCAAAACCGTGAACGGATTCAAGGATGTCATAGGAAAAACGTCAGAATCTCTTAAGGAGGTCCCTATTGTCGGATGGATTCTGTCCATCATTGACGTACTCAAAGACGGATTAAGTGATCTTGTCGGTGGTCTGCTTGATGCTGTTCTGAACGCTGTCAGTGGAATTATCGGTGATGTCTTGTCAGGGGATTTGTTTGTCACAATCGGCAAGTCTTTGAGGAACGGCATAGGAAACATCCTGAACGCAATCTCATTCGGAGGCTTCAACTCCTTGTTTGGAATAGGTGGAAACGCCAAGGAAGTACAGGAAACGATAGACAGGCTGACGGACAGGAATGGAACTTTGCAAACGGCCATCGAGGATCTGACTGACGAGATGAAGGCAAGCAAGGGAATGAAATCGGTTGAATCTTACAGGGAAGCTGTAAAGTATCAGGAGGAAGTCAATAAAAACTATCTGCAAATAGCAAAGGAGCAAGCCGGATATCATAAGAGCCACGGCAGCTGGCAGCATTATCTGAAATGGACGGATGAAATGCTGGAACACGCAAGAAAAGCTACCGGCATGCAGGATTTCTCCGGCACCGATTCCTTGTGGAATCTGACCCCCGAACAGATGAAGGCTCTACGGTCGGACGTATGGTTATGGGATATCATGGAATCTTCCGGTAAGGGAGGTTACGGTGAGCGTGTTACCGACAAGCTGGATGATTATATAGAGCAGGCAGGAAAACTGGAAGAACTGACCGACAGTCTTTATGAGGGCCTGATCGGAATGTCATTCGATTCCATGTATGACAGTTTTATAAGCAGTCTGATGGATATGGAGAAGAGTGCGGAGGATTTTGCTGATGACATATCCAAATATTTCATGCAGGCGATGCTGTCAAATGCCATCGGTGAACAGTTTAGTGACAAACTGAGGACATGGTATGATAAATTCGGTGAAGCCATGAAGGATGATGGTACGCTTGATAATAATGAGCGTAAGGAGCTGATGGATGAATACATGGGTTATGTGGACGAAGCCATGAAGCTCCGTGACGAGCTTGCCGCAGCAACCGGATATGACAAGATTTCACAGGAGTCCTATTCCCAATCTTCTTCATCAAGAGGTTTTCAGGCAATGAGTCAAGATACTGGCGAAGAGTTGAACGGTAGGTTTACAGCATTGCAGATTGCAGGAGAAGAGATAAAGAATCAAAATATCATTCAATCTCAATCGCTTAATTTACTAACAGTAAAAGCAGATGCTCTACTTTCCATAAATACGGAAACAAGAAATATTGCTGATGATACGCGGGATTTGATAGCGCAATCCTATCTTGAATTGGTACAGATTTCAGAAAATACAGGGGCAATCGTCAAACCTATTCAACAGATGCAAAGAGATATAGCAGAGGTTAAAAAGAATACAGCAAAATTATAGTTTATGAATGAATTATTAATTAATGGCGAAAACGCTTATACAACATGGGGCGTGAGAATGGGAGAGGGGTTTCTTGATGTTATTGGGGCATCCGCTCCCATGAAGGATTTTATTGAGAACAAAAGCCGACTTGAACATGGGAAACGGGTAATAATCAATAATCCTAAAGTCGATGAGAGGGAAATAACTCTTTCGTTCACTATCGAGGGTAATTCTCAGTCTGATTATCAAGCAAAGAAGAAAGCTTTCTTTGATGAGCTGTATAAAGGTGTGGTTGATATTCAGATTCCTGCTAATAGTAGCGAGGTTTACCATCTTATTTATACTGGCAAGAGTGTCACTTACGCACAGAGTTTAGACCGAACTTTCGGAAAAATTTCAGCCAAGTTTAACGAGCCAAATCCGGCAAACAGAAGCTAATTCACGACATTGGTTTTATTGTCGTGTATGTGAGTGCTCAAAATTGGGCACTCTTTTTTTTATCCCCGAACTTTGAAGACATGGAACAAATCGACATCAAAGACATATCCGGTGCTATCCTGCTTACAACTTTGATCAATGAAGGCTGCAAGCGTAAGTTCACTCTGATGAAGGAGGACTACATCATGTTAAAGTTCTCCTTAGAGAATCCCATATATTTCAAACTTGGCTCATACGTGGAATGTAACTTCGGATTGTTCGAGGTGTGCGACTTGCAGAAGCCCGCATTCAACACCAATACCGCCGGCTACGATTACGAATTAAGACTTGACGCCTACTACTGGAAATGGAAAAACAAAATCTTCAAATATACCCCGGAGACGACCGGACAGGAGGCGTCCTGGAACCTGACCGCTCCGCTTGACGTACAAGCCGGTATAGTCCTTAGAAATTTGAAAGCTCTTGGTTACACATACAAAGGACAGGATTTTGTTTTCTCCATTGATTCCACAGTCGAAAACAAGTCCCAGTTGATGAGTTACGACAACATCAACATCCTTGACGCTTGTTTTGAGATGGCGAAGAAATGGGATTGCGAATGTTGGGTGACTGAAAACATCATCCATTTCGGACGTTGTGAGTCTGGCGATGCGGTGGATTTCGAAATCGGGAAAAACGTGCAGGAAATGTCACAGTCAGAATCCCGGTCCACTTATGCCACCCGTATCTACGCTTTTGGTTCAACAAAGAATATCCCATCTGACTACCGTCCGGTTGACGAGACTGTGGTTGTGAACGGCGTGGTGCAAAAACGCTTAATGTTGCCCGAAGGCACTCCTTACATTGACGCTTATCCTGATATGACTACCGAGGAAGCCGTCGAGCAGGTGGTTATCTTCGATGAAGTCTATCCTCGAAGAACAGGCATCATGTCGGATGTCACCACTATCGAAGTGACGGACAAGGTGGAGAATGAGGACGGCACAACCACCGAGGAAAAATGGAATGCCTACCGCTTTAGGGACACGGGTGTTAACTTTTCCGAGAAATATATCCTCCCCGGTCAGGAGCTGAGGATACGTTTCGCATCCGGGCTTCTCAACGGTTTGGAGTTTGCCGTGAAGTTCAATCCTGAGGGAAAGCCGGAGAAATTGGAGGATGGCGGATGGAACCCTGAGGCACAGCTTTGGGAGATAGTCAGGAATGAGGACTATGGCAGACCGCTTCCCGGTGATGTGCTCTTTCCCCAGGATGGAGATGAATATGTGCTTTCCGGCTGGGACAGTACGAAAATAACCGAGCTGGGGCTTGTGGGTGCCGCCGAGCAGGAGTTGAAGGAAAAGACTGAAAAGTACGCTGCCAAATCCAAGATAGACCCGAGTACCTATGGCTGCACGATGATGTCAAATGACGCATACCGTGAGGATGGCGTTCATAATTTCTATAGCACCGGTCAAAAGGTCAACCTTATCAACAAGGCTTATTTCGAGAACGGAAGACAGTCAAGGGTTATCGGATTTGAATTCAATCTTGATTTAGCTTATGATTCCCCTATATATACTGTCGGGGAAACCGCCGCCTATTCTCGTATCGGGGAGCTGGAGGAAAAGGTTGAGAGCCTTACCCTAAAGGGACAGACCTATACGGGCGATGGTGACAGCGGTGTGTATGTGATAAGAAGGAATGACTCTACACCGGCCACGGATAGTAACGTGTATTCCGCATTGCGCTCCTTAGTAATGTTCCTTCGTAAGGATCAAGCGGACGGAACAAATTTCTTATTGAAGTTCGGCAAGTTCATCGACTCCATGATTGCCGGTAAAGGTGCCGGTATCTATCATGACGGGCGCGGTCAGTTCGAGCGTCTTGAGGTACGCGGCTCCGCAGTGTTCAAGGAAATCATCTATAACCGTCTGAACGCACAGGAAGGCGACACCTCATATTCCGAGAACGGAGTCATTGAGTCCGTGGCTTTAGAGAGCGACGGAACTTATACCCTGAAATTGCGCAAGCGCTGGGAGAATGACTTCACCGCATTCCAGGAGGGTGATATAGTGTACGGGATTGTAAACAACCTCTTTTCAACGGGGGAGTATTACGCCTCGTGGATGCGCGTGCTGTCCAAGAATGTCCCGGCCAACTCCATCTCGGTGTTGTCATACCCGGACAGTGAGGTGCCGGGCGGTAAAAACTATCCTCCCACAGAGTTGACGATCATTACCAGAAGAGGAAACGCCTTCAATGAGGACAGGCAAAGCTACTGGTATTTGTCCGCCACCACGGATAAATGTCTTGTCTGGCTGGAAGGAGTAACGAAGCCTGTCTTGGAACAGAACAACTATTACATGATATTGGGGCGTTTGCCCAATTTGGATTTGTTTGACAATCTCCCCGTCAACTATAAGCACTCGTACATATTCGCCCGTGCCGGCATCTTCGGTGA
>ULMO01024652.1_pt1 | contig 10211 bp, 7 predicted proteins | sample 1951691 | NCBI WGS metagenome assembly ULMO01 (sample SAMEA4835554, study PRJEB28245) | human gut metagenome | biome: gut microbiome; material: fecal sample | place: Denmark | collected 2008 | reverse complement strand
TCAGCGCGAAGGACAGATTCGTGCATATGCATCCCTGGTGCAGGATGGGATCATCCCCGTGGAAACAGGTGCAGAGAAAGCAGGAATGTCTGTCGATGATTTTACAAAAGAAATGAAGAAGGCCGGTTATATAATTCCTGCAGTATAAAATCAGAACATAAAATGTGTGGTGCCCGTGGTTGCACCACACATTTCATTTTAATTTAAGAAAAGTTTTATATAATAGGAATTGTTCTGGAAATCAGTTCATGATAGTATAAAAGCTATGCATATGAAAAGGAGTTAAATCATGGGAAAAATATTTAAAAACATGCTCCCATACTGGAAATGGATTCTGGTTATTGTGGCTTTTCTTGTGATGCAGGCATTTTGTGATCTGTCCCTGCCACAGTATACATCGGATATTATCGATGTCGGAATCATGAGCAGCGGAGTGGAGCATATTCTTCCGGAAGAAATGACACAGGAAGATTTTGTGTCAGCACAGCTTTTTATGACCAGCAGGGAAAAGAAAACATTTGCCGCCTGTTATAAGGAGCCGAAAAAAGATGGAAACTATGTGAGAAATTGTGAAGAGGATACGCTTGACGATATGGATGAGTCTCTGTTGGAGCCGATCGTCATGGTATATCAGATGTCCCAGATGAAGGAGTCCGATATTGACGAGAAGGCTCTCACGGGGAAAATGGGAACGGATGGGACGCAGGTAGATATGAAGCAGCTGATGCAGGCACTGGCAGCCGGCCAGGTACCGGATCAGCAGATTCTTAAGATGCGAAAGCAGGTGTCCGGACAGATTGATGCGATCGGATCTTCTACATTGAAATCCATGGGTGTGACCTATGCGATCTCCTGTGATAAAAATGCAGGTGTGGATGTAGATGCCATTCAGAAACATTACTTATGGACCACTGGAGCCAAGATGTTTGGTTTTGCGCTGCTGATGGTTATGGCGGCAGTGGTTGTCGGATATTGTGCTTCCCGTGTGGGAGCATCCATCGGACGGGATCTGCGTGATAAGACATTCCGCAATGTCGTACAGTACTCCAATGCAGAGATGGATCGTTTTTCAACGGCATCCCTGATTACGAGAAGTACCAATGATGTACAGCAGATTCAGATGGTGACTGCAGTATTTCTGCGAATGATTCTTTATGCTCCGATCATTGGAATCGGTGGTGTGATTAAGGTTGCACAGACCCATGCAGGAATGGAATGGGTGATCGCGCTTGCGGTGCTTGTTATTCTTGGATTTGTAATGCTTCTTACCTCCCTTGCCATGCCGAAGTTTAAGATTATGCAGAATCTCGTGGACCGGCTGAATCTGGTTTCGAGAGAGATTCTGACAGGATTAAATGTCATTCGTGCATTTGGACGGGAAAAACGGGAAGAAGAGCGGTTTGATGAGGCCAACCGCAATCTGACAAAGACGCAGTTGTTTACCAACCGTGTTATGACATTTATGATGCCGGGAATGATGATGATCATGTACTGCATCACGCTTCTGATCGTGTGGGTTGCCGCAAAACGGATCGATGGCGGATATATGCAGGTAGGTTCCATGACGGCATTTATTACTTATACAATGATGATCGTTATGGCATTTCTGATGCTGACCATGATGTCTATCATGATGCCGAGAGCCGGTGTAGCTGCAGAGCGTATAGATGAGGTTGTAGGCACAAAAAGTACGATTACAGATCCGAAAGAGCCGGCTGCCATGGAACAGTGTGAGGGTGTGATTGCCTTTCATCATGTAAATTTCCGGTATCCGGGAGCCACGGAAGATGTGCTTTCGGATATTGATTTTGTTGCAGAGCCGGGAAAGACCACTGCAATTATCGGAAGTACCGGATGTGGTAAATCTACGCTGGTCAACCTGCTTCCGCGTTTTTATGATGTGACAGGTGGAGAGATCACGCTTGACGGAACGGATATCCGCAAGTATACATTGCAGGATCTGCGGGAACATATCGGATTTGTACCACAGAAGGGAGTTCTTTTCTCTGGTACAATTGCAAGCAATCTGCGCTTCGGGGCAGAGGATGCGTCAGATGAGCAGATCCGGGAAGCAGCGGAGATTGCGCAGGCAACAGAGTTTATTGACAGCAAACAGGATGGGTATGAGAGTGCGATTGCACAGGGCGGAAGCAATGTTTCCGGCGGACAGAAGCAGCGGCTTGCCATTGCCAGAGCAATTGCAAAAAATCCAAAGATTTATGTGTTTGATGACAGTTTTTCCGCTCTGGATATGAAGACCGATGCGGCACTCCGCAGAGCACTTGAGACAAAGACGGAACATACGACCGTGATCATTGTCGCACAGCGAATCAGTACAATTCTGCATGCGGACCAGATACTGGTACTCGACGATGGAAAGATTGTCGGAAAAGGCACGCATGAGGAATTACTGTACAATTGCGAAGTTTACGAGCAGATTGCCAGAAGTCAGCTGTCTGCCAAAGAACTGGGACTTTCTGAGGAGGTGAAATAAGATGGCAGAACAACGTACAAAAAGACCTCGCGGTCCGATGGGAGGTTCGGGCAGAGGAATGATGCCGGGAGAAAAGCCGAAAGATTTCAAAAACTCTATCGGAAAACTGGTTCGTTATCTCGGAAGATACTGGTATGCGATTGTTGCCGTTATGATTTTTGCAGCGGTGTCTACCGTCTTTTCCGTTGCCGGACCAAAGGTTATGGCACGTGCAACGAATGCATTGGTGGAAGGTCTCGGAAAAAAGATCGCGGGAACCGGATCTATTGATTTTACCTATATTGCCAAAGTGTTATTGTTTACACTTGGCCTGTATATCTGTTCTGCAGTATTCAGTTTTATACAGGGAATGATCATGACAGGAATCACGCAGAAAACCTGTTACCGCATGCGTAAGGAAATTTCAGAGAAAATCAACCGCATGCCAATGAAATATTTCGAGAGCCGCACGTACGGAGAGGTGCTATCCCGCATCACAAATGATGTGGATACACTTGGACAGAGTTTAAATCAGAGTGTGACGCAGATCATTACGAGTGTGGCAACACTGGTCGGAACACTTGTGATGATGATTTCAATTTCCGGAATTATGACATTGATTTCACTTGTGATTCTTCCGGTATCTGCCATCTTGATTTCGTTTATTATCAAACATTCGCAGAAATATTTCCGCCAACAGCAGGAATATCTGGGACATATCAACGGACAGGTGGAAGAGGTCTATGGCGGACATCTGGTGGTGCAGGCATATAATAAGCAGGAGAGCACCATCAAAAAATTTGAAGATACCAATCAGATTCTGTTTCAATCGGCATGGAAGTCCCAGTTTTTATCCGGACTGATGCAGCCGATCATGCAGTTTGTCGGAAACCTCGGTTATGTCGGAGTGGCAATTTCCGGAGGACTTCTGGCAATCCGCGGAACCATCGGGGTTGGTGAAATTCAGGCATTTATTCAGTATGTCCGGAATTTTACTCAGCCGATCCAGCAGATTGCGCAGGTGGCAAATATGCTGCAGTCGATGGTTGCAGCCTCCGAGCGCGTATTTGAATTTCTGGACGAAGAGGAAGAAGAACTGACGGTTGAACATGCTGTGCATCTCGACCATGTGGATGGTTACGTGGATTTTTCCCATGTAAGTTTCGGATACAATCCGGACCAGATCATTATCAGGGATTTTTCCGCTCATGTAACACCTGGACAGAAAATTGCAATTGTCGGACCAACGGGAGCAGGAAAAACCACAATGGTCAAACTGCTTATGCGTTTCTATGATGTGACAGGCGGAGCCATTCAGGTGGATGGGCATGATATCCGCGACTTTAACCGTCAGGAGCTTCGGGATGCATTTGGTATGGTATTGCAGGATACCTGGCTGTTTAAGGGATCTATCATGGAAAACATCCGGTATGGCCGTTTAGATGCCACGGATGAGGAAGTGATTGAGGCGGCAAAAGCCGCACATGCCCACCATTTTATCCAGACACTTCCGGGTGGCTACCAGATGGAGTTAAACGAGGATGCAAGTAATGTTTCCCAGGGACAGAAACAGCTTCTTACAATTGCACGTGCTATCCTTGCGGATAACCCGATTCTGATTCTGGATGAGGCAACCTCTTCGGTAGATACCCGTACCGAAGTGCGGATTCAGAAGGCATTGGATAATCTGATGCGTGGACGGACCAGCTTTATCATTGCGCATCGACTCTCTACGATAAGAAATGCGGATCTGATTCTGGTGATGAAAGATGGCGATATCATAGAGCAGGGGACACACGAACAGCTTCTGGCACAAAAGGGATTTTATGCAGATCTGTATAATTCCCAGTTCGAAGAGAATGCATAAGACATTGAAATAAATTGGCAGTTGTGATATAGTTTAACTGTATTTATCGACAAATTTTGACAAAATCGGACAGTGCTTTCTGGTATGCTTATTTTTGACTGAATTTGACATTCTAGGAGGCCTACATGGGAAAACTAAATGTCGCAATTGCAGATGATAACGAGGTTATGCGTGACTTATTGGAAGAAATGGTAACCAGTGATGATGAACTGCACCTGATCGGGATGGCAAAGGATGGAGAAGAAGCCTGTCATCTGATCAGGGAAAAAGAACCGGATGTTGTATTATTGGATATTATTATGCCGAAACTGGACGGTCTGGCAGTCCTTGACAGGATCAGGGCAGATCATACACTAAAGAACCGGCCAACATTTCTGATGATCAGTGGGATCAGCAATGAAAAGATTACCGAAGACGCGTTTGAGCGGGGAGCGGATTATTACATTATGAAGCCGTTTGACCGGAATATTGTTTTGGACCGGATCAAGACACTCAACCGTCGAAAAAACAAAGTACGAAAAGAAATTGGCAGACCGGTTGAGATGGAAAAGAAACCGGAAAAGTACTCGTTACAGACACTGGAAGAGGATGTCACAGAGATAATTCATGAGGTTGGTGTTCCGGCACATATCAAGGGATACCAGTATTTGCGGGAGGCAATCATCATGTCTGTGACGAATATGGACATGTTAAATTCTATTACGAAAATTTTATATCCGGGGATTGCAAAGAAATTTGATACGACACCAAGCCGTGTCGAGCGTGCCATCCGTCATGCAATTGAAGTAGCATGGAGCCGTGGCAAGATGGATACGCTGGATGATCTGTTCGGATATACGATCAGCAATGGAAAAGGAAAACCGACCAACTCGGAATTTATCGCTCTTATTACGGACAAAATACGATTACAGATGAAGAGTAAGTAAAGGAGTGTTATGTATGAAGAAGATTCTGTTTGTTTCATCAGAGGCAGTGCCATATGTGAAAACCGGAGGTCTTGCCGATGTTGTCGGATCACTTCCGAAATATTTTGACAAAAAAGAGTATGATGTGCGGGTAGTTATTCCGAAATACGCCTGCATGGATCGCTCATTTCTTCCAAATTTAAAATTTTTGTGCCATTTTTATGTAAATCTGAACTGGCGCAGGCAGTATGTTGGAATTTTCGAGTCGGAATATCATGGTGTTCACTTTTATTTTGTGGACAATGAATTTTATTTTGCAGGAGAATCTCCATACAACAATATCTATGAAGATGTGGAAAAGTTTGCATATTTTTCCAAGGCAGTACTTGCTAGTCTGCCGTATATTGATTTTGCCCCGGATATTATCCATTGCAATGACTGGCAGACAGGACTTATTCCGGTGTTTCTGCATACGGTATTTGGAGATGATAATTTTTATGCGGGAATCAAAACCGTGTTTACGATTCATAACCTGCAGTTTCAGGGACGCTGGCGAATTCAGGAGATTATGGATATTACAGGACTCCCGGCACACATTTTCAATGCATATGAACTGGAATCTTATGGCGAAGCAAACTACTTAAAGGGTGGCGTGGTATATGCGGATTATATTACTACCGTCAGCCCGACGTATGCAAATGAGATTACGACCGTAGAAGGGGGAGAGGGCTTAAGTGGCCTGATGACTGCCCGAAAGGATCGCCTTTATGGTATTTTAAACGGAATTGATTATGAAGAATATAATCCACAGACAGATCCTTATATTTCGGTAAATTATTCGAAAAAAGATGCAGTGAGTGGGAAAAAAGAAAACAAAGTTGCATTACAGAAAGAACTTGGGCTTCCAGTCAGGGAGGATGCTTTCCTGATCGGAATCGTATCGCGTATGACCAGCCAGAAAGGATTTGACCTGATTGGCTGCGTATTGGATGAACTTTTAACCGAAATGGATATACAGCTGGTGGTTCTTGGTTCCGGAGAGAGCCAGTATGAAAATATGTTCCACCATTATCAGAGTAAGTATCCGGACAAGGTAAGCGTACATATCGGATTTACCGAGGAGCGTTCGCACCATATATATGCGGCAAGTGATGTGCTGCTGATGCCTTCCATGTTTGAACCATGCGGGCTGGCACAGATGATTGCCATGCGTTACGGAACACTTCCGATCGTACGTGAAACCGGAGGACTCCGGGATACGGTAGAACCATACAATGAATATGAAAATACAGGATGTGGTTTTTCATTTGCGAATTTTAATGCACAGGAAATGGCAGATATTGTCCGGTATGCGTATCGTGTGGAGCATGAACAAAAGGCCGCATGGAAAGAACTGATCTATCGTGCGATGGATCGCAATTTTTCCTGGAATGTTTCGGCACATGCATATGAGAAGCTATATGATAAACTGGTAGAAATGTAATAGATGTTCCCCGCAGAATTTTTTCTGCGGGGATTTTGTGTCTGGAAATATAATCTATGAAGTGCAGACCGGCTGCGGCATGGTCAGCAGATGGCTGTGCCGGCAGTAATAGTAGGCATGGTCGGACAGAATTTCTTCATCCTGAAGCTGTGAGGCATTCACTTCTTTTACCATTGCGGTGTAATGGTCGAGATTCTGCCTGTCGTTTTCATCGGTGGCAAGAATCAGTACTTCGTGAATACTGCTTGGCAGAATGATCAGATCCTTTTCAAACAAATCGGACAGTTCTTTTAAGATGTCATCGTAGAGGAGAACGGTTGCACCGTTGGTCCGGTACGTATTGGTCAGAACATACAGTGGCGGGGCTGCTTCCGGGAGTGGAGTTTCTGCGACGAGCTGCATTTCTTTGAGAAGACTGCTCATCGGGGTAAGCTGTGGGGGAAGAAGCTGTGGCGTGTTTTTCTTCGCAAGCCGGTAAAGCGTTTCTTTGTCGGTTTTCCAAAGGTTTAAGTGATGATTGTGGATCAGAATATTTGCCTGGTTTTCGGCACTTGCATGGAGCAGACAGTAAAAGATTACGGCCAGATCCTGGTAGCGGAAAAACGGAACCTCTTTTAACAGTTCCTGATTTTTTTCAAAGCTTACAAGACGCATGACGATGTGCTCGCTGGCACGGGAAAAATCGGTAAAGTAGGACGTGTCAAAATTTTCTTCCGGGGCATGCGCCTGATAGGTATGAAGAATATCTTCACAGATTTCTTCAAGGCACACCCCTTCCAGATAGCGATGATAGTATGGCATCAGATAGATCGCAGGTGACACGTTTTTCTTCGGATGGAGAAGTACCAGACCATCGTAATGTGTTCCGTTATTTTTGGTAAAGGAACGAATGTCTAAAGTGACACCTGTCTCGATACGCAGAGAAAGCTGTGTACGGATCGTTGTTAAAAATTCCTGATAGTTCATATGTAATTGAAAACAAATGTATATATGGGAAATTTCGGAATGACCGTTTCCGAAGATGAAAAATCCACGGTGTTAACCAGACACCGTGGATTTACTTTAGCATGTTTTGACTGAAATTGCAATCATTTTTCTCGGTTTTTTAATAAGAGAGAAGTTCCTGCCACAGCTTTGTGTACTTGGCGGAATCATCATCACTTAATGCTTTATAGATTTCACATCTTTTTATCGTGTCACTGGAAGGATTGATAGCTTCGTTATTTTTTACGTCAGCGTCCTGATTTTCTACCACAGATGTAATCGGAGAGGCATACTGCACATATTCGAAATTCTTTTCTGCGATATCATCCTTGCACAGGAAATTTAAGAATTTTAAAGCGTTGGTCTGGTTAGTGCAGGACTTTGGAATGAACCAGGAATCGATCCAGAGGTTTGATCCCTCTGTTGGAACTGAATAATCCAGATTGTCGTTCTCTGCCATGGCCAGTGCAGCCTCGCCGGAGTAGCACAGTGCGATGGAGGCTTCTTCTCCGATCATGGCATCGGCTGTCTCGTCTACATAGTAGGCATATACGATTTTATCATCTTTTTGCTTTTTTAATATGTCGAGGGCTTCCCGCAGATGATTTTCATCGGTATCGTTTAAGGAATACCCTTTGGAGATCAGTGCAGGGGCAAACGTATCACGGACGGAATTTTCCATGATGATTTCATCCTCATAGGTAGGATCCCACAGGCAGTTCCAGCTTGATACGGTTTTGGCATCAATGGTTGTTTTGTTGTAGAGAAGGCCAAGAGTCCCGTAAAAATATGGAACGGAATAGGTGTGATTCTTGTCATAGGAAGCAGACATATCAAGGATCGTTGGATCCAGATTTTTGTAGTTGTCCATGGCATCGTAATCTTCTTCGAGAACTTCGCCCTCGTTGATCAGACGCTCAACCATATATTCGGAAGAGCAGATTACATCATAGTTGATGGAACCGGCTTTGTATTTGGTATACATTTCTTCCGGACTTTCATATTCTTCGTATTTGACGGTGATACCGGTTTCTTTTTCAAACTGTTTGACTACGGACTCATCGATATATTTTCCGTAATTTAAAACGGTTAAGGTCTGTCCGCTTTTTTTCGCAGAGGAAGATCCCCCACAGGCAGTGAGTGCACTGACTGCCAGAGCAGAAATTAAGAGGGCAGAGAAAATTCTTTTTTTCATAATAGGACTCCTTTCGGCTGGAATAAAATTCCAATGGAAAATTTATTTGGCTGCAACACGCTTCTTCCCCGGATAAACATTTCCGGCAAGAAGAATGAGCAGAACGGCAAAGAACAGAATCGTGGAAAGTGCATACAATTCCGGTTTGATTCCTTTGCGAAGTTCTGTGTAGAGCATGGTGGAGAGGGTATTGACCCCGGCTCCTTTGGTAAAATAGGTGATGGAAAAATCATCCAGTGACATGGTGACTGCCATCATAAATCCGGAGAACACACCGGGACGGATTTCCGGCCAGGTGACTTTGTAAAATGCATACAGCGGCGTTGCTCCGAGATCAAGTGCCGCCTCATAGGTGCTGCGGTTTGTCTGTTTCATTTTCGGAAGCACATTTAAAATAACATAAGGAATACTAAAAGTAATGTGCGCCAGAAGAACCGTCACAAATCCGAGGTCGATAAATTTCACAAACAAAAGCATCATGGAGATACCGGTTACGATATCCGCATTCAGAAGCGGAATATTGGTCGCGCCGAGATAAATGGTCTGGTGCCGTTTTTTCATGGCGGCTATGCCGAGCGCGGCAAGTGTTCCGATCAGTGTGGAAATAATTGCGGACAGGAAAGTGACCTGCAAAGTTGTGACAAATGCAGTCATAATCTTTTCGTCCTGAAAACAGCCGGTATACCACCGGAGCGTGAAGCCACCCCATTTTACCTTGGAACGGGAATCGTTGAAAGACAAAGCAATCAACACAATAATCGGAAGGTAAAGGAAGGCAAAAATCAGGACCATATAGATCCGGGATGCACATTTTTTTAACATATGGATGTTCCCTCCCCTTCTTTATCAAATATATTTACAATAGTCATACTTGCAATCACAAAAATCATAAGAACAAAGGAAAGACCGCTTCCGGCATTCCATTGCATACCCTGCATAAAATCCTGTTCGATCACATTTCCGATTAAAAGAACATGACCACCGCCTAATACCTGCGAGATTGCAAACGAGGTAAGTGACGGGACAAATACCATGACGATTCCGCTGATGATTCCGGATACGGTAAGCGGAAGGATAATCTTTAAAAAGATGGTTACATTTCCGGCACCCAGATCACGGGCCGCCTCAATCCAGTCTTTACGGATTCGTGTCATGGAGTTGTAGATTGGCAGCAGCATAAATGGCAGGAAGTCGTATACCATGCCAAGGACAACTGCTGTTGGTGTATTTATGATATTGATGCGGGAAAGCCCGAAACCTGTGAGAATGGAGTTGATTACACCATTTTTGGAAAGCAGAAGTTT
>ULMO01006728.1_pt1 | contig 10497 bp, 9 predicted proteins | sample 1951691 | NCBI WGS metagenome assembly ULMO01 (sample SAMEA4835554, study PRJEB28245) | human gut metagenome | biome: gut microbiome; material: fecal sample | place: Denmark | collected 2008 | reverse complement strand
CTCTACGTTCATGACACCTTTGACAAGACTGAGATTCAGAACATCTGTCAGGTTCATGGCACCAAGACGAAGCTTGCCATCCTGCTGTGCAACTGGAAGAAGCGTGGCTTCATCATGAAGAACGAGGACGGCACCTTCACCAAGACCGCCCGTTTCATCGCCAAGTACGGGCACTACGGAACGCCAGGAGTGGCTGCGTAGAATAGATTAGGCACGGATTATGCGGATTACACGGATGTTCTATGAGATTATGAATGTGTTTTAATTGATGTGAGAGACTTAAATCCGTGTAATCCGAGTAATCCGTGCCTGATTTGTAATGAGAATGTAAATGTTCTTGACCTTAATCAAGAAAAAAGGGCTTTTTGAAACTTTTCTCCTAAAATGTTTGTGTGCGCACACAAAAAGTTGTACCTTTGCACCAGAAAAAGAAAAAAGGATAAAAGATTGATTCAGTAAGGATAACTTACGAAATCGATTCGAGACAAGTTTGAGACCGGTTCGGAACCTGGTTCTGAGATTCGGTTGAAGACTTCTGGAAAATCTCGAAGAGATTGATTAAGAGGTTAAAAGAAAGGAAAAAGATTATGGTAATGTTCGGGATAATGACAGTAGCAGTAGTAGCATTCGCAGTAGTTGCTTGCGCAGGTATGAACCTCGGAATGAACTGCGGTAAATAAGCTACGAAGCTAAGAGAGCATAGAAATCCTCCTCCGGGAGGTAAGAAATAAAGAGAGTTAAGATTTTGTTAGGTAAAACTACAAGATTGTATATTTAAGATAACAAATTTAAGAAAGGAAAAGATTATGTTAGTATTAGGAATGATTTTCGCAGTAGTTGTTGCATGTGTAGCTGAAGTTGGTGCTATTAGCAACAAGTTGGCTTAATCGGAGATTAGCCATGCGAAGGGCTCCAAAAGAGCCGAGATTAAAAATGGCTGGCAGCAATGCACAGCTGAGTAAAAAACAGTAGGGAGCCAAAAGGGCTTCCGAAATCAGAGAGGAGAGTAAAAACTCCTTTTCATTTGAAATTCATACTGTCCCCTGAGAGTTTTCGTGATAAATTCTGATTGGGGATTTCATATATAGATTGTTAAGAATTCGTTTTAGGTTTTATAGATTTTCATTTTAGGTTTTTAGGTTTAAGTTTTTAGGTTAATTGTTAGTTGTTTTTAAGAAAAAAGCAGTTTTTAATTCATTAAATTACGAAGGCAACAACGAGGGAAGTCGCATGACGCCCCAAGTTGTTGCCTTCTTTATTTTCTTATTACTTGAGCTATTTGTCTGAAAATCAACATTATCTGAAAATCAGCGTGGTGAGCCTGTCTTTATCAAACAATTCTTGAGCCACGGCCTGTATCTGTTCGGCAGTAATCTCATCCACCTGCTCGTAGAGTCGGTCTACATTCTTCTCCCAGCCATAGTGAAGGAAGCTCTTGCCGAAGTCGAGGGCAAAGTTCTCGCGGTTGTCGCAAGCCACGCCTACCTGTCCCTTAATCTGCTTCTTGGCGGCCTTGAGCTGCGCCTCGCTCAGCGGTTTCTGCATGAACTTATCCAGTTCCTTGCGAACCAGTCTGAGGCAGCGCTTCACGTCGTGCTCATCGCAGCCGAAATAAATGCTCCAAATGCCCGTATCGCCATAAGCCACCATCGTGCTCTCTACGGTGTAAACCAGTCCGTTGTACTCGCGCAGGGCGAGATTCAGCTTGGCGTTCATTCCCGGTCCGCCCAGCATATTGTTGAGCAGATAGAGCGGCATTCTGCGGCTGTCGTTCACATCGTAGGCGCGGGTTCCAATCATCACATGAGCCTGATGCGTATTCTTCTGCATCACAATCGTCTGCCCCTCGAAGGAGTGTTGAGTGTTGAATGTTGAGTGTTGAATATTGAATTGGGCTTGCGCTTCTGGACTATTGAATTGGCTTTCCCTTCGGTCGCCGAACGTTGTTTCTTCACTCTTCACTCTTCGTTCTTCACTTAAAAAGCTCTTCTTCAAGAGTCTTACCAGCTTCTTGAAGTCAATGTCTCCGTAAGCGAAGAATATCGCATTATCCGGCCGGTAAAGTTTTCTTGTAAAGCGCAGCGCATCTTCTGTCTTGAACGAGCGAACCTGCTCAGCTGTGCCCAGAATATTGTGGCCCAGCGGCGAACCCTTGAAGATGATATTTTCGAATTCATCATAAATCAGTTCGGCAGGAGAATCGTTGTAACTCTCTATCTCATCGCAGATTACCTCTACCTCCTTGTCGATTTCCGCTTGCGGATAAACCGAATGGAAAACGATGTCGGTGAGCAGATCTACGGCTCTTGCGATGTGCTCCTTGAGGATGGCGGAGTAATAAACCGTGCCCTCCTTGTTGGTGTAGGCATTCAGGTCGCCTCCCACGCTCTCCAGACAGTTGAGAATGTGCCACGCCTTGCGGCGCTCTGTGCCCTTGAAAGTAACGTGCTCGCAGAAGTGGGCAAGTCCTTCTTCGCCCGGCTCCTCGTTTCGGGTGCCGGCGTTAATCTGGTAACCGCAATACACCACCTTGCTGTCTGAAGGCAGGTGGATGATGCGGAGGCCATTATCGAGTGTATAAGTATTGTATTTCATTTCAAGGTGCAAAGTTACACTGAAAATGTAATTTATCCCAAAAAAAAGTCATTTATTTTGCATTATCGCCAAAAAGACTTATCTTTGCCACCAAAAATAAAATATAGACAACAAAAACAATGCGCAAAGTAATAGGAATAGGAGAAACCGTGCTTGACATCATCTTCAAGGGCGGCAAGCCGATAGAGGCAGTACCGGGTGGCTCATCATTCAATGCAGTCATCTCGTTGGGCCGTGCGGGCGTAAATGCTTCGTTTATCAGCGAGGCGGGCAACGACCGCATAGGAGAGTATGTGATTCAGTTTTTGAGAGATAATGGGGTGAATGCTGACAATGTGAGCATCTTCCCGGAATCCAAGTCGCCGCTCTCGCTGGCTTTCCTCGACGAGAACAACAATGCTGACTACATCTTCTACAAGGATCATCCTCACGACCAGCTGGAGTTTGCCACACCGGAAATCAATCCTGGCGACATCGTGCTCTTCGGTTCGTTCTTCGCTCTGAATCCTGTGGTCCGTCCTCAGGTTGCCGGCTTCCTGGAGTATGCGAAGGAGCACGGCGCCATTCTTTATTACGACATCAACTTCCGTGCTTCTCATCAGAACGAAATCATGAAGATTACGCCTAATCTGATAGAGAACCTGGAGATGGCTGATTTCGTACGCGGAAGCCACGAGGACTTTGGAATCCTCTACAAGAAACCGGAGGCGGATAAGGTTTATAATGCCGAAATCAGTTTCTACTGCAAGAAGTTTATCTGCACCCAGGGCGCTGAGCCTGTAGAGGTTCGTGCCGAGAACGGCTTTGCCAAGAGTTATCCTTCGGAGAAGATGAAACCGGTGAGCACTATCGGAGCCGGCGATAATTTCAATGCCGGTTTCGTTTTCGGACTGATCAAGGATGGAATCACCCGCGAGGACATTGACCGCGGCTTATCTGAGGCGCAATGGGACAGTCTCCTTGTTTCGGCTCAAGAATTCTCCACCGAATGCTGCAAGGACATCTACAATTATGTTTCCAAGGAATTTGGAGAAGAAAAGAAGAAGGAATTATAAAAATATAAAAGATATGACAGAAATTATAAACAAAATTTATTACGTAGGCGTAAACGACCGCAATAAGCATCGTTTTGAGGGCCTCTGGCCTTTGCCTAACGGAGTGAGCTACAACTCTTATATCATTGACGATGAGAAGGTAGCGCTGGTAGATACTGTAGAGGTTGATTTCTTCACCCAGTTCCTCGAGAACATTCACGAGGTGATTGGCGACCGAGAAATCGATTATCTTATCATCAACCACATGGAACCTGACCACAGCGGGTCTATCGCCCTCATCAAGAAATATTACCCTAACATCAAGATTGTGGGCAACAAGAAGACGCTGGGAATGCTGGAAGGCTTCTACGGCGTAACAGATGACGTGGTAGAGGTGAAGAATGGCGAAACCCTCTCTCTGGGCAACCACGAGCTGAGCTTTGTTCTCATCCCTATGGTTCACTGGCCAGAGACCATGGTAACCCTCGATGCGAAGAACAAGGTGCTCTTCTCAGGTGATGCGTTCGGTTGCTTCGGTGCGCTGAACGGCGGAATCATCGATACGGAAATCAACTGCGAGACTTTCTGGCTGGAGATGGTTCGCTACTACTCAAACATTGTGGGTAAGTATGGAATCCCTGTTCAGAATGCCTTGAAGAAGTTGGCTGGCGTGGAGCTGGATTACATCTGCTCAACCCATGGTCCGGTTTGGCACGAGCATATTGAAAAGGTAATCGGCATGTATGATAAGATGTCGAAGTACGAGACGGAGCCGGGCCTCGTTATCTGCTACGGCACCATGTACGGCAATACTGAGCGCATGGCTGAAATCATCGCCCGTGCGGCAAGCAAGGCTGGCGTGAAGAACATCGTAATGTACAACATCTCGAAGACTCACCACAGCTACATCCTGCGCGACATCTTCCGCTACAGGGGCCTTATCGTAGGTGCTCCAACCTACAATGCCGGTCTTTATCACGAAATGGAGGTTCTCCTCTCCGAGCTTGCCAATAAGGACGTCAAGAACCACCTCCTCGGTTGGTACGGTTCTCATTGCTGGGCAAGCAAGGCAGTAGCAAAGATTCAGGAGTGGAACGAAACCAAGCTCCACTACGAGCCAGTGGGCGAGCCTGTAGATATGAAGCAGGCGATTACTCCAGAGGTAAAGGCGCAGTGCGAGGCTCTGGGTAAGGCTATGGCAGAGAAGCTGCTGGCAGAATAAAGTTTAAGGGCGGAAGAACAACTGGGGTTAACAGAGTTAACAGTTAACAGTTGTTTTTCCGCTCTTTCTTTTGTTTTTTAAGGAACTAATCGAAAACTATTCATTCTAAATGAAAGGTTTTAGGTAAAAGTGTTCATTCAGAATGAAAGATTTTTGTTTTTCTCTTGCTACTTTCAGATATTTTTCTTATTTTTGCCCACGAATCATAAAATAGTAGAGCAATGAAAGAACTGTTGAAACAAATAATATTTGAGCAGCAGGACAACTGCAGGCATCTTATGCAGGATGCCATCCCTCGACACATAGAAGAGGAATGGCTTACCACCTCGGAAATCCTTATCATAACTGGTGTAAGACGATGTGGAAAGTCGGTGTTGCTGCAGCAACTGCGTGATAAGTTGGAGGAGAAAGATTTCTTCTTCAATTTTGACGATGAGCGTCTCGTAAACTTTAAGCTTGAAGATTTTGCAACCTTGCAGGAATGCTTCTTTGAGCTTTTCGGTGAGCAACACACCTATTACTTTGATGAGATTCAAAACATTGCGGGTTGGGAAACCTTTGTGAGGCGCCTTTACAATGAAGGCAATAAGGTGGTGGTGACAGGCTCCAATGCCCGGATGCTGAGCAAGGAGATGGGCACTCATCTCACAGGGCGTTATATCTCTGTGGAGGTTTATCCTTTCTCTTTTGCCGAATACCTGCAGCTGGAGCATATTGAGCCTTCGCAGAAAGATTTCTATCTGATGGCGAGCCGTTCCAAACTGCTGGGTCATTTCCGTGATTTCCTGGAGAGGGGTGGTTTCCCGAAATATCTTCAGACGGGTTCCGTCAGTTACCTATCCTCACTTTACGAGAGCATTATCTTCCGGGATGTGATGGCTCGCAATGCTCTTACGAACGACAAGGAAATAAAAGAGCTTGCGTTTTATCTTGCCAGCAATGCCACCAAGCGTGTTACCTATAATTCGCTTGGAAAGATTGTGGGCATCCGACATCCCGAAACCATCAAGAACTATCTGGAATATATTCAGCAAACCTACATGATATTCCAGCTGCTGAAGTATGCTCCATCGGTAAAGACCCAGATGTTGAGTCCGAAGAAGGTGTATTTTATAGATAATGCCATCATCAGCAGGATGGGGTTCAATGTCACGGATAACAATGGTGTAAAGCTGGAGAATGCCGTTTTCATCGAACTGTTGCGAAGGGGTTGCGACTTGTTCTATCATGCCGACAAGAAAGAGTGTGACTTTGTGGTGAGAGAAGGTGTAAGGATTACCCAGGCTTACCAGGTTACGGTGAAGATGGATGATGAGAAGACTCGCAAGCGTGAAATAGAGGGCCTGCAAGAGGCGATGGAAATCTATGATTTGTCTGAGGGTTACATCATTACGCTGAATGAGAAAGAGGAGCTTACCATGGATGGTAAGACGGTGCATATAATTCCTGCCTGGGAATGGATGCTGAAGTAAAGGCTGGATTAAGAAGACCATCTTGCCAAATGAAAGGGCGGAAGAACAACTGAGGTTAACAGAGTTAACAGTTGTTTTTCCGCTCTTTCTTTGTTTTCGAGCATCTATTTCCTTTCTTGTGTGCCCCCACATCTATCTTTTTGCTTTTCTTTCTAAAAAAGTTCCAGGAAAAGGAGTGGCATTTCAAATATTTTATATACCTTTGCACTCAGATACCCATTCTGCTCACGCCGAGTTGATGCTTTCTTTCTCAAAAAGAGAGATTGTTGAGACGAGGACTTGGGAGGGTAGTGGTATCATGACATAATATAGAGCGTTTACTTGGCGCTTTGTTCTTGACGGACTGAAACTTCGCAAACTTCATGAATAGTCACGAACAATGCAACGGTAGATGCCCTCGGGATGTGTTTAGCCACATCCCTTTACTGATATGGCTTATTGCGTCAAGTGATAAGTCTTATATCTGTATAGGGGAAAGTGTACACATATCGGCGTGGGCTTCGACGTTGCTCGTTCAACTATTCAGGGCAATGCGAAGGCCTCAGTTCGTGGGACGGGTGACGAGGAGAACCCACGCTTTCCGTTTATTTTAATCGCTACCCTTGGGTGATGAGGTGGTTAGGGAAGGAAATTTTCTATGGATTACTTAAAAGCAGAAAAACTCCGTAAAGAATGGGGTGATAAGCCTTGTTCGCATCCAAACTTCGAGGTAGAAACCCATTTGGATTCTGAGTATGTGGCTGTCAAGACTGGGGATTATGTTTGTACTTGCTGTGGACAGGATTTTACCAAAGAAGAAAGGGATAAGATTATTGCGGCTCGTAATAATCAAAAATAGTTTTTTGTTATGGAAATGTTCAATTCTACATTGAAATCTGAGGATGTTAAGTTCTTTTATAGAGTGTTGTATCAGTATGAGAAAGAGGGAACAGGTAGGCATACGGGATACTCCTATAAAGATGTGCCCCTGGAAATAAGAAAAAAGGTTTTACTAGTGCATGATACGCGCAAAAGCAAAATCGAATTGAATTTCCCGGTAAAGCCTAATACCATATTGTATAAGGGTATAGGTGTGTCTAGCCCTCTTCTCAAGCATATAAGGCATAGCTTTGCTCATGCTTGTATTGAACGAGATGGGGAGTATTATATAATAAACTCTCAAATGAATTCTAAATGCCAGATTTGTGGCAAGGTGAAAAGAACAGACTTGATGGATTTGGTTAATGGAATATTATCTACAAAAAAAGAAAACAATTAAAAATAGAGAAATGAGAAATTTTACTTTTAAAGGACTGTTTTTGGCAGTAGTGTTTATTGTATTAGGCAGCTTGTCAATTCAAGCTGCTGATGGTTTGATTACAAAACAAATCACCATTAAGTTGGATGAAGCTGGTACTTTGCCTAATAAGATAGGCAGTACTAAGAAATTTCAGATAACTAATCTGAAAATTATTGGTGAGATAAATGGTAGGGATTTGCAAATGATTCGTGAAATGGCAGGGAAAGATGTGCGGGGTAATGATACAGATGGAATGCTATCTGTATTAGATTTGTCAGACGCAAAGATCGTAGAAGGCGGAGGTTATAATATTAATGGTTTTTATTATCCTACTTCTAATGATAAGATTGGCGATAACGCCTTCTGTGACTGTAGTGGTTTAACAAGTTTAACCCTCCCTTCTGGTGTTACCGAGATAGGTAATGCCGCCTTCGAAGGTTGTAGTGGTTTAACAAGTTTAACCCTCCCTTCTGGTGTTACCGAGATAGGTAATGCCGCCTTCGAAGGTTGTAGTGGTTTAGCAAGTTTAACCCTCCCCTCAGGTGTTACCAAGATTGGCTATTCCGCCTTCGAAGGTTGTAGTGGTTTAACAAGTTTAACCCTCCCTTCTGATGTTACCGAGATAGGTAATGCCGCCTTCGAAGGTTGTAGTGGTTTAACAAGTTTAACCCTCCCTTCTGGTGTTACCGAGATAGGTAATGCCGCCTTCGAAGGTTGTAGTGGTTTAACAAGTTTAACCCTTCCTTCTGGTGTTGCCAAGATTGGCGATTACGCCTTCCATGGTTGTAGTGGTTTAACTTCTATTTATGTGTATGCAGAAAAACTACCAAATATGGGAAATGACGTTTTTGAAGGCTGTGATGCAAAAAAAATGTACTGTTTACGTTCCAAAAGGAACTTATGATGATTATTGGCTTTCTGAATTTGGTTATTTTGAGAACATCGTAGAGTTTGATCCAACAGGCATCAATAATGTAATCACCTCAAATGATGCTAAGGAACTCTCTCGCTATTCCGTTAATGGTCAGCGATTGTCTGCTCCTACCAAGGGTTTGAACATCGTGAAGTATAGCGATGGCAGTGTGAAGAAAGTTGCTGTTCAGTAGATTCTTCTAAATTGTCAGACAAATAAAGAAATTCGCAATAAGCATTTAAACACCCTATGAGGTGCATATATAACGAGATTAGTCTGATAAAATATGTCGGACTATAGATGAATCTAAGATACGCAGATGAATATTTTTAATAAATTAAAATGATGATAGGACAAATTCTTCTAGCATTAGTTTTAATGGTATGTGTCAGAGTACACATATTAATTAAGCATTAAAAACATTCTTTGCTATTTGCTACGGCAAAGAAAAAATTTTAGATATTGATGTGGTTTTCTGCATCTCATCGATTAGGCAACTATGGCAGTACTTGCCTTCTTAAAGATTTCTGCTATTGGGCACGAGCAATCGTGCCCTTTTTTATGTTTCTGAAGAGTTAAATCGATGAAAAAGTTTGGCGTTATCGTGTAAAAAGTGTACTTTTGCTGCAAAAATATGTGTCTTGACACAAAAATTTTCAGTGAAATGATGTATTTTGAGCGCAAGGAATATCTAGATAAGCTCATCTCTGCCGAAGGCAATGGGATGATAAAGATTATCACTGGCATCCGCCGATGTGGTAAATCTTTTCTTCTTTTCAACATCTTTTGCAAGCATTTGCTCGAAAGAGGTGTTGCGGAAGACCATATCATACAAGTAAATCTTGAAGACCGTAGAAACAAGAAACTCCGTGACCCGGATGCACTCTTAGAGTATATTGATGCTCAGATAGTTGACAAGGAGAAGTATTACATTCTTCTTGATGAGGTTCAGATGGTAAAGGAGTTTGAGGATGTGCTCAATTCTTATCTCCATGTAGAGAATGCTGAGGTGTACGTAACTGGTTCCAATGCCCGATTTTTATCAAAGGATGTAATCACAGAGTTCAGAGGGCGAGGATGGGAAATCCGAATTCATCCATTGAGCTTTTCTGAATACTACGAGGTTGTAGGAGGAGAGATACAACAAGCTTTGGAAACCTATTATCTTTATGGTGGATTGCCTGCTGTGGTGCAGATGGAAAGTCCAGAAGCCAAGCAAAACTATCTTCGAGAGATTTATGAGACCGTTTATCTGAAAGATGTATTGGACCGAAATCGCTTGAAGAATCCAGAGGGAATGAAAGAGCTGGTTCGTCTCCTTGCATCTACGATAGGTTCTTGTACCAATGTCTTGAAAATCTCCAATACGTTTAAATCGGCTGGTGGAGTAGAGATAAGTGGCAATACTATCAGCAAGTATTTGGAATACCTGCAGGATTCCTTCATCATCAGCGAGGCTTTGCGCTATGATGTGAAGGGACGCAAATACATTGGTGCTGGTACCAAGTATTACTTCGAGGACATCGGTATCAGAAATGCCGTGCTTGATTTCCGACAGATAGAATACACTCATATTATGGAGAATGTTATCTATAACGAGCTTCGCAAACAAGGCTATGGTGTGGATGTCGGTGTAGTGGAGAGCTTCAAGCGGGATGAGAATGGCAAACTGCAGCGTAGGAATCTTGAGATTGATTTCGTGGTGAACCGTCATGATGAACGCCTCTATATCCAGTCGGCTTATGCCTTGCCTGATAAGGAGAAGGTTGATCAGGAGCAGGCTTCTCTTTTGAATGTAAACGATGGCTTTCGCAAACTGATAATCGTAGGGGATAGGTATCGTTCGGGTTATAATGAAGAAGGCATTCTGATGATGAGTCTCTCCGATTTCCTTTTGGGGAAAGAAAATAAGAGCTAGATTGTCTTGAAGAAAATGTCAAGAGCGGAAGAACAGCTGGGGTTAACAGAGTTAACAGTTAACA
>ULMO01022032.1_pt1 | contig 10504 bp, 6 predicted proteins | sample 1951691 | NCBI WGS metagenome assembly ULMO01 (sample SAMEA4835554, study PRJEB28245) | human gut metagenome | biome: gut microbiome; material: fecal sample | place: Denmark | collected 2008 | reverse complement strand
GCTGCTGAAATGCTGTCAAGATTTGCGGCATAATTGTTAATTGTGGATGCGGCGAAAAAACTATTGACAGCATTTGATGCAGAAGGGTACAGCACAAAGCAGAGTGATGCAGTCATAAAAATTATTCCTATTATCAAGGTGCATTTGCTTCTGCATTTTTTCAATGTGCTGTACTCCTTTCTGTTTAATGTGAAATTACTTGTTTGTAGCTTTTACTCTTCTGCGAATGAGCAATGTTGCAATACCGCCGAGTGCAAAAGCTGTGCCGAGAATGTAGAACATAACTGTTCCTGCACCACCGGTCTGTGGTACAACAACCTTTGTATCCTTTACATCAACGCTTGCTGTGCCGTCTGTTGGGCAGTTTGTGATGTATGAACCGTCAACAAATGTTGTGCTATAAGTTACATCAATTGTCACAGGAATAACTTTGCCGTAAATGTTGTAGCCTGTAGGAGCTTTTGTTTCGACAATATAATATTTACCGCTTGCAAGTTTGATTTCTTCTTTACTTGTGTTGTAGTAAGTAACCTTGCCGGTCTTGTCGGATACACCGCTTGCAATGGCATTTGTAAGAGCAGTTGCGTCCTCTTCTGTCTTGAAAAGGCTGAATTCTGCACCTTCGAGAGCCTTTCCGTCTGTATCTGTCTTGTTTGTTGTTACTGCAAAGGTATAAACATAAACTGTATTACCGTTTACTTCTGATTCAACACCGTTCTTGTTAGAATAAACGAGCTTTGTTTCTGAGTTTGGGTTGCCTGTCTTTCCTGCTACAGCGTACTTATTGAGCTTTGCTGAATAAGTTACAGATGTATAAGTAACACCTGCTGCATAAAAATCATTTTTCTGAAGATAAGCGTTTGTGAGAGCTACATTAAATGTTGTAGCTTTACCATCAACTTCTGATGTTACATTGAGAGCATAATCAGTTGAAGTAAGGTCAGCAACCTTACCGCCCTGTGCGTTGAGAAGTGCAACCTTTACGCTGTCCTTGTCGAGAGTAAGACCGGCTGACATTTCATCATATACGGTATATGATTTAAGTTTCATTTCTGATGAACCGGCAGTTGATGACTTAATCTCGAAGTTTACTGTGTCGCCGAGAGAAACATCTGTAAAGTTTGTATTGTCCTTAGTGCTGTTTGTGATAGTCTTACCTGTAACTACATCACCGTCATTTACCTTTGTAGCAAGGTCGATAGCATTAATGCTGTAAACCCAACCGTTGTTGTAGTACGGAAGAGATACAACAGAGTTTGTAACGCTTTTAACACCGGCAGGATAGTTAGTAGCCTTAATGTAGTACAAACCCTGCGCAAGGCTTGAAAAAGTCTTTTTTACAGATGTTGCCGAAGTAGTAAATGTGCCAACGGTTGAAGCAGTTGACGGGATTGAAGAAAGACCGTCAAGAGCTGAGAGAACATTCGATGTCTTTCCGCTTAAAATCTCATCAGATATTGAAGGAATGAGTGAATCATAGCCTGTCTTATACGGATTTTCAGTTGTTTTGAGTTCCGCTACCTTGTACACCGTAAAGGTATAGCCGGGCTTAGAACAATTGAGCGTGAATGAAACCTTCTTTGTTTCATCAAGAGCGTTGTTGTTTGTTGCGGCACTTGCAAACGAAATTGCAGTAAATACCATCATAACGGCAAGTACCATAGCTGTCAGAATTCGTGTGATTTTCTTTTTCATTTTTGATTTTCCTTTCGTGATTTTTTATATTTCTTGCTACCGTGTTTATGGTAGTCATAGATGAAAATTATAGCCAATGCTCCGAGTGCCACGGCAACGAAGTAAAACGGAGCAATTCCACCGCCGCCTGTTTGAGATAATACGGATTTATTGTCGGCAACGGTTAAAGACATGTTAAGTGTGTTTTCATTGTCGGCTGAAATTGTAAATTCAACCTTTTTACCGTATGGCATATAGCCTGACGGAGTTACAGACTCAACAAAATAGTAATCTCCTACCGGCAGTTTACGGATTAACAGAGTGCCGTTTGTTGCCATACAGTCAGTTGCAGATTCAGATTCAGAGAGGTACATATAACTACCTGTGCCGTTTTGAATGCATCTGACGGGTGTGTCATCTGACTTGTAGAGCTGCCAACCTGATCCGCCAAGAGCTTTTGTGCCGTCTGTTTTTGTGAGCTTAACCGAGCCTGTTTTTACAGTATTTTTGATACTTGCAAAGGTTACGGTATCAGTATCAAGCGTGACGGTTACACTTTTGGGCTTGTTGTACTTATACGGTAAAGAATAAGTGCCGTCATCGTTCAGAACACCGAGTTCTGACACCTTATATTTGAGCAATTCGTCATTGCTGTTATAAATCGGCAAGTCTGAAATTTCAGGACTTAAACCTTCAAGGTTTGTGCTTACTTTTTCGTTAAACCCTGTATCAGCACAGCTTATTTCAAAATACAAACCGTCCACAACATCATCTTCAGATGTTTTTTGTACCTGTAACGAACCTGTTTTTACGGTGTTGGCACAATCATATGTATAGTTGTATTCATCGGTATCATAGATTGTAAATTCGACTGCATCTTTCAGTTCATAACGGCTCGGAAACTTGTATGTTCCGTCTGACTGTTTGATGCCGATTTCGGTAAGCCTGTAAGTAATTTGAAAACCGTTTAGGTCAACTACATATGGCAGAATACCATCAATTTTGTTACCGTTTATGTCATAAAATTGCATATTATCTGTACTTGCTTTACCATTTTCATCAGTAGTCAAAACGATACTTGTAATCCCGTTTCCGTCTGCATCATAAGCCATAGGAGTAGGGATAAGGTCGTCACCGTATTCTCGTTCATCGTCAAAAGACTCAAGCTTAAAACTCAAACCCTCGATAACTCCGTCCTCGGAAGTCTTATTGATGTTAATACTGCCGGTTGCAGGAGCGTTGTACATGGAATAATTAAGAATAGATGTTGTTCCGTATTTGTTGGCAGTCTTACACTCTGATTCAGCCTTTCCAAGGTAATTGTCAGGGAAATAATAACTGCCTCCGCCGAGAAAACCTTTTTCAACAACCTTATATTTTATAGGGATACAAATTGCTGAGTTTGGAACGGTTAAACAGCTTTTGAGTTTATAACCGTATCTGTTGTAATAGTTAGCTTTACCGCTTGAATCCGTGACAATATCCCCATAGAATTTACCGTTTTCATCCCGTACCTCGAACCACACCCCCGATACATTACCGTTGTATGAGGTCTTTGTAACAGTTAAATCTGTTTCGGGAACTGTGTTTTGATAACTGAATGTAACGGTTTTGCTCTCGTCAAGCGTTAATGACTTACCGTTAGCGTTGGATTTTGCTTCTGATGATTTGCCATAGTAGTATCTTGAATAAGCATTCTCACAATTGCTGAATACAGCATTTGAAACACCTTCAAAATATGAACCTTTATAATTGATTGCATTTTCTTTCTTTATCGTCCAAGTGTAACCGCCATAGCTGTGAGATCCTAAAGTAGTCTTAAAACCAAGCTCCTTGACGGTATAGGTTATCTTATTGCCTTTATCGTCATATACTCTCAAGCCCTTAACTGTAGCTTCACCGTTTTTGTCAGTCGAAACTGCGTTGTACTCGTTGCCGAGGTTGTCTGATATAGCAAACCACAAATTTGAAACGATACCGTCTGTTGATGACTTCTTGATTTTGAGGTCAGCTTTTACGCTGTCCTCATAGATCGTCTGTATGACGGCTGTTTCAACGGTTGAGTTTTCCTCTGTGGCAATTACGGGATAAACCGTTTCGTCAAGCTCATAGCCTGTCGGAGCGGTCTGCTCTTTGATGTAGTATGTTTTGCCGACATCTACCGATTTTGCAAAAGTCCCCTTGCCGTCAGCACTTGTTGTGAGCTTGTCATACAAGCTTGCACAAGCTGAATCAGAGTACAAGCCATATACTGCTCCGCCGACACCTATACCTGACTGATTAAGCTTGTTAATGCCCACATATGCCCTTGCCGGCATTTCATCAATCGGTACTTTGATAGGGGTATTTGTGTCCTGAGCAAGACCGGCAATTTCTTCATTTATTACTCTGTAAAACACAACATCACTTAGCGAGTATCCGTCAGGAGCTTTTTCTTCTCTTATAACAACTGTACCGATAGGTACTGTAATTAAGTTGTTGTTGTAATAAAATTCATCAGAGTTATATCCATCTGCAAGATAGTTTTTATTAAGCTCAGCATATCCATCTTCGTCAGTCTGAATATACCAAGTCCTTTTAAGGTTTTTGCTGTCAAGTGCAGGAGCGGTTTCATCTGCTTTGACATCATAGTCCTTATCAATTTCCTGTGCGTAGTATTCAATGCTGAAAACCGCACCGCCAAGACCTTGACTTGTTGTTTCGCCTGTAATTGCATTCTTTTTTTGTAACACAATACCGACAGGGTCATCTACAGGCTCATCAGTACAGCTAAAGCGATAAATTTTTGTACCGTCTGCGGCTTTTTTGCCTGAATTCACAAATGTATATACAGTTTCGTCAAGCTCATAGCCTTTTGGTGCTTTGGTTTCTTTTGCATAGTAAGAAGCTGATGCGTCAACATATTTACTGTAACTGCCGTAACCGCTTGCATTTGTTGTAATACTGCCGATTTTTTTGGTACAAGCTTTGTCTGTGTATATGCCATACTCAGCTCCCGACAAGCTGTAACAACCGTTGCCAGCTGTAAGCTCTTTGTTTGATGATGATTTGTGAAGTTGCAGCTTGACAACATCCGGAAATGTCAACTTAACATATCCGTCTTTAACTGTATAATTAGAACCCTGAGCAAAAGTCTGATATGATGCATAGTCATTACTTGTAATTAAATACAAACTGTTTTTGTTCTTGATTCCATGTTCCTTCAAAAAAGAATTTTTCATTGTCACATTAACTGTCGTACCAAGATTTTTAGAACAGGTAAATGTTATCTTTTTACCGCTTACGCTGACCTTAACATTTGAATTGCTGACGATTACATCGGATGCTTTAGTTACTGAAGCGGTACCGTTCTTATCAGTCAAAGTGATTGAATACTGTCCGTTTGATTGATTATATGACATTTGATACGACTTCGCAGAACTGAGCGATGATGCAGTATATGACGGATTTCTCACGGATTTTTTGCACCAAGAAACCATATTGTTGTATGCCGTTGTGACATTCGCAAGCGAAGTTTCTGCCGAACTCGTAGCCGTCATTGTATTTGCAGGTGTAAGTAACGGCTTACCGGTAACCGCTTCAAAAGTTGATGCGTTACGCTTGCCTGCAACAATCTCAAAAATCAAGAGCTGCGTTGCATAGTAGTAATGAACCTTCTCTTCCTTTGCAGCTTCAAATCCGCCAAAGCCCCAAGCAAGTATCAGATTAACTGCATTTTGCTGTGCAGTAGTTAGCTGTTTCCAAGCTGCTGATTGAGATGTACTTTTTACAGTAGCAGAACTTGTTAATTCAGATGCTTTATCCGGTTCAATACAGTACGCTCTTTGTGTGTAGTCTAAAAAATTCAAGGTTTTTCCGGATGGAGCAAAAAAGTGCACCTTGAAATTTTCCCAACCTTCATAATGCTGACTGTGCTTTTTTCCGTTTGCGTCTGTATAAGTATATTCAGCTGTTTTCTTGTATATAAAACCTTTGCCGTCTGCTCCACGATTGCCTTTAACCGAGGCAGCACTTACGGAAAATGAACCAACAGACAATGAGCCGATAATTACAGTCAAGCATAAGAAAACCGACAATATTTTTTTAATTAACTTCATTCAAATTTTTCTCTCCTTTCATCTAAATATTGAAAAAGAAAAACTACTGTATTCTTTTATGGGTGATGCACGAATCATATTTACCTCCGTAAATTTATATTATTAACCACCTTAGTGGGGATTGTAGGGATGCATCGGACAAATTAATGCCCGATGCAAAAGAAGAATAACAATGAAAACTTAAAAAGTCTTGCTGTCAAGTGAACAGTGAGAGTCATAAAACAGAAAGTTGTAATCAACTTAAAATGTTAAGGTCATATATGTAGTTAAGGTCAACATTTGTTGATATACCGTTAATTCTACCGTTATCTGAATACTGCCACACATCACAAGTGATTGACGGCTTTATATACCATTCTGCGTTCCAAATGGAAATGCCGTTATTTTTTAAGGTTTTGCGATTGAGCAGATAGTCATAAACGCTTGCTGAGGAATACACACCCGATTTAAAGCCGTTGCTTTTGAGTTTGTTACAGAAATTGACTGCCATTTTTGTATAATTGCTGTTGCTTGTACTCATTGCAGGCTGATATTCCATATCGTAGTAAACAGGAAGTTCAAACTTTTTACCCTTGATACAACTAAGGCAAGCATCTGCTTCTGCTGTTGCCGTTGACGGTGACATTGCATAGCTGAACCAATATGCTCCGACTTTAAGACCGACGGATTTTGCTTTTTTGTAGTTTGTTTCAAACATATTGTCTTTTTGGCTTTTTTCTTTACCGTAGCCTGCACGGATAATCACATAGTCATAACCGGCTGATTTTACCTTGTTAAAATCTATTGAGCCTTGCCAAGTTGATACATCAATACACTTTGCGACACTTCCCGAAACAGTCAGCTTGCACGATGCGGTTTTTCCGTTGTAGGTTTTGTATGTGATTGTTGCTGTTCCTTGAGATTTAGCGGAGATTTTTCCGGTTGAATTAACCGTTGCGACATATGTATTACTGCTTGTCCAAGTACTGCGATAACTGTATGCGTTATTGTTGAGCGTAGCTTTAAGCGTTTTACTCTGTCCGACTTTAAGGGTTGCAGATTTATCAGAAACAGTTACTCTTGAAGGTGCAGATTTGACTGTTACCTTACAAGTAGCTTCTTTTCCATTGTTGAGCTTACATCTTATCGTAGTAGTGCCGGCTGTTTTTGCAGTAACAAGACCGCCTGCCTTTTGGACGGGAGCAATTGCGGTGTTATTCGAGTAATAAAGTCTGTAGTAGGCTGCTGTATTGTTCGGAATACTGCTGTTCAAGTCATATTTTTCACCAACACCTAAAGTAATACTTGTTTTATTAAGTGTGATACTGTCAGCAAGTTTTTTGACTGTTACGGTACAGCTTGCAGTCTTGCCGTTATATGTTTTGGCTGTAATCTTTGACGTGCCGACACCGACAGCAGTTATTTTGCCGTTATTGTCAATACCTGCAACCTTACTGTTGTCAGTTGTAAACGACACCTGTGACAGCGTTCCGTTTTCAACCGTAGTTTTTAATGTGTAGGTTTCAGTTGTGCCAAGTGTGATACTTGACTTGTCAAGTTTTACACTTTTAGGTATAGTAGTAGGCTTTGGAACAGTTGTAGGTTCTGTAACTGCTTCCGTTGTAGGCTCTGTTGTTGATTCTGCTGTTGTCGGTTGTTCTTCTGTTGGCCCTTTAATCAGACCTACGATAATCTTCTGTACAAGTGTTGAATCAACAACGGTAATCACACCGTCTTTATTAAGGTCATACAACTTAATTTGTTTTTCATCAAATGTTGTCATACCTACAACATTCTTCTGAATAAGCGTTGCATCTTCGACTGAAAACTTTTTGTCTGTGCTTACTGCTCCTGCACTAAAGGCACAAAGGCTCACAAGAGTAGTGGCAGTAAGTAAGCCCGAAATAATCTTCTTTTTTATTTTCATAACTTCCTCCTAAAAAAAGGTCTCTATATATATTCCGCAAAATTTGCGGTTTGTCACCCTAAAAATCAAAAAATTTTAAAAGTTTTTTAAAAATAAAAACCTTCTCATATATATTCCGTAAAAATCGGGTTTTCGCACCCCCAAAAATGAAAAAAATTTTAAAATTTTTAAATTTTTTTTGAAATTTCTTTAAAATTATTCTCAAAAAGAAAAAAATACTCCGTTCAGGAGCATAAAAAGAGCATAAAAAAACAGAGCCGTAGCTCTGTCTGAAATTTGTTATGTAATTTTACAAAAAATAAAGGGACGGAAAAACCGCCCCTTTACACATTAAGGTTTCTAATTTTATAAACAGAAAAAATCAAGTGCGAAATCGCTCAAATTGTCACCGATATTTTCTAAGAAGTCTGCAATTGAATCGCCCAAATTAAACAGAATGTTAAATCCCATAGCAAACAGCCATAATATGCCGATTACAACGCAGCCTTCAAGTAATTGAAATGAGCCTTGCTGTATCCATCCCACAACAACTATAGTTCCGCAGATAGCAAATATTGTAGTGAAAAAACCAACTATCAAATGAATGACTCCGCAAAAATCGGCAATGAAGGTTAATATGTAGGCTAATATGTAAAGTATGCCTTTTAATAGGTAAGCAATAATCAGAAATATTAGTTTTAAGGGGAATAACAGTATTTTTTTCATATTGTTCACCTCAGTTAAAATCAATTATACTCAACCTTACCGCAAGCTGTACACTTTCTGCCGACTACTTCGGTTTTGGTTTCATAGTGAAACTTTTCAGGTACAGTTACAGTCTTTGTGCCGACCTGAACCTCTACGCTTACAGTTTTATAGCTTACAGGCTCCCCGTTAAGTGCGTGCTGTTTATTGTGTGCGGTTGTGTTTTCGGTTATATCTGCTCCACATACCTTGCAAATATACCTACCCTGTTTCTCGTAAATCGGTTCTTCGTAGGTATAGGCTTTTTGGTCTACTACTTTTACTTGTGTAGCCTTGGTAATATCCTTCCAGCTATGAGTATGCTCTTCGGAAAACATTTCAACCTTACCGCAAGCTGTACACTTTCTGCCGACTACTTCGGTTATAGTTTCATAGTGCGATTTTTCGGGTACAGTTATAGTTTTTGTGCCGACTTGAACATTGACAGTTTTAACACTATAACTGCCTTTTGCAGAACTATTATTTTTCATTTCATCAAAAATGTGGTCAAGATTGTCGCTTATATCAGCTCCACAATCATTGCAAATTGCTCTTTTTTGTTTTTCATAAATCGGTTCTTCGTAGGTATAGGCTTCCTTATCCACAACCTTTACTTGTGTTTCTTTGGTAATTTTCTGCCAACTATGAGTATGCTCCGCAGGAGCTGAAATATATTTTACGGATTTGCCCTTTGAATCATATCCGCTTGTGAACTTAGTTGCAGATGAGTTGATGCACCTTACCGTGTAGGTGTAATTTTTGCCTGATGAAACATCCTTATCAATATATGAGGTTGAAGTTGTATCGACCATTCTTGTCCAGCCTTTACTACCTTTGTAGTAAACTCTGTACTTTTCTGCACCGTTTGATTTGTTCCAACTGATTTTTACACCGCCGTCTACGCTCTCGGCTTTGGTAATCTTCGGAGTTGCAAGATTAGAGCTGACTGCTCCGACAACCGTAGATGATACTGCTGTTGCCGACAGAGAAATTACTGCCGCCATAGCTACTGATAATAATGCCTTTTTCATTGATAATCCTCCTTAAAAAAATTTTGTTATTTCTTCTTCTTTTTTACAGCCATAACACCGACCGTTCCGCCTCCGATGACAATCAGACCTCCGATAATTGACAACACAACTATCTGTCCTGTACTCATTCCGTTGTCATCTGCTGTAGCTTCGGCTTCTGCCGTTGTCGGCTGTGTTTCTGCGATAGCTTCAACTTTGCTTCCGTCAACATCAGATTTTGAATTTGCTACTGCCTGATTGTGACTGTTCTCGGATTCTGATGATTGTGTGTCGGATGAATCTGTATTGCTGCTGTCAGTTTCTCCTTCAGGGTGATAACGGTCATATGATTCTGCAATTTTACCGTTATCATCATATCTGATAAACTTGTCCGAACTCGCATCATAAGTCCATATAAGCTTTGTGCCGTCTGTTAGCAACTCATAAAGCTGACCGTTGTCATCAACATCAAGCGTATCAACATCAGCTGTCTTTTCTTTCATATACTCATAAAAAAGATTGGCAACATTACTGACTGTTACATCTTTGTTTTCAGGAGTATAGTCATCTAAAAAAACACCAAGATAATATCTTGACATTGAAGCATACAGGGCAATAGGTTCAGGCATTTCGGACTCACTGTAATTGATGTTTCGCAGTTCGAAATAATACCACGCTTCGTTATACAGCTCGTCTTTGGTACATTCATATGCTTTTTTGTACGCTGCCGATACGCAGAATGTTTGTAAAGCTATTAGCAATACGGCGATTGCTGCAATTGCAAATTTTCTGACCTTTCTCATTTGTTACTCTCCTTTTTGTAAGTTAAAAGGTTTTGGTTTTCCTTTCAATTATATTATACATCAGTATAGCACTACTGTCAAGCATAAGTTTTTGCTTTTTTAAAAAAATTACCAACGGTCAAAAAACAGTACATTCTCATATTGTAGTATGAAGTTCTGTGTTGAATGAAAATTACCGGGTGTGCTGTCATAATAATCCTTTGTACACATATAAAACAGCCTGTGCCTGACCGCAAGATTGTTATCATCGAATATGTATTTGACAGCATTAACTGCGTTCTGCGAACGGTT
>ULMO01010306.1_pt1 | contig 11203 bp, 10 predicted proteins | sample 1951691 | NCBI WGS metagenome assembly ULMO01 (sample SAMEA4835554, study PRJEB28245) | human gut metagenome | biome: gut microbiome; material: fecal sample | place: Denmark | collected 2008 | reverse complement strand
TCTTGTAGGTGACGATAGAAACTGTTATCATACTATCAAATACTATATTTTTTCTGTGACAAAATTTACAATTGAATGCTCATTATAATTTTCTAAAAAAGATTCCTTAAACTGCTTCCTGTCATCCAAACTAATATTCAGACTATTTATACAGCATATATAATCTTCAGGCACTTCTGCTTCTAACATAAACTTTTTAAATTTCTTATCTATGCCTTCAAAAGCTATAGAAGTACCCAACACTGGAGTACCACAAGCCAATGACTCCACAACCTTGACTTTCACTCCTGCTCCACTGAACAAAGGAGATACAACAAGTAACGAATCAGCAATCATTTGATAAGGATTCTCCACAAATCCCCTGTATTCTACATTCTTATATTCCTTCAGCCGTTTAACCATTTCTACAGGAAGCCCTGTACCTATAATAATAATTTTTATAGATTTATCCATATAAGCCCCCACTTCTTCAAAAAACCATTGTAGTCCAACTGTGTTATCGGAACGTGTCCACTTTCCGAAAAATATTATTTGCTTTTCCAGTCTACGTGGAACAGCATTTATAACATCTCTATCCAAAAAAAAATTAGTAACAAATGAATTCCTATGATAAACGGCTTCCACAATAGCCGCATCCTTACTACTGAAAGTAAATATAACACTATTGGGAAGGGAGAGAACTTTCTTTTCGGATGCAATAACCCACTTCCGATTCAGAGTAGTGCCAATACGGGAAAAACGCTGTGCCATTATGTCATGCGACATTAAAATTTTATTCATTTCCGGAAAATATTTTCCATAAAGAAACATTTGGCTATGATCCAAATATAGCCAATCATAATCTTCTTCTGATACAATTTGTCTTAAAAACTTCAACAACTTTCTATCAAACCGGACAGAAAACAACGGATGGATAAATGGATAGCCCACACAATTTTTAAATTTTATAATTGTAGAATTGGAGCATACTTTCAATATTCTTACATTGTCATTAGGAGCTACATAATAGGGATCTAAATGATATTTGTAGTAAACTAAATCTATCCGACAGCTAATAGATAACTGTTCCAATAAAAGACGTGTGAAATTCTCACCTCCAGCTCGATTACTAGGAAGGTAAGGAGTTAAAAAAAGGATTTTCATTTATTATTTTTTAAGTAAGAAAAGAGTTCAATCCATTTACAGCCTATCAATCCTATATTATATTTTTCTATTTTCATTTTCGCATTTTCACGCAGACGTGTAAGTTCGCTTTCATTTTTCATCATCATCAACAACTTATCGGCATACTCATTAATATTAAAAGGAGCAATGATACATCCATCCTTATCATTCTCTATTATGTCTTTCAAATTAGGATAAGAATTAAAAGCAATAGGCACAACTCCATAATTCATAGCTTCAAGTAAGACTAAGCCAAAAGTTTCATAACAAGAAGTCATACAAAGGATTGAAGCTGTTTGATAATAAGGGATAGGAGATTTAAAGCCTTCAAGGTAAACATTAGGAATTTTTTCACGCTGGATCCTTTTCTCTAATAATTTTCGTTCCATTCCATCACCCAAAATTCTCAAAGACCATTCAGGGAAAAAAACTGCCACTTTCTTCCAAATGTCCAACAATAAATCTGGCCTTTTTTGATATTCCAAACGCCCTACAAAAAGAACTTCTTTCCTCTTACTATAAATAAGATCATTAGGGGGTATTGTCAATGGATTGGGAATAATTACAACTTTATCCAAAGACCCTCGTGAGTAATAATTTAATTCTTTTTTGAAAGATTCTGAAAGTAGAAGTACAGCATCACTACCTTCTACTATTTGCTTAAAATAACAGTGATATTTGATATAAAACAACCTTTTCAATATAGATTTCGCCCAACAGGTTTCCAATATATTTAAAAGCAATCTATTATGAATATGTAAATTAGGATGAGTATACATGCCAAACAATGTATTGTGCATTACACTCAGCAAAAGCGCTTTACCTTTTAATTCTACCAAAGGTAAAGATGTAGGAAATATACCTGCCTGATTGATAATGATATCAATTGAATTATTTAATATAATTTCTTTAAAAAACACCCAATTTTCTTTTCTTTTTAAACCTCCATCTTGAGGTAAATAAATATGATTTAAAGAGTTTTTTTCTACAACACATTTATTAGATAAATAAAAAATAGTACAACCATTCTCTTTAAACCACTTTCCAAGGACTATGGACACTCGCTCCACCCCTCCTTTTGAAGGATTAAAAGGCTCTGTAAAATAGAATAATATTTTATAATTATTTACTGGAACCATGGGGAATAATTCAATTTATAAGTTAAATCATTTTTCCTATATCCTATAATTTTAGCAGGAATACCACCTACTATAGCCAAAGGTGGAATATTCCTTGTTACCACTGCTCCCGAAGCAACAACCGCCCCTCTACCTATCTTTACACCTGGCAATACAGTTACTCTAGAAGCAATCCATACATGATCTTCTATTATTACATCACCTGAAATCTCGCTATGCTGATTATCATTCACGTCATGCTCTAGGGTCCAAATATTTGTCTCTTGAGCAATATCAACATTATTACCTATCATCAATCGCCCACCTCTGCCATCAAGCATTACCTCTCTATTCAAAATTACATTACTACCAATAGAAATATTAAATGGATTAATAAATCTGACATGCCGCATAAAAAAACACCCACTCCCTATCTTTCTCAAAAATAGTTTAATAAACAAACGTCTAATAGTCCAAATAGGAATTGCAAAAAAGAAAGCAGACGTCATAAGCCACAAACCTTTAACAAACGATCTCATCTTATATTTTTTCTATGTTTATCATTTCCCGACTCATCGATATATATATTAAAGCAGTCACACCTATAATACTAAAAGCTGCTATACAAAAACTAGAAAAAGAAGTAGCTAATATAAAAAAGAAAGAAGGTACATAAAGATATAAGCTCTCTCTATTCCAAAATCTTAATGTACGTTTGAATATTCCATATAGCATACAGAAATATATAAATGTTCCCAAATATCCTATTGTGGCTAAATTCAAATGATATTGATCTTCTACAACAATGCGTTCCTTGCTTAAATCCTGCATACTCACAAGAGAATATCCCACCCCAAAAATACGGCTAAAAGCGGTATTCAAATACATTTGTTCAACATGAGCAAATTTTTCTTTTCTATCTTCCATTGTGTTAACATCCTTCAATGTTGATTCTTCCTCCTTGCCAATTAAGATATATAAACGATTCTCCATTTGCAACATCATTGTTTCAGCCAATTTAGGCTCTTTAGTACTCAAAAAAGTATAGATTGAAGTTATAACACTCCCTGTAAGAAATATCAAAAATAAAAAACTTTTTATATTCTGCTTATAATTTCTAACTTCTATACAACGAAAAGACAAACCTATTCCTCCCAAATAACAACACATTGAAATTAAAATAATAGCTAGCAATACAAGACTTGTTCCAGAAGCTTGCATCAAGGTTCCCACCAATAAAATAAATCCCATTATAACTTTATGAATTATTGAAAACCGAACCAAAGGATAAAAAAGTAACAAAAGTATTGCAAAACATAAAAGTACTGTATCTATTGTAGGATATCCCACGGTTAGTCTCCCCCAATAAATATGATAATCGTTCCAAATGGGTAATGGTACAAAATAAAGAAAAATGCTTATTAATGTAAATCCAACCATCCCTTTCACGAAAGTATTTATAAGTAATGGTACTGTTAAGTTTGATACACGCTCTACTTGAGAAAATAAATAAATGAACAAAGGAAACCACAAATATTGTTTCCATATTTTTAATCCATCGCAATCAATCAATACAAACCCTGGAATAGACACTAAAAAAGCAACAAACAAAATAATACTGAAATATTTCATTCCATTAGTATATTTCAATTGTCGAAATGAAGGATGTGAAACTCTATATACTACACAAAAAAGAATGACTGCAACTAAATATTTTATATTGGTTAAACTAAATTTCATTTTGCCCAATACTTCTTCAAAACAGATACAGTACACCAATATAAAATACAAGGCATTTATCACCTTAGTCCCAAGCATTTTCGAACGCATCTGAAAATAATTCTTTTATATAAAACAATCTTATAATATACAGAGTTTTCCACTTCACATATTCTAGCTTCTTCATAAAAAACTCTTTTCCAATGTATTTCAGAAAAACCTAATGTATCATAAACTGCTATAGGGATATTCAAAGATAAAAAACGCCCTCCTGATTTATATATCTGCATCATCATATTATAATCAGCGCAACACTTATAAGATAAATCAAATCTTAAATTTCTAATAATATCGCCACGCACAAAAAGAGCCTGATGACAAATACCCATCCCTCTTATTTTCTTTTTTGAAAGGTAAAAAGGACACTCCTTATAATATCGTTTTTTCGATATATAATCTTGATACACATCCCCATAAATTACTGAACAATCATTATATTGACAATTTTCAAAACATCGGGAAATAACAAATTCATCACACAAATAATCACCAGAATTTAGAAACAATACCCAGTTTCCATGAGAATAAGAAACTCCTTTATTCATCGCATCAAAAATTCCTTTATCTGGTTCGCTTGTCCAACGAGTGATATATGTATCATACTTTTTAATTATATTCAATGTGCCATCAGTACTTTTTCCATCAATAATAATATATTCAATATTTTTATATGATTGGTTCAAAACAGAACATATTGTCTTTTCCAATACATTCACAGCATTATAACAAACAGTTATAATAGTTATTTTCATAAATATGCTCTAAAATAAATCTTTTCTTACCAATAACATCCCCCCTCCACACTATTGGCATTTCTAGGTTTTTCATTTTCTTCAGGTCTGACCCATGCATCATTATAAATGGATGAAAATTCTCTATCCCATCTCCTACCTTTAATACCAAAAAGCAATTGCAACGCTCCACCTATATGCACAGCTTTTTTCCCTAACCGTTTGACATGAGCAGCTAAAGGAAAGCCATAAGCTCCGCATCCTAACAAACATATATCAAAATCATGTTTTTCTATTTCTGCTTTCATAAAATCTAATGCATCAAACCAAGATGAAAAAGCAGAATGATTATTTCCTATGCTTTGTACTGCTTTCACAACCTGCAAGTCAAAATCCGGTAATGTATCCTGATTTTTCCAAATAAACTGTCTTTTTTCATATTGTTTTTTGATAGTGGAAGTAAAAGGATGAATTATTAGCACCTTTTTCCCTTCAAGTGCTTTCGTCCAAGGATGTTCTGCGATATATAATTGTTCAAACATCAAAGCTATTTTATATGAAAATTCAAGATATTCATCAAAATATTGTTCTGATTTTATCCAAGAAGCCAAAATATCAACCTCTTTCATATCTTCAAGCATCAAATTATAAAAACGAATAATATTTTCTTGTGTGACAGGATAAAAACCCGATAGATTTTGAATATTAGTCCACCACCCCTTATCAATCCACCAACCCACTCTTTTCCCTTGAATATAATCAAGTACTCCTCTGATTCCATCTTGATTTCCTAATTGTATTTCATACTGATTAGCAAGTACACTCATTTCAGTATTACCAAAGCGAGCAATCATACATGGCTTATCAGTTTGAAGCATATCATAAATCAAATTACTAACATTCTCTATATTTCTATCACACAATGGCTTATATGATCCTGGTTTACCTATATCTATCATTCGATAAGCACTTCTCTTGTCCAAGAAAAAGTATATTTTCCTCAAAAATCTTAAAATGAGAAACCTATTAATATCTTCCAAATTCATTGTTTATTCAATTTAAATCACTATATATGAGGTTATCTTTTCAACTTATTTCGCAATAAACCTAATATTCGAAAAGGGAATCTTAATGGTATTAAAGACCAAATTTTTATATATGGTATTTTGAGACAAGATTGGTTGCAAATGCCATTCCATAGTGAGAGATCATTATGTATCTCTTCATGTAACGCCTTAAAAGTGTAAAAGTCCAAAGAGGAAGTCTTATACAATAGATTCGCCTGATAATAAATCTGAAGAAAAGGAATGATGGCCTTCTGCTGCCAATATAATACTTCTTTATCACAGCTACATTCTTTTGAATAACGCCTATATATCTTAACTATAGCACTCAAATTTCTAATATAAGATTCAAATTCAATACTCTGGCCTGGCCTTCCTACCACATAATCATACAAAAGACGGTCATAAATAATAAAACTTTTCACATACTCAAACATATAGATACTTATCTCTACATCACAATAAGATATTCCCTCCGTCAAATGAATTTTCCGTATGATATCAGTCTTTAGCGCAATACAGTGAATAAAAAAAGAACAATCCCATACAGCCTTAATATCTGATATTCTATAACTTTTTCCAACCTCCATCTTGGTCAAAAACATTGGCTCTTTCCTTTTCCCATTATGAAGAAGACAATTATATACATACATATCAACTTCCTTCTTCGTTTTTAACTCTTTTATAAAATTTTCAAGTTCCCTTGTATTCAACCAATCATCTGCATCCAATATCAAAAAGTAATCACCCTGAGCTTCTTTTGCTGCTCTATTTATGCACGATCCCCAGTTTCCATTAGCTTTATCGATAACCCTAAAAACTTCAGGAAAACGAGTTTCATATGTATGAGCTATTTTCAACGAACAATCTTTGCTACCATCATTTATTACAAGTACTTCGATGTTCATTAAGAGAGAATAATCTTCAATCAATAAGGACTCTAGACAACGTTCCAAATATTCTTCCATATTGTAAGTAGGAACAGCAATAGTTATAATTTTATCCATAATCATAGTCTTTTGAATACTTTATTATCATCAAAAGTAGCCTCTAAAATGCTACATTTTTTCTTTATATATATTCCATCATTTGTTATCACTATTATCATCCATCACTTTCCAAATTTCTCTCTCAAAATCTTCCAAGGTATCATTCCAATGGAATCCCTCAAAAATAACAGAATAACAACATACACTATTCCCCCCATACTTATCATCATAACCAGAGTGGCAGTATTCCCCAATCCAAGCCACGAAATAAAATATAAACAAACACCCATAACCACACTTCCCAACACATAATTTAAATGCTGCCGTTTCAAGAACCGAATAGGAATATACCTCTTTCCGATGAAAAACATAGAAACCGTAACAGTCATTTCCGCCAACATATAGGCCACTGCTGTACCGTTATGTCCATAACGAGGTATCAATAAAACATTAAGAAACACATTTATTATCGCACCAATAGAAGTACAAAGAATGACTATATTTATCTTTCCCAAAGGATAAAGTACCTGAATTCCCATCACTCCCGACAACCCCACCGTCAAAATATTAAACGCCACAATCTGAGAAGTCAATATGGCTGGAACAAATCCTTCCCCACTCAATAATAAAACAGCGCTAGGACTGGTAAATATCAACCCGACCATTAGAGGCATAGCCAATGCAAAAATAAAATCATACGACTTTTGAACCAGTGCCTTGAATTCATCCATTCTCTCTTCCGCTATCAAATTGGAAGTGCGAGGCATGATTACTGCTCCTAAGGCACTGGATATACTCATAGTTATAACCATTATTTTAGTCGCTGCCGTGAAATAGCCTACCGCCTCTGTGTCTTTCATAAAACCCAACAATACATTATTCAACTGAAGATAAATACTAATGATGACATTCAGTGCAAACACATACAATGCCGGCTTTAAGTGTCTCATGGGGCATAACGTATGAAAACTAACCATACCCCAACACAAGTACTTCCGCAACCGAATGAAGTTGAAAATGTTTCCACCAAGAACACCAAGAACACTATATGCACCATACCATAAAATATCCTCCTTGGTTTTTACTAGAAGGAAAAGCAGAATAACGGAAACAACCTTCACTATCAACCCTCTAACTGCAACATATTTAAAATCCTCTACTCCTTGGTAAAACCATTCACAACCTATCGCCGTAAAGAATATGGTTGTACTCAATAGAAGAAACAAAGGAATATTCGTCTGCACCTGAACTACCGTCATACAAATAACAGCAACGACCAAATACCCCAATATGGATAAAAAAGCATGGAGCAAAAGAATTTCTACCGTTGTCCGCGTCATTTCCATTGTATTGTCTCGTACTTTGGCTACCTCACGTATGGCATACATCGGAATACCTAGGCAAGTAAACAAGCTGATATAGGAAATAATGGACTGAAAAAAGTTCACCTGTCCTATACCATCCGCCAGCATTATACGAGAAGCGTAAGGAAAAGTTATAAGTGGAAATAAGAGTTGGGAAGCAGAATTGATCAGATTAAATAGATAATTTGCTTTTACTGATTTCGTCATTATAAATATAACTCGCTAATAGAATATTCTGTTTTATATTACAATAAGTATTCAATTTAAAGCATTCCCTTAGCAAGAGAACTAAATAGTACCCTAAACTAACTTATATTAAAGATAATCTTCGAAATTAACATAGGCTTGTTGCCCCAGTGATTTTCTCAAGAACCATATCAACATAGTCTCTACCCACACCCGTTAAATATATTTTTTAGAAAAGTTCTAATGAAAATTCAAAAAGAAATACCATGAAACCTCACCGTTCCAATCACACTATAATAAATAACAACCATTTTTATTCCCACATCACTAGCATAATGAAGCGAGCTGTTACGCAGGATAGTTAGTTGCCGAATGCTTCGTTCAGCCCAATTATTATCTATTAGAAACTCCCCATCGTGTAAGAAAGAAAGATCCCATTCCAAAAATGATTCGTAAGCACTCAATTTAAGGTATCCCCCTTTGAAAGGACACTTTTCAGTGCCCTAAACCGAGTTTTGTTAATTAATTAGTCTTGAATTTAACATTGGCTTGTAGCCAAAGTGATTTTGTCAGGAACCATGTTAACATAATCCCTGCATCCGTTAAAGATATTTTTGAAAAAAGTTCCGATGAAGTTCCAGATAGAACTACCATGAAGCTTTACCGTTCCTATCACACTGTGATAGGTTGCAACCATTTCAGCACCGGCATCACTACCATAATGAAGTGAATTATTACGTTGGGTAGTCAGCTTTCGAATGGTTCGCTCTGCCAGATTGTTGTCTATCGGTAATTCACCATCATCATAATACTCTTCTAAATTCTGCATCACCCCAAAAGTCTGTAAGTACATCACGACCGCAAGAACCATTCTCATAGAAGAAAATGGCTGTTTTCCGAGCCTTGTTGACCAGAACCCCAATATAGCACTTCTTATAGTGATCAACTACTTTTTTCCAGGTATCCTTGAACCATTTCTGAAAGATGTTATAAGGAACTTTGTTTTTAACACAAAACGATTGGAGAGATTCTCCATGAGGCAAGGCCTCGGTCTGGTATTAAAAGTAAAACCTTTCAAGATCTTCACTGCTATACATAAATCCTAATTTTTTTGTTCGCAGCGAAGATAGAGATTTCAATCAATAGCCATTTTTTGACGGCTTACAACAACTATCCTCCAATATTCTATTTACTTACTGCAAATAAGCCTTTAGCCTTTTCCATCAAATGAAACAATGATAATAAATTTATCTTATCTTTTTCTATTTCTTCATTAATATGTTTCTCTACTACATTATTACCAAAATGTATATAACCTTCAATCATCTTTTCCACAATGGTTCTTATTTTTTCAGCTCCATCAAGTGCATTAAAAGATATATTATTAATAACCAACAGTAAACTTTCTATATAATGATCATGATGAAATTGATTTGTCAGAAATAACAATTGCCTTTGCGCCCTATTCATTTGGAATATGGCTACCCAAAATAATCCAACACATAAAGGGATAGGTAAATAAAAAGGCATATATTCTATTAAAGAATGTGGCCAATCATCAGCAATCCATACCCAAACACAAACAACTTCCCATACTAATAAAAATAATACCACTCCCACCATACTTCTTTTGAAAATATGGAACAATTTTTCCAAGCGTTCTTTTTCTACATTTATGGGATTAACATCACATGTCAAGATACTGAAAGATTCTTCTATTTTTTTCTTTAAATTACTTTGGGCATCGCTTTGCCTTTGAGCCATAAACTGTTCCTCTTCCAATTGCTTTTTATAGTGATTATACCAAATTCTATCTTGAATTTTATTATTTCTTTTAAAAGATAAATCATCGACACCTATTTCTTGAGCGTATTTATCTAACCTCTGAAGAGCATCATCCAGTTCCTTTTCTTTTTTATCTAATTGTTCTATCTGCTGTTTATAAAACATTTCCGAGTTGATATACATTTTAGGCTTTCGCTCATTATACAATGTATTTTGCAATCCTTTAAAAATCTTCCGTAATTTATTGATACAAGGTGCAGTTTCCTGTATCCCTTTCTCCATTTCTGCTATATTCCTTTCTATTTCATTTTGCCGATTGATTACTGTGCCCATTGTTTTATAGCAAGCCTTCTCTTCTGTAAAAAGAATACTCACTTCAAATAAAAGTGAAAATAATGAATCCAAATCATGATTAGAGGATGATAACTTCCCTATTCTTTGACAATAACTTTCCAAAAGACTACCCAACTCTGCATGTTTGGAGAGAGAATAAATAGTGAATCCCTTCATTATACTTAATGTTAATGTCTTATTTTGACATACCCTATAGGAAAAGCCACATTTAAGTGCTCTTCCTATAACTTTAGCCCAAAGTTAAATTTTCCTTTAATATTTATTTGGGGGCATCCCAATAGTAATCAGCAATGAATTATTATAACCTATGCAACCGAGTACTGCCTGTATGAAAGGCCTCTTCAAATATTGCAGACCGAAACATCTTGTACAAATCGATATTATGGTATACAGCTGTATACTAAAATATATTCATCATTTATTAATTTTCATATACAACATTGGACAATTCAATAAATCCATCACTCCACCTTCTCAAACGGAAAAGCCTGAAGATAACTGATAGCCACCGTCATATTACCAAAAGCAAACACCAGCTTGGTATTCCGATGCAGACGCATGATGCATCCCTCCTTCCCTTGAAAAACACCACCCGTAATACGTATCTTCTGCTTTTTCTGAATATACTCCTCAAGAGGCTTATCCATCAGTTCAATGTTATAAGGCATG
>ULMO01023282.1_pt1 | contig 11293 bp, 10 predicted proteins | sample 1951691 | NCBI WGS metagenome assembly ULMO01 (sample SAMEA4835554, study PRJEB28245) | human gut metagenome | biome: gut microbiome; material: fecal sample | place: Denmark | collected 2008 | reverse complement strand
AAGCCATGGGGCTTCCTGCCGGTGAAGTTCTCGTGGTTGGTGATTCCTTTTCAAAGGATGTTGTTCCGGCCAAGACGGTAGGCTGCAAGGTTGCCTGGTTAAGTGGAGAAGGATGGGGAAATGAAGAGATTGACGAATCGCTCCCCGATGTTATTATTACTGATCTTCCAGACCTGCTGCAATTTATAAATCTGTAAAAGATGTCATTGGTATAATGACTGGAAATAATCAAAAAGATCAGAATATGACGAAGAAATCTGTTGCACTGGTTGCAAGTCAGTATCGGGTACCTTTCGTGCTTTTGACCTCATTGTTTTTCCTTTGGGGATTTGCTCATGCTATTTTGGATGTGCTAAACAAGCATTTTCAGGAGTTGCTGGCGATTACTCGTGCGCACTCTGCACTGATTCAGGCAACCATGTATATGGGATATTTTGTAATGGCTATCCCGGCAGGAATGTTTATCACCCGTTGGGGATATCGCCGGGGAGTGGTCTTTGGCTTGCTGCTGTATGGAATTGGATCTCTGTTGTTCATTCCGGGGCAGTACATGATGTCGTTCAATATGTTCCTCTTCTCTCTGTTTGTCATCGGCTGTGGACTGGTGTTTCTGGAAACTGCAGCGAATCCCTATGTAACAGAGCTCGGAGCCCGGGAAACTGCTGCCAGCCGTTTAAACTTTGCCCAGTCTTTCAATGGCCTGGGATGTATTTTTGCGCCGTTGCTGGCCGGGCTGCTGTTGTTTTCAGAAGAAGATCAGGCTGCTTCCGGCAATGTTGCCTTACCATATACCTGTATGGGAGTGGTTGTGCTGTTGGTGGCATTGGTCTTTTCACGTGTCCGCCTGCCGGAAATTAAGCATGAAGTGGAACTGGATGATCAGGGGCACCGGGTAGGACTGTGGTCTCACCGGCTTTTCATCTTTGGACTTGCGGCTCTTTTTGCGTATGAAATCAGTGAAATTTCCATCAACAGCTTTTTTATCAATTATGTGGTAGAGCAGGGATGGATGACTGCCCGTCAGGCTTCTCTGGTTCTTTCGTTTGGAGGACTTAGTCTCTTTATGGCCGGACGTTTTGTCGGAAGCTGGATCATGAGCCGGGTACGTGCAGAAAAGATGCTGTTCTGGTGTGCAGTCGGAACTGTTTCAATGACATTGCTGGTCATTGCAGATTTAGGCATGGTATCATTGATTGCTTTACTGTGTTGCTATGCATTTGAAGCTATTATGTTTCCCACTGTTTTTGCCCTGGCTTTGCGAGGATTGGGAAGTCACACCAAACGGGCCTCTTCTTTCCTGATGATGTCTCCGGTGGGAGGAGCAGTCGGACCTCTGTTGATGGGATATGTGGCTGATACTTTTTCGATGTCTTTATCGTTTATTGTTCCGCTGTTGGGATATGTTGTCGTATTAGGTTACGCTCGGGCTGTCCTGAAGAAAAGATAAAAAGAGATTGTCTCAAAACAGAATTGTGAAATAAGAATCTCCTGCTTTAGCCCTTATTCTTCTGAATTATATGGCTTAAAGCAGGAGATTCTTATTTTTTTTATTTATGGACAGTTGAGTAAGTCTGTCCGATTTTTCTGTCTGGAGACAGTTTCTTGTTTTTTAGATAACGGTTGCGTGAAGGTCACTGTTTCGGATAATATCCCATACCTGCTCTTCCGTACCGGAGAAAGGACCGGACTTTTCCAGTTTGATGGTAGATAATGCAGCCGCGAAACATCCGGCTTCCTCATAAGAAGCCCCTTTATTGCGCATGTACAGATATCCCATGGAATAGGTATCTCCACAGCCCGTAGCATCAACTACGTTCTTGGCCGGATAAGCGGGAATCTTGTAAAATGTGCCTTCGGCATAAATGATGGAGCCTAAGCTTCCTAATGTAAGCAGTACCTCTTTTACGCCCCATTCAGCCAATTGTAAGGCAGCCTGCTTGAAGTCCTTGAATCCAGTCAGCACTTCTGCTTCGTGTTCATTGACCTTGAGGATATCAATGTATTTCAAAGCTTCTCTTTTGTCTTTCCAGTCAGTGGGGTAGACCTGTTCACCTCTGACTTCCCGCAGATAGCCCTGTGCATCGACAGCAAGCTTTCCTTTGCCCGACAATAACTTGACAACATCAAGGGAAAAATCATCAGACAGCAGACTTCCCAGATGAAAGAACTTGGCTTCTTCGTCTTTCAGTTCCTCAACGGTGAACGGATCGGCCTTGGCAAGCACACGCTGTTTCCGGTCGTCCTGATTCTCTCCGTAAATATTTTCAAAATAAACGGTCTTTCTACTAGGCAGGACTTCTACCTGAATGCCTTTGGCCCGTAAATCCTCGACGGCTTTGTATTCGCTCGGTGCCAAGGCGGTAATCAACTTGTAATTTCGAGTATCTTTTAAATGCCGGATGCCATGGGAGAAATAATAAGATGTACCACCAGGCATGTACGTAGTCTGTTTGGGCGTTATAATTTTATCCAAAGTTATATGCCCAATGCAACAAATATCATTCATGTTTTTGTGATTTCTCTAAAACTGGGCGCAAAGATACGTATAATTTTGCAGGTTGTCAGCCAGGGGACAGATCCAGTCAGTCCTTTTTTAGTTTATATAAACATTATTTAAGAAAGGGCGGTTTATCCCATAGGAATGGTATAAAAGGCATGGTAAAAAGAAGTATTGCTTATGTAATAAGGTGGAATCCTCTATACTGATTGTTGCTGGGCTGATTTTAAAATGTTCTATTTGTCTGATTTATTGGCAGGATTATCTTAAACAATTGATAAATATCAAGAGAAAGGCTACTTTTTCAGAAACAAAGACGTATCTTTGAAGCAATTTGTTTCTGGTATTCCATAGTGGAATACTTTTGTTGAAATTAAAAGATTAAGAAATGGAAAAAAGCAATGTAAAACCCGCAGATGGAAAGCTGGGTGTATTGTGTGTTGGATTAGGCGCTGTTGCAACGACCTTTATAACCGGTGTTTTAATGGTCCGCAAAGGGTTGGCGAAACCGGTAGGTTCTATGACGCAGTATGATAAAATCCGTGTAGGTCGTGGAGAATCTAAGAAATACCTTCATTATGGCGAGATCGTGCCGATGGCTCAATTGAGCGATATCGTTTTCGGTGCATGGGATGTATATCCTGCCAATGCCTATGAATCAGCCATCAATTGTGAAGTGTTGAAGGAAAAGGATATCAATCCGGTGAAAGATGAACTGGAAAAGATTGTCCCGATGAAGGCTGCTTTTGATCATAATTATGCTAAACGTCTGGACGGAAACAATGTGAAGGATTGTGCAACCCGTTGGGATATGGTAGAGCAGTTGCGTCAGGATATCCGTGACTTCAAAGCTGCAAACGGATGTAGCCGTATTGTTGTTTTGTGGGCTGCTTCTACGGAAATTTACGTTCCTGTATGTGAAGAAGTTCATGGAACTCTGGCTGCTTTGGAACAGGCTATGAAGAACGATGACCGCGAACATGTAGCTCCGTCTATGTGTTATGCTTACGCTGCACTGGCAGAAGGTGCGCCGTTTATTATGGGTGCTCCGAATACAACCGTTGATATTCCTGCTATGTGGGAAATGGCTGAAAAGACAAAGATGCCTATTGCAGGAAAAGACTTCAAGACCGGACAGACATTGGTTAAATCAGGTTTTGCACCGATCATCGGTACTCGTTGTCTGGGTCTTTCCGGATGGTTCTCAACCAACATTCTGGGTAACCGTGACGGACTCGTATTGGACGAACCGGCAAACTTCCACACGAAGGAAGTCAGCAAGCTGTCTACTTTAGAGTCAATTCTGGTTCCGGAAAACCAGCCTGATCTGTATACAGACTATTATCATAAAGTACGTATCAACTATTATCCTCCCCGCAATGACAATAAGGAAGGTTGGGACAATATTGATATTTTCGGTTGGATGGGATATCCTATGCAGATCAAGATCAATTTCTTGTGCCGTGATTCTATCCTTGCAGCTCCTCTTTGCCTGGATTTGGTATTGTTGAGTGACCTGGCTGCCCGTGCCGGACGTTATGGCATCCAGCGTTTCCTGAGCTTCTTCCTGAAGAGCCCGATGCATGATTATACCGCAGACGAAGTTCCGGTAAATCATTTGTTCCAGCAGTATGTAATGCTGAAGAATGCACTCCGTGAAATGGGTGGTTATGAAGCTGACGAGGAAATCGATTAAATCATTGTTTCATTGCGCAAGATTACTTTTTTAATCGGTCAATAATGTTTTTATATCGATAAAAAACACCTCTTGATTCAAGGCGGATGTCAATAAATCCTTTGCAGATGTTTGTTTTCTGCGGGAATATTGACATCCGCTTTTTATTTGTAAATAGGGCTTGAGGTTTCTGTGAAACATCTGTTTTTGTTCCTTTTAGTTTCCTATTATTCATAAAAAAAGGTAAGAATGTTGTTTTTTTGAACCTTGTATTTGCTAGGTTTGTTCATGCTATGTAACTTTGTCTATATTTCAGTTTTTAATAGACTAGACCAGTTCGATTTTGTATATGGTAAAAAGATTATTCTTGATTTTGATGATATGTCTGGGAGTCGGACAACTTTCGGCACAGATTCGAGGAGTCGTGACTGATGCGGAAACAGGAGACCCTATTCCTTATTTGAATATTTATTATGAGGGAAAAGGTGTAGGAGCCGTAACCAATCTGGATGGTGAGTATTCTATCTCTTATCATGAGGGATGGAATGAACTGACGTTTTCCATGGTGGGCTATAGTACACAGGTGCTGAAGGTATCTTCGAAAACCCGTACGCTGAACGTAAAGATGAAGGCCGATCTGGTGCTGGACGAAGTGGTGGTAAAGCCCAAGAAGGAGAAATATTCCCGAAAGAACAATCCGGCCGTTATTATGATGGAGAAGGTTATCAATGCCAAGAAAGCGAATGATCTGAGTGTGAACGATTACTATCACTACAACAAGTATCAGAAAATTACGTTTTCGCTGAATGACATTACAACCGACTCGTTGAGAGAATCAAATCTGTTTAAGAAATATCCGTTCTTCCGTGACCAGGTAGAGGTGTGTGAAGTAACGGGAAAGAACATTCTTCCCATATCTGTGGACGAAACGGTTTCGGAGAAGCTGTACCGGAAAAATCCCCATGACGAGAAAACGATCATCAAAGGGTTGAACTCTTCGGGGGTAAACGAACTTTTCAATACCGGTGACATGCTGACTACCGTACTGAAGGATGTGTTCCAGGATATCAATATCTATCAGGACCGTTTCCGTTTCCTGCAGTATCCTTTTGACAGCCCTGTATCGAAGGCTGGTATCGGTTTCTATAAGTATTATATTATGGATACGGTCTATGTGGATCGTGACCAGTGCTTCCATCTGTCTTTCGTGCCGAACAATTCGCAGGACTTTGGTTTCACCGGACACCTTTATATCCTTGCCGATTCTACGTTCCGCGTGAAGAAGTGTGTGATGAATCTTCCCAAGAAGAGTGATATCAACTTCGTGGACCACATGATCATTGAGCAGAAGTTTGGAGAACTTCCTTCCGGTGAATGGGTACTGGAAGAAGATGATATGCTTTGCGAATTGTCTTATCTGAAAAAGCTGCTGGGCTCTTTCCAGGTAAGAAGAACAACCCGTTATTCGGATTTCGGTTTCGAAGAAATACCGGCAAGGATCTTTAAGAAGAAGGGCGATGAGATCAAAGATATCAATGCCATGATGCGCGATGATTCGTTCTGGAAGGAATATCGTCCTACCGAACTTACGAAATCGGAAGGAAAGATGGATTCTTTCGTGGAGAATCTGAGCAAGATCAAAGGATTCAAGTATATCATCTTTGTAGCCAAAGCGTTTATCGAGAACTTTGTGGAAACAGGAGTGAAGGGGCGTCCCAGCAAGGTGGATATCGGTCCGATCAACACCATGATCTCAAGTAACTACATTGACGGTCTGCGATTGAGAGCTTCTGCCCAGACAACGGCCAACCTCCATCCGCATCTTTTCTTCCGCGGATATTATGCTTATGGTTTCAAGGATGAGAAGTCGAAATACAAGGGTGAAGTGGAATATTCCTTCAACAAGAAAGAATACCTGCCCCGTGAATATCCGATCAATTCATTGACTGCGTCTTATTCATACGACAATATGTTGCCTTCGGACAAGTTCATGGGAACAGACAAGGATAACGTGTTCACTTCGTTCAAGGTGACTTCCGTAGACCAGTATAACTATGAACGTACGGCCAGCCTGAAATATGAACTGGAACGTGAAACGGGACTCAAGACTACGGTGATGCTGAAATATGCAAACTATGAACCTTGCGGCGAGCTGTTCTACCGGACGATGGCCGGTGAAAGCAGTCTGCAGCAGGCCCTGGCTTCCGGTGAACTGACAGGGAACCGTTGGGTACAGTCTCCTTATAATGTTCACGACTTTTCCGTAGCAGAGGCAACCGTTGCGCTTCGTTATGCTCCGGGAGAGACGTTCATCAATACCAAGCAGCGCCGTCTGCCTGTGAATCTTGATGCGCCGGTATTCACTCTTCAGCATACAGTTGGTTTCAAAGGGATATTGGGAGCTGACTATGCGTTTAATCTGAGTGAGGTAAGTCTCTACAAACGTTTCTGGCTCAGTTCGTGGGGAAATGTGGATGCCTGTCTGAAAGGTGGTATCCAGTGGAACAAGGTTCCGTTCCCCTTGCTGATCATGCCGGCAGCCAACCTGTCGTATATTATTCAGGATCAGACCTTCAACTTGATCAATAACATGGAGTTCCTGAACGACCGTTATGCATCGCTTGATTTGTCATGGAACATGCAGGGAAAACTGTTCAACCGTATTCCTTTGCTGAAGAAACTGAAATGGCGTGAGTTTATCGGTGTGAAATGTCTGTGGGGAACACTGACGGACAAGAACAATCCGTTGCTTCCGCAGAATGCCAACGATCCTACGCTGATGATGTTCCCCGGTCATTATGATGCTGAGGGGGTATATCATTCATCCAGTTACGTGATGGATCCCAAGAAGCCTTATGTAGAGATCAGTGCCGGTATTCATAACATTTTCAAGCTGCTTCATGTGGAGTATGTCCGTCGCTTGAATTATAACGAGCTTCCGACAGCCAGCAAGTGGGGTATCCGCTTTATGATTCGTACGGTGTTCTAAGTGTTTTTCCTGCCAAAATTGCGGGTACAAAAGAAAGTTTTTGTACTTTTGTCATGTAACAAGGAGAGAGATTTATGGTAAAGCCAGAAATACAAAGTGTGAAGCTCCGGTTTGGCATTATCGGTAACACCGAAGAATTGAACCGGGCCATTGATGTAGCCATGCAGGTGGCACCGACGGATTTGTCCGTACTTGTCACGGGGGAAAGTGGTGTCGGTAAGGAAAGTTTTCCTCAGATTATTCATCAGTTCAGTCGTCGCAAACACGGACCGTACATTGCCGTTAACTGTGGTGCCATTCCGGAAGGAACCATTGATTCCGAGTTGTTCGGCCATGAAAAGGGAGCTTTTACCGGAGCCATCAGCGACCGTAACGGTTATTTTGCCGAAGCCAATGGCGGAACGATCTTTCTGGATGAAGTAGGAGAGCTGCCTTTGTCTACACAGGCCCGTCTGTTACGTGTGCTTGAAACGGGTGAGTATATTAAGGTGGGCTCATCCAAGGTACAGAAGACCGATGTGCGTATTGTGGCGGCAACCAATGTTGATTTTTCTGAAGCCATTGCCGAGGGCCGTTTTCGGGAAGACTTGTATTATCGTCTGAATACGGTTCCTATTAAGGTTCCCCCTCTCCGGGAACGTCCGAACGATATTCCGTTGCTGTTCCGTAAGTTTGCTGCCGATTTCGCAGAGAAGTACCACATGCCGGCCATCCAGTTGAACGACGCAGCCCGTCAGTTGCTTGTCGCTTATTCCTGGCCGGGAAACATTCGTCAGCTGAAGAACATCACGGAACAGATTTCCATCATTGAAACCAATCGGGACATTACTCCGGAAATCCTCCGCAATTATCTGCCGGCCCAGCAGTCGTCGCGTTTGCCCGCCCTTCTGGGAGTAAAGCCTGCGGGTAACGGAAAGAGTTTCGAAAGCGAGCGGGAAATCCTTTATCAGGTATTGTTTGATATGCGGCGTGACGTGACAGAACTGAAAAAGCTGGTACACGATATTATGGCCGAGCGGGGAGGAACTTCCGTGGTTGCCTCGCATGAACCGGTACATTATATACAGGAAGCTCCTGTCAAGCTGGTACATGATGCTCCTGTTGTCATGACCTCTGTGCCGTCTGTTACTCCTTTGTCCGAACCGGTCGTAAAACCTGCCGAGGCACAGGGAGTGCAGGATACTGAAGAATATGTGGAAGAAAATCTTTCTCTGGACGATGTGGAGAAGGAAATGATCCGCAAGGCGCTGGAGCGTCATCATGGCAGGCGCAAGAACGCGGCAAATGATCTGAAGATTTCCGAACGTACCCTTTACCGTAAAATAAAAGAATATGGACTTGATTAAAAAATACCGTAAAAGAGTGTGGCTGCTTGCTTCTGTGATGATGGTAGCACTGACCGCCTGCACTATATCCTATAAATTTAATGGTTCTTCCATTAACTACGAGAAGACGAAGACAATTTCTTTCGAGAATTTCCCCAACCGTTCGGCTGCTTTTGTATGGGGACCGATGGAGTCTATGTTTAATACCGCCTTGCAGGATATTTTCATGCAGCAGACCCGTCTGAAGCAGGTCCGTCAGGGTGGCGATTTGGAATTGTCGGGTGAGATTACGAACTATGATGCCATCAACAAAGGTATCGGTTCGGACGGTTATTCTACGATGGCAGAACTTCGGATGACGGTAAACGTAAGATTTGTCAATAATGCAAACCATGCCGAAGACTTTGATAATCGTCAGTTCTCAGCCAGCCGTGAATATGATGCCAGCCAGCAGCTTTCTGCCGTGCAGGAAGAACTGGTCAATCAGATGATCGACGAGATTGTTGAGCAGATATTCAATGCGACCGTAGCAAACTGGTAAGCCATGACAGAACAGCATTTGCAAGAATGGATCAAGCATCCGGAACATCTGAATGAGGAGAGCCTGCAGGAACTGAAAGAGCTTGTGGGACGCTATCCCTATTTTCAGACGGCCCGGGTTCTTTACCTGAAGAATCTGTTTGTTCTGAAGGATCCTTCCTTCCAGGAAGAACTTCGCCGGAGTGCAATTTATATAGCCGATCTCAGCCTGTTGTTCTATTTCATCGAAGGCGAACGTTTTACTATTCGCAAGCATGCCCCGCAGGAAACATGGAGCGGGCAGGGAGAAAGCGACCGGACTCTGGATCTGATAGACCGTTTCCTGGCAGAATTGCCGGAAGAGCCTGCACAGGAACTGCCTCTTCCTGCTGAGGTGAGTGTGGATTATACTTCTATTCTGCTGGACCGGATGACTGAGGGGGATGAGGAAGTGGCTGCCGTTCCTTTGAAAGGACAGCATTTGATCGACCGTTTCATTGCCAAGGAAGCAGAAGCGGAAGCACATCCCGTGGATGAAGAACTTCCGGAACAGCCGGATGAGTTGCCGGCAGAACCGCTTGCAGGGCAGGAGGAAACTGAAGAGCCGGCAGAAGAACCGGAAACTGTAGCTGCGTCTGTGTCAGAACCAGCCGGAGAAGGAATGGGAGAGGAAGAAAATCCGGAAGAAGATCCCGAGGAAAGTTACTTTACGGAAACTTTGGCCAAAATTTACGTGAAACAGCAACGTTACGACAAGGCACTGGAAATTATTCGGAAATTAAATTTGAAATATCCCAAAAAAAATGCTTACTTTGCAGACCAAATAAGATTTTTGGAAAAATTGATTATTAACGCTAAATCAAAATAAAAGAAGATGTATTTATTATTTGTTGTATTAATGGTGCTTGCCGCTATCCTGATGTGTTTTGTAGTATTGGTACAGAATTCTAAGGGTGGAGGTCTTTCTTCCAGTTTCGCGTCTTCCAACCAGATCATGGGTGTACGTAAAACTACTGACTTTATTGAAAAACTTACGTGGGGACTGGCCATTTTCATGGTTGTGATCAGTATTGCTACTTCATACGTGATTCCTACGACTACAGAAGGTTCTTCTGTAATCATGGATCAGGCTGTGAAGGAACAGAAAACGAACCCGCTGAATGCTCCGGCCGGATTCGCTGCTCCTCAGACTGACGCTGAAGCTCCGGCTGCTGCTCCTGCAGCAAACGACTCAGCTGCCAACTAATGGGAGACCCCCGAACATATTGAACAAGGTGCTTGATGCACGCGCAGGCGCGGACTTCTCCGGATGGTATTAGCTTTCCGGAGGGGTCCGCGTCTTTCGTTTGTATTGTGCGGTAATTCCTCAGCATTGTGCACTCGTTCCTTTTTAGTTTTCCAAAAGGACTTTCTGAGGTTGTCTGTTGCTTTCCGGAAGAATATTTCAACTGTTTTGGAGGGAAATAGTGCACTTTGGACCCTTGAAAAAACGTCTCGACGTTTTCATGAAAACACTTCGGCCTTTGTGTTGAAAGACTTCGGGCTTTTAAAAAAACGTTTCGGCCTTTTTTGAGCTTTTCTATAAGATTCCTTTCAGGAAAAATCCGCTTTTCTCCGACCGGATCCTGATCGGGAAAAAGCGGATGAGAGGGGATGAAAAAAAGTTTTCTGACAGACTAGAATGCCCGGAAACGTTTGTCTGTCCATTTGCAGGTTCCCATACATTCCATTTCAATCAGCCATCCCGGACGGCATACCGGGGCCAGAACAGTCACTCTGGGCATGTTCGGGAAACGGGCGTTAAACAGACGTTCCACCGTCTGATAGTCTCCCGGATCCCGCAGATAGACAATCATCTGTCCGATATCATCATAATTCATTCCGGCTTCTTTCAGCAGAGCCTCTACGTTTTCCCACATGCGTTCCGTTTGCTGTCTGATGTCTCCTGCATGGACTATCTGTCCGCGGTTGTCGATACTGGCCGTACCGGAAATGAACACTTGCCGGCGGTCACCGTAGTCTACATACGTGCCTCGTTCGAAGCTGACTCCATATTCATAGGTCCGGTTCAGGTGAGTGGAGGCATACAGGTGATGTACCTGTTCGGGAACGAGCCCGGTCACGGCATATGTATCCAGTTGGACGCACAGGGAAGGATCGGCATTCCGTCCGGCAATTCCCGTACTGGCAATGAAGTGGGTGTCGCGGGTCAGGCCTTGATGGAGAAAAACCTCGTTGCGGGCTTTCACCACACCGGCATAGTTGACATCAATGTTCTGTACGAAAAA
>ULMO01023595.1_pt1 | contig 11645 bp, 8 predicted proteins | sample 1951691 | NCBI WGS metagenome assembly ULMO01 (sample SAMEA4835554, study PRJEB28245) | human gut metagenome | biome: gut microbiome; material: fecal sample | place: Denmark | collected 2008 | reverse complement strand
CTGCCTTGTACCATGCCCGCTCCTGAGGAACATAATCATCGTCGGGAACCCAGTCTGTGCCATCAAGGTATTCGCCATTTATAAAGCCATATACACCTGTGAACGCCGCATCTATATCCTGGAGATAATAATCTGATTCATTCGTGAGAAAGTTCAGTATATCCTGCCCCGACCGGCCTTCTCTCATCATATGCTCCACAGTGATCTTCGTAACTTCCACCGCATCCATGGCTCGATTCAGATACGAATTCATATATTCCTGCTCCTGCTTAACAGTCTCTGCCGCCAAAGCCAGAGTATCATTCACTGACTTCCTATAAAATGTCATGATCGTACATAACGACAGTACCACAATCGCCACAAAACTCACTATCAGCGTCAGTATATACTGCCTCTTGCTTATATTTTTCATACCGAATTTCCCCATTTCACGTACATTATTCCGGTCCCAGATCAGCTCAAGTTTATACTTACATATAGCTATAATTGTAACACACTACCAACATTAATCAAATATTTAATGGGGTCTGAGGGGTCCGCCACCTCCGTCCCCAGAGATAAATTACACCCGTTAGAGCGCGCCATGGCGCGCAAACAAAAACAACCTCCTGGCGGTTTCCCACCAGAAGGTCGTCAATCCCTACCCCGAATAGGCAGGCCATTGCATACATGTTGTCAAATGTAGGAAGGCATTCGCCCCTCTGCCACTTGTAGATCGATACAGGTTCATTGAACCCGAGAAATGCCTGCAATGCTTTTACGGTGATTCCTTTCTGCTCTCTCACTTCTTTGATCCTCTTGCCTGTTGCGCAAAGATCGATCATTGGAAAATTGTTCTGTGTCATAAATGATACCTCCCATTGTAAATGCTATAAACTATCTGACTACCAATATCTCCAATAGTCTTATAACTGGGTCAATATCCCGAACACTAATAATAAAATATGTCAGAAGGAATCTACAGATACTATAACACAAATAAACCACAGGTTAAAAGTAAACCTGTGGTTTAAAATTTTTTATTCAGTTTTCCCGTTCTGCTTCGCAAGCTTGTACTGAGTCATCTTCCTCTTGGAAGCTATGCGCTTATGCTTCTTTGCCTCAGCCCGCTCCGCAGACCGGTCAGGAAGAATGCCACAGGCCTCAAGGGCTCTCGGCCATGGCCCAAGGTAGGATTTTATCCAGCCAACCTGCTCCGGTGTAAAGTCTGACTTTTTCGGATATCTTCCAAGTGAAATATATGCGTCCAGAAGCATCTGACAACATTCTTCACGTGTATAGCCAGCTCTCTTGTTCTCCATACCTCTTTCCTCCGGATCATCTCTGCGTTTCTATGGCCTGAGAATTATTTTACTTTGACAGACTTCACTGAGCTGCCAAGTCCCATGTATCTCTTGCCATTTATTGTTTTGTAAGCTCTTACTCTCACATAGTATCTCTTGTTCTTTGCTAGATTCTTGATAGTTGCACTGCCATACTTTGCGCTCACATACTTTGTCTTTGCAGACTTAAAGCTCTTGTTTGTAGCATATGTTATCTGATATCCGGTAGCACCGCTTACCTTCTTGTAGGTCACCTTAAGACTTCTGCTGCTGTTTGATGCAAGCTTTGTTATTGATGACTTTGCAGGGGTAACTATCAGAGTTACGATTCCGCTTGCCTTGTTGTAATTGCTGTTGCCTGAGACAGTGATCTTTATCTGTACTCTGCCCGGCTTCTTGGTTCTCACAAGACCTGACTTGCTGTTTACTATCGCAATATTCTTGTTTGTTGATGAGTAAGTTACAGTTCCCTTACCGGCAGCCTTAACGGTTATATATCTGTTGTATACATATAATGTGTTGCCTGTCACTGTCTGGTCTGCCTTATTGATCTTGAAGGTCTGCTCAACACTGCCTGTATAATCATTCTTACCTGTTATAGTTACCTTGGCTGTTCCGGCGTTCACGTTATTTGCATACGATGCTGTATAATCAGCCGCCTCAAGTTTCTTACCGTCAACTGTTACTGTAACCTCAGGCTTCTGTGCCTTGCCTGTATATGTCACATCTGCAACTTCTATAACTGTGTTGTCCTTTGTGAGTGTAACCTTTGTATCCGGCTCCTCTGGCTCTACAGGAACCTCCTTGACTGTTATCTTGATAACGATCTGTCCAGCCTCGTAGTTCTCTGTTCCCTCAGATGAAACTGTGATCTCAGTCTCACCGACAGCCTTGACTGTCACACGTCCTGTCTCAGGATCTACCTCTGCCACCTCTGGTGCAGATGATGCAAATGTAAGTGTACCCTGTCCTGTAACCTTGAGATCAAATGGCTCTGCATTTTCAAGAACCTCGATCTCAGTCTTTTCTGTAGTTATCGTCTTTGTAGACTTCTTTATCTCGAACTCGCCCTGAATTGTACCAGAGAACTTACCAGTTCCCTTTACTGTACAAGTACCCTTTCCGGCATTTACGTTATCACTGTATGTAACCTCATAGCTGCTTGGATCAAGCTTCTTGTCATTTACATATACGGTAACTTCCGGTGTGAGCTCCTCTCCAGTGTACTCTGCGTCTGCTATCTCAAGCTTTGTATTGTCCTCAGTGAGTGCTGTCACTGCCATGATCTTGTACCATGCAGTTCTTCCACCTCTTGATGTGATCCTGCACACAACATCATTTGTCAGGTTGATCTTGGCTGAAAGTCCGTCAACCACAACATAATGGCCATCCGCAGTTGTCTTGTATGTCATGTCAAGCTTTACAAGATCTGCGCTCTCCGGCAATACAACACCGACCTCAAATGGATCAGCCTTTGTTCCTGTTCCATTCAGAACCTCTCCATTTGCCTTGTATGTGTAGATAGAATTCCAATTCTCATCGGTTTCTGTCTCTGTGGTAAATGTTATCTCTGTTCCATCTATTGTCATGGACTCAAATGTAGGAAGTCCTGAGAATGATGCTGCTACATCTGCTCCTGTGAGCTCATAGTGAAGCTCGATAGTGTCGTTATCCTTTGCATCCAGTGAACCAAGCCCACCGTTGTCAAAGTCGTCTCCGTTGTATGACAGCATCCATCCTGACATTGAGTAGTCAGCAACTGATGCAAGTCCGTTTACAGATACGATATATGGGCCATAAGCTGACTCCTGAATATCGTAGGCTATTCCGGCATTATCCAGTGCACGCTTTACAGCGTCAACCGCGGAAGCTGCCTCAACCTTTGTGTTCTCAAGGATAACTCCATCCTTTGATGCACCATTTATTCCGGCTGCACTTGCTGTGTAGTCATATACACCTATGTTGAAGATAGTAACTCCGTCAATTACAGTTCTTACCTTCTTGTATGTCTCTACAAATTCTCCATCTTCTGCTGTCAGAGGAACATTTGCCATGATCTCCGCTGCAGGTGCCACGTTCAAGATGGCCTCTCCGTCATTGATCTTGGTAACTGTGTCAACTGTGAGCTTCTTGACTGCCTCTATATTAGCAGCCGATACATATGAAGCCTGATCCTCTGTGATGCTCTCATCTGCTGCGGCTGTGCATGAATATGCAGATCCTGATATTGTCAGATCCTCTGAATAGCCTGCAAATACGCCTGTTGTGGCTGTGTCGCTGCCATTTACAGTTCCTGCGCTGTAGCAGTCTGTGATCTCCACGCCTGCGTCATTTGACGTATTACCCTTGAAAACACCTGCAATACCGCCTGTATTTGTCTGTCCTGTGATCGTTCCTGCATTGTAGCATGAAATGATCTTGCATCCAGGATCCTGCGGATAGTATTCATTGTGGCTTCCGAGTATTCCACCAACATTTGTCTTGGCTGTGATGTCACCATAGTTTGTCGAATTCTGTACGCAGATATTTCGGCTGCTCATAGATCCTATGATTCCGCCGACGGTACCACCGTTTTCTGCCTTAATAGTTCCATGATTTACACAGTTCTCAATCACTGTGTTGCTTATTTTGTTCGTGTTACAGTATCCTACCAGACCACCTATCGAAGCTGATGTATTTGTGCCTGTGTAAGTGATATTTACTTTAGATGTACAGCCTGCTACTCTTGCCGGTGCATCTGTGGTTCCCTGATACAGGTATCCCACAACCGCTCCTGCTGCAGTCTTGGTGCTCATGATGATAGTTCCCTCTACTGTGAGGCTGCTGATCCTTGCACCCGCCTGTCCAAATATTCCTGAGTAGCCTATATCATTCTGATACAGATTGCTGATAGTATGTCCCTGGCCGTCAAATGAACCCATGTATATGGCACCCGATGTACCTATTGGTGTCCAGCTATATCCTGCAAGGTTGATATCCGCTGTGAGCACTGCATTTATGTCGACCTTCTTATTGACATTTACCTCATTTTCAAACCAGTACAGCTCTGCACCTGTGCTGATCTGGTATACTCCGTCAACCTGTTCGGGCTCGGTCTTGCTCTCGCCATCCCAAGCAGTTGCACTTGACGCTGTGAGGCTGATGGTCTGTGACATCTCGCCGGAAGTATCCTCCGGGATCTCAAATGTTCCCTCGGCATACATGTATCCGGCACACTTCATAGTGTAATTGTACTGTCTGCCTGCAAGACCATTGAAGCTGCCGTCATTTACTGTTACGGCATTTCCTTCAGTATCCTTTATGCTTACCTTATATCCTTCTACTGCTTCGTTTGTAGCACCATCCACTACATCAAGCTTTACCTGGACAAAGTCTGTCTTTGCCAGCTTAAATGACATATCCGGGAGACTTCCAAGGTATGCCACACGTACGCTTGCTGCCATCTGTACAGGCTTTCCTGTTGCATGGCGGACCTCTCTGTGTGAACCGTATGGCGAACCAAATCCGCCCTCATACAGAACTCCGCTCAGCGTGTACTCGTCACCTGCAAAATACTGAGGTATCTTGACTGTAACTGTCTGGGCAGCAGGATATGATGCAAATGCATACTGGTTGCTTGCTCCTGAGAATTCATTTCCTTCACCATCTGACAGTTTTATAGTTCCGGCCATGTTGTAAATTCCTGCAAGCTTGTTGGCCGGAATATACAGACCATCGTATGCCTTCTTGCCATCCTCTGTACGCTTACCATATGAAACCTCTATGGTATCACCGGCTCTGAGTTCATCTGCTGAGATCTCGCCACCATCAGCGTTCTTATATGTGTATGATACCGGGACTTCCTTTGCACGTACTACCTGATATGTGCTAACTCCGTCCTTTGTCACCTTTATTATGTTTGATCCCTCTGTGAGACCGCTTACAGTGTAGCTTCCATCATCATTCTTCTTGACATCTGCTGTTGTAAATCCACTGTATGTAAGCTTGTTTCCCGTGATCTGTGGATGAAGAACTGATACTGCCACTCCATCCTCCGGTGTAAATGTGTACTCTGCACCGGCTGCTCCCTCAAGATAATACAGAACATCGATCTGTGCATCCAGATTGTCTACAGCAGTCTTAGCAGTCTCTGTGTTGCGTCCTGCATTTAATGTCATATTTGTCTGAATGTCTGAGCCGTCATTTCCTACAGTGAATACGACTACACCTGTGTTTTCAGGCCAGATCGCACTGAAGAATGAACCGCCCATACCAGGCTTGTTGATCTCTGCATCATAGGTTACGAGAAGTATCGCTGTTCCCTCTGACTTTGCCTCGATCTCTGCTATCTCTGAATGCTCGCCAGGTACAACGCTGATCACATCACTTGATGGGTTACCATTCTCATCGATAACTGTGTAGTGATAATCAGGCTCTGCTGATTTTGCATTCATGATACCCTCTATTGCCTGCCAGTTACGGAAGCACTCAAGGTGATACTTGTCACCCTTCTGCATTGACACGTAGCCCTTCTCATTTGAAGTCATATAGATATCAGCTACATCTGAGCTGTTGGCTGACATGTCATGTACAACTGTGCCAGGGCCATATGTGCTGTCGCCGATGTACATATCCTCGGCTGTTACCTTGTACTCAGCATCTGTGGTTGTGGAGAACCAGTTCCAGTATGTCACTCCCTCTCCACCAGTTACACGGTAGTAATATGTGATACCACTTCCAAGCTTATACTTGTATGTGTCATATCCGGCATCCTTGCTGTCTATCTTGATGCCAGCCTCATCCTTATATATATAGTATGTTGAAAGTGTACCAACTCTGAGCTCAGTTCCCTCTGGAACTGTGAACTCTACTGTCTTTGCCGCTGCAAGAGCTACTGAATAACCGTAGCTTCTGTTGGATGTAAGTGTGTTTGACACAGTCTTAGAGATATAGTCATCTGCTCTATCTCCAACCGGATCATATGTCACTGACACCATATCAGCATAGTAGAACAGTCCTGCATACTTTGCCCAGGCGCCATCTGACCCCTCCCTGGTCTTTACAAACTCTGCATGTCTGTCCACATTGTCAGGAGACATAACCTTACCTGTGACGGTATAGTCAACGTCTTCCTTCCAATATTTTTTGTTGCCATCTACAGTGTCATAACCTGTACATGCTATATCTGTGATGCTGTATATGCTGTATGACTGCTGTGGATCGTCTGTGACTACGAGATCTATAGATCCCATATCTGTCTTCTCGTCACCGCTCTTCTGATATGCTGACAGACGGTATGTACCCGGCTCAAGCTCAAGGGTATACTTGCTGCCATCAGGCTCTCCAACTTCAATCTCATTGCCCTCTGAATCAGCCAGAGTCATGTAAGGAGCAGAATAATTCATGGTTACAGATACTGTATTTCTCTTGTCGCCCCTGATCTTCTTCTCAACTGCCTGAACCTCATCTGCAGTTGCAGTGAGATCTGTCATGACCGCCTGAACCTCTTCACATAGAGCCTCGTCCTTGGCTATCTCATCTGCATGCTCTGCATAGAGCACATAGAGCTCTGTCTTGTCCTGAGTCTCATAGTATGCATACTCAGAGTCAAATGTATTCTTATCCGGATTGTAGCCATATCCCAGATCTGCGCCATAATCTGCGAGTGTGAACTGCCAACGGATAACGTGTGTATTGTCTACTCCGGCTGCAGAATCTACCTGATATTCTCCTGCGCCGACATTTCCCATTATATTGTCAACTGTGTTCATCCAGCCAGACATGCTGAAATAGTCAAACTGGCCAAGATCTTTTCCAGTCTTGTCCTTAAGCTCAAGTGCCTTTCCATTCTTCTTCTGATAAGCATCCTTAAGCTCCTGTGGAACATTTGCAGCTCCCTTATCAATGCCCTTTACGTTGGCAAGATAATAACTGGAACTGTTGTATTTGTCTGTTCCTGAAGGTTCTGTTTCAAGTCCCTCTTTCTTGAAAAACGCGTAAGTTGCCTGTGATACGGTAAGCTTAGACAGGTCGATGTCTATGCCTTCCTCTTTCCAGACTTCACCGATCTCTTTGTAGGACATTCTCTCTGGCTCGATATAGAATCCCTGGCCAAGAGTAAATCCCTCAAGAGACAGCACAACGTACTCAGTGCTGTAATCAACTTCGCCATCACTCTCTGCGGCGGCAGCCTGAACATAGCCCCAGCTTGCATTTGAAGCAAATGGTGCCACTAAAACTGCGCATGCCAATAAGAATGAAAGCATCAATGTCCTGATTCGTTTCATCTCCTATTTTCCTTTCTTTATTTAATTGTAGGTTATAAAGCAGGGAATATGTATTCTGCTTTTCCCACGCCCAAAAGCTAACAGATGAACTGTCGTGTCATCCGCATCCGGGTACTCCGCATATCCCGGCTGTCTGTGTCTGTCAGACGCCGTCACGCGGCCGGAAATCTCATAAAATCTGCGGGCATTCTGACTGAAAGACACAAGTCTTAACACAGTAATGGCGGTTGCACCGGAATCTCACCGAATTTCCCCCTGATCGGATGCTTTTTCAGGACGGCATCCGAGCAGATTTTCACTATGAAATCACAGGGTTTATAGTAATTGTGAATCGGGTAATTGTCAACTCCAAGCCATGATAACATCAAAAAAAGATTATCAGGGAGGGTGAACTTCGACTCTACAGGATCATAGATATATCACTGAACCGTACACTCGGTCAGAGAATGTTCGGTCTCGGAACTATCAAATGCTGCTCAGCAGACAAGACTCTCGGAGATTTCGAGATCAAAAACATTAAGAAATCGAAGGATGTCAAAGAGATGCTATCAGAGATGGTTGAGGAAGAGAGAAACCGCAAGAAAGTCACAAGCCGGGTATCCCTATTTTATAGAGATATCCGGCTTTTCTTCTAACTCTTATTCTGATTACTTTTTAGTTACGGAAGCCAGCTTATTCTGACCTCTTTGAGCTGTCCTGTTGTATCGTCAAACTCAAATGTATAGCCGCTGCTTCCCATATAAACCTCAGAATCTACACTGTACTTGACTATCTTGCCATCTACTTCTGCATTCTCGCTGCACTTTTCAAGCAACTGGTCTTTAGTGATAGTTGTAGGGAATGAGAAGTTCACCTGCTTTGCGCCGTCAAGCATCATCTCACTGATCTCCGCATTCATGCTGGCATCATAATCCGGGTTTGGCACAAAAAGGTGTGAATACCTTACATATGAGAGAACGCAATCCTCTGCCTTCTGCTCACTGTCAGTAAAGTTGCCAAACATAAACTGCATCGTTACGTAGTCATTGATTTCTGCTGTGTATCTGTCAGTTTCGTAATTTTTATTTACATTGTTGCCACTGTTATTGAGAGAATTCTGCTCAAATGGTATTCCACCGTCTATAAGATCCTTCAAGGTGGACTCACCTAAAGTGAATTTCTTTCCATTATATACAAATGACCTATTGTCAAGATCTGCGTAATTCTCGCTGAGTCCCGATGCCAATGTGAAATCCTCATATACAGGCATCGTAAATTCTGTGGATTCCTCACTGTCATCACTGTAATCGGTTTCATCTGCATATGAATCATCAGATTCAGTATCACCTGTATCCTCAGCCTCAGATTCCTCCTCCGTTGCCATTTCCGTTTCGGTTACCTGCTCTGTTGACTCCGTCTCTCTGGTGGATTTGCCATCATTTCCACATCCAACTATCGAAATTCCCATCACCACCGTGATAAGTCCTGCGATCAGCATTTTCTTGTTCCTCATATAATAATCCTCCTTAAAACCTAGTGGCTTTATTATTGAGAATGTCACTATATTTTATCAAGCCGTAATCGGTTGCAACGGGGCAACTATGGGTAGCGAACCGAAATCATAGGTGTTTTCGTCACTTTTTTGTAATCTATATTGCTTATTTCTCCGTAATGTTCATGAAACTATAATAAGTGTCTCTGTCCATGGCATCCGGGTTATCATTAGCAAATCCACTGACTGTATATATGTTTCCATCCTTCAGATCAGCATATGCATTAAAATAGTATGTGATATTTCTCTTGCCGTCCTTTATATATAAGGTCGAATATGTGTAGTAATAAAATGTCACACCATTTACCTCACACTGACCTTCCTCTGTTACCTTTGATATTCCGGCCCCGGTCTTTCTGTCTGCCATATCAGATGCTGTCATCCAGCTATATGGTACGATCGAAGTCACAACCGTGATCTTATCACCGTCTGAATAGTATGTCTTACCTGACAAATCCTCATTCTGAAGGCTGTAATTTTCAGGGATTTCATATGACACGGTAGTATCTCCATTCACGACACTGTCCACTACTCCCGTCTCCATAGCTTCGTCCTCCTGCCAGTATGCGCCTGTCATATCATTTGTCTCATCTGTGGGAACGGCCCCCGCAACAATAGCCACAGCTTCATCGGCAGCCTTCTCATATACCTCAGCTCTCTCCGCCCCGCTCAGCGCATCTATATCTATCCCATCAAATCTTATCGAAGTAAAGAAACGCTGGCCTTCCCCGGCATCACATATAAGCTGATAGAAATATGATCTATCGAACTTCGCACCTCGTTCATTTGCAAGACTCGCTATGTATCTGATATATTTCTTCCCCTGTATCTCGAACTTCTCAGGCTCCAGCTCCATCACATAACCTGCGTCCTCAATATTTTTCTTGCGCTGCTCTCTGTTGTCCCAGAAATCCGCCATCGTCTTATCCTCCACATCGATCTGTATCAGATAATCATCACAGCTTCTTATATTAAGGCAGCCACTCTCATGTATGATTGCCAGTCCTACCGGCTTCACAGAGAAGGCATATCCCTTGAACACTATATGCCAAGGCTCTGTCTCATCGTCAGCTATTTTATTTCCATCCTGTTCAGTTTCACTTTTTTCTTCCGTCTTCCGCGCACTGTTCAGATCAATAACGCCCATAAACTCAAGAGCGACAAATGCAGCTCCCGCCAGTATGCATGCTATTACGATCGCGCAGACAATTTTTTTACATTTTTTCATCGGCTGTCTTATCCTCAAGTATGATCTGAAGTGTATCTTCTTTCTTCATCCTTCTTATCTCAAGCCCAATGAGGATCAGAAGAATAATAAACACCAGCATGACAAATGCTGCGGCAATTATGGTTGATGTCTTGTAATTCAGAAACAGACCATCACCGTCCACCCCTGTGTACAACTGTATGTAATCTCCATCCCGTACCCCCGGTACATCAAGCCACACAGTATCCATGATCTTTCGGCCATTGTCATCAAAATATGCCAGATCAGCTTTTGTATACTGCTGATACACCTTCTCCACGCGCACATTTCCGTTCTTATCTGAATGGATGGTCCACTCGTTCCTCACAAACAGCACCGCCACCACAATTACACAGAAAACGCATATGGCCGCCATCACGCAAAATAATATTTTCAATCTGGCAAGCCTGCCTTTTCCCCTGAGATTCTTCAGATGGACAGCATTATTCGCTGAAGTCCCATCCCTGGACACCTCTTCCGGCGCCTCCGGCTCCTCACCCTTTCCATATATAAGTTCTCCAACCTGTACATCCAGAATCTCACATATACACACAAGCCTGTCCAGATCAGGATACGCCTTATCCCTCTCCCACTTGGACACAGCCTGTCTGCTGACTCCCATCTTTTCCGCAAATTCCTCCTGATTCAGCCCGGCTTTCTTCCGGTACTCCTGAATCCTGGATCCTATAAGCAGCATTTGTTTTCCTCCTTTTTCCGAATATTCGGATTGACATTCATATTGTTAATAAGTTCTTTTAGAGAATTGGCAATTGGCTTATCTTCCACTTCTCCATCTACATACATATTTTCCCAATCTTTAGCCATTGAAATCAAACTATTTTCATAGAATAATATGTCATCACTAGAATCTCCTTCCTTTTTCAAAACGGAAAATAATACAATAGATTCTTTAGTATTACAATATCCTCTAATACAAGGATGCCAAAACAGATTAATATAATCATTAATTTCTGTAGGTAATGTATATCCATATTTTTCTTCAAATACAGACAAATCTGTTTCATCTTTCCTCTTAACAAGAAATACACCCGCATCAATTTCTTTTTTTATATCATCACAAATAGTACTAAAATCTTCATTTGAGTAATAATTAGGATATTGTTTCGTTTTTTCAAAATAATTTTGAATAGTTTCTCTCATGTCTACATACCTCAATTTAATAAATCTTGTAACAGTAAAAGGTGTTAGGTGTTACAGATCCGCCATGAGGTGCAAATCATCTCAGCACATACCATTCTTCACCAAATTCTTCATAAATT
>ULMO01010887.1_pt1 | contig 11743 bp, 9 predicted proteins | sample 1951691 | NCBI WGS metagenome assembly ULMO01 (sample SAMEA4835554, study PRJEB28245) | human gut metagenome | biome: gut microbiome; material: fecal sample | place: Denmark | collected 2008 | reverse complement strand
TTTTATTTTATTCTAAAAGTAAAGAGATATGATTTTGTTGATAGTATAAAACTAAATAAAATAACTCTGCGTTCGGCATTGCCTTTTATTCTTTTAGGATTATCAGTATATTTTATTTTTATAATTCTATTAAATTGTATACCATTCTTTCAGGGAGAAGATACTGTTTCAAATACAAATGATTTGCACAAATCAGTCAATGGAATAAATGTAGTTTTTTTGTTTGTAGCCAAGAGTATATTAGCTCCAATTGTAGAGGAGGTTACATTTCGTGGCTTAATCTATTCAAAACTAAAATTGGCTTTTCCAATATGGGTATCATCACTTTTAGTTTCGTTGACTTTTGGTGTTATTCATTTTTCATCATCTATATTCACAGTATTGTCAGCAATTTTATTGAGTTTGATTTTTAATTACCTTGTTGATAAATATAATTCAATAGTACCTGGTATACTAATACATTCAGCTTATAATTTTACAGTTACATTTATACGATATAATATTAGATATTTTGATTTTGCGACATATGAAATTCCGATTATGGTCGTTTCAATTCTAACTTTTATCTTTTCTATAGTATGTATTATTTTTAACACTAAGAAATTAAGTAGTAATTAGGGGTGAGAAGCAAGTGAAATTAAAAATACTTGGTTCTGTGTCAAGATTTAGCACAAAATAAAATGAGAAGTTCTGCCAACTAAGCTGCTGGCAGAGAAGATACCCTCTCAAACAATTTTTCAAAATCATTAGGAGACATATAGTCGCAGTGGCTGTGAATCCTAACGGTATTATAAAAGGTTTCAATATACTCAAATACAAGCCTATAGGCATGTTTGTAGTTAATGATATGAAATCTGTTAAGCCATTCTCTTTTGATTATGGTTGAGTTCATTCTTTGGACAGATAATCCCAAAACCGATATTGATAAAATTAGTCATTATATTGGTATCCAACCAACGAAAAAAAGAGAATGGGCGAGATGAGGTGTTTGACATGACGGAAAACAATAAAATAGACTTTGAAACTATAGATTACAGTAAAGTCAATCCGAAAAAGTTAAACGGCAACAAACGTATTGTAAAGTCATATTTGATATATTTTGCTTTTGATGTTGTACTGACAGTTGCTATATTCTTGCTCACATTATTTAAACTGATTGATAGTTCTGATAACACGGTAAATACTGTGATATTTATATTAAGCGGAATATTGTGTTTGTGCCTTTATGCTAATAATTATTATAAATCGAAAGATTGGCGATTCTATGAGAGCCTTCGTTCTGATACGCTTACAAAACTGATTGCACTATTCTTTGTCATAAATGGGGTGTTGCTGCTTTTGACATTTAATTTAGCGGGTGTACATATTTCAATAGTAGCATCATGGGGCGGCGCATCATTATCTATTCTAATTAATAATATAGTTGCTTATTTAGATGACTTAAACAAAATGTACACAACATCGAAATATGATACGGCTATAAAATTTTTGAAATTTTGGTCAGTATTTATATTGTTTGCTATGTTTGCATATGGTTATTCAAGCATTGGCAGATATGAATATATGACTTTTAGATAAAGAAAATATTAATAAGTATTGCTTTTTACAATGTCTATTGATACAATACAATCAGAATATGTATTTTCATTGCGTAAGAAGCGTATATACAAAAAAAAAGACCGACTTCAAAATCAAATTTGAAATCGGTCTGTAAATTTTAAAAATATCCGAACGGAATTTATACTATTCGATTACATCTTCGGCTATAACAGCTTCCTGTCTTTTGGTAATCTGATGGTCTTCATGCAAAACAATGCAGTATGTAACAGTTGATATGAGTGCAAGAATAAGTACAACCGCAATAAGTCTTTTGATGTATTTGCCTGTCCTTATTTTCTTGACAACATAGGGAATCCCCGTTATTGCTTATTGCCCTTGTCCTCTTTTAAAATATTTAAAATACTCTCTACACCGCTGTATGCATTATGAAAACTCTCCAAAAGGTTTTCATAATATGCCCGACCTTCGTCCTCAATATGATAATAAATTCGTGTGCGCTTTTTGCCGACAAGCTTTGAATATTCGCTGATTTTTCCTTCGTTAACAAGCTTGTAGGTGACTGCGTAAACGGTGTTCTGAGATATGGACAGGCATCCGTTTGATTTTTCTTTTATGAATTTTACAATTTCATACACATAACTGTCATGCTCACACAAAATGGCAAGAATCAGTATGTCCGTAATTCCGCTGAAAAAATAATTTTGTTTTCCCATAGATACCTCCCAATATACATTATACACACTTAATCACTAAAAATCAATCTAATACATTCAATAAGAATTTAATATGAGCAGTTATTACAGCAAAGCCTTTTGTTGCCGACATTGTGATTTTTTCGTCAATAGTATTCGGAAAAACCGAATTGACCAAAAAAATTCCTTTGTGTATTAATCTCATCAGCCATGATATCACCATACACATTATTGATTTCGTTTGAATTCTTTTTGATATAGTCAAATATGAAAAGTAAAATAACAGATAGGATGTTTTAAAATGAAAGCAAAGAAAATTTATTATTCAATTGTCGTAGGATTACAAAGCTTATTTATATTATTGCTGTTTGTGAACATTGGTTATTGCATAATTACTTCGGATTTAACTATGTTTCCCACAACTGCGTTGTATTTGAATTTTTATCCTTTTATGAATTTTTTTAAAACACATAATCCGTATGATTTGATTGTGTTTATATCTTTGTTGCTTTTGCTGTTTGCAATGCACTTTGCAACAATATGCATACTTTTTAAAAAGGTTAAAAGAATATATGCTTGGGTAGTTATAGTTAATGCTTATTTTTATGCTTTAACTATGTATAGCGACGGAGATTTAGTTTATGTCTTTCACGGTATTGAATTTTCAATCTATATTTACAGTAATTTAGCAATGTTTTTATTGCTGTTGATTGCAGCTTTATTAAAACTCTACCGTAAGAGGGTTCATATTAATTCAAGCCTTGCAGATGATTATTTTTTACCCAATGAAGAGGATGACAGACCGGAGGATAAATGCGACAGAACAATCCAAGCCTGTATTTTAGCTCCGATTTTCCAGACAGCTTGCTTTGCATTTTCTTTGATTACAAAATATTTTGGTTCGCTTTTGGAAAGTTATTTATATGTGTTTTATACTGTATTTATAATTGCTTCAATCTTTATGTTTGTAATGTCTTATCGAGATTACAAAAAAGTAGTACAATCAAATGCTTTTTCGGAAGAACGAATTGCAAAAGTTGAAAAATACATAAAAATTCAGCCGATTACTTTTGCACTTTTTCTCGCATCGGCAGTTTTGATATTTGCATTTTGACAGTAACAAACTCTACAATAAAATAGGGTAGAACATTTGCGGTAAAGAGGCTCGAAAGAGCCTCTTTTTTAATGCTTGAACAGAATACAAATTTATTGTGATGATAAACAGCGTTACAGCTATGTAAAAATTTTTATAGAGATATAATGATGAAATATAAAATATCGAAATAAGAATAAACCTCCTGCACAGAGTAAAATCCGTTGCAGGAGGTTTTGTTGTACGAAAAATTATATGGGCTTAATTATTGGCATATTTGTTGGAATCTATATGTAAAATTTACAGAACCTGAAAATATGCATTATTGATACTTTGTCGTGACAGGCACACATCAGTTCTTGCTGTTTGCAATTGCCTGATCAATCAACTTTTGCAGCTTTTCAGACTGCTTTTCGGAGGTTATTGCACCGACAATCGGCTCTCCCACAATATTACCGTTTTTATCGACAACATAAGTTGTGGGGTAGGAGTACAATCCGGATGTAAATTCTCCGGCTTTACTTTTTGAATCAAACCAAATGTTTTTGTAGGTCACACCCTTTTTTGCCAGAATATTCTTTGCGTCAGAGATAGCCGTTTTGTCACCGTCAAGTGTAAATGAATTGATTCCGACTACTGCTCCGCCTTTTTTTGCAAGCTGTTTATTCAGAGCTTCCAGGTCGGCAAGTTCTTCCACGCAGGGATTGCAGGTGGTAAACCAGAAGTTTACTACAGTAACGGTATTTTTTGCAAAAAGCGTACTGCTCTTAACTTCATTTCCGTCAAGATCCTTGCCGTCAAATGTCGGGAATTTCATCAGATTATTCTTTTCGATGGGCTTACCGTTTTCAGCCGGAACGCTCATATCTCCATCAGACGGTTTTTCTCCGCATCCGGGAAATTTTTGTTCCAAAACTGTCAGCTTTCCTTCAATTTCCTTAATCTCTTCGGCGCCTTCATTAAGCAGCTTCAACTCATCTGCACTGAACTGATCCTTGATACCGTCAATCGTTTTCAGAAGAAAATCACCGTAGTTTCCGCCGTCCTCAATCTTCGCCATACCCTTATCGGCTGAAAGAAATACCTTTTCCCAAAGTTTGCTGTTTTCGGAAAGAATAGCATTTTCCTGTGCCATCAGTTTTTGATGCAGGTCGGCGGCCTCGTCTTTTGTTTTCGGATTCACAGCTGTCAGCATAGCCGTTTCGCTTTTCTTATTTGCAGTAGTATTCGTCGTATTGCCTTTGGCTGTGCCACAGGCGGCAAAGCTTAACAACATCATCAAGGCAGTCAGTAAGGTTAAAATTTTTGTTGTTTTCATGGTGTTTACTCCTTTTTTGTTTCAATTTCTGTTTCAATTTTTTGTTTTGCTGTTTCCGCTTTTTCAGCGGGACAATCATTTTCTTTTCCTTTGCCAAAGCCGTAGCGGAAGCTGACCGCCTTGGTAGGACAGGCACGGATACACTTACCGCAGCGTATGCATTCGGTGTGGTCGGGAGTTTTGGTTACATCTACATCCATCTTGCATACTTTGGCACACTTTCCGCAGGAAATGCATTTGTGTTTGTCTACTTTCATTCCGAAAAGCGACACCTTGTTAAGCAACGCATAAAATGCACCGAGAGGACACAGCCACTTGCAGAACGGTCTGTAGAAAAGTACACTCAGTACGATTACCGTAATCAATATGCCCAGCTTCCACGAAAAGAGCGTACCCAGTGCGGCACGGATTCCCGAATCGACGGCGGCAAGAGGGATTGCTCCCTCGAGTACCCCTTGAGGACAAAGATACTTACAGAAAAAAGGATCTCCCATACCCACATCATTTGTAATGAGCATTGGCAGCAAACCTACTGCAAAAAGCAAAACTGCATATTTTATGTATGTCAGCGGCTTCAGCTTTTTAGTGGAAAGCTTTTTTGTCGGTATCTTATGTAACAGTTCCTGAAGCCATCCGAACGGACACAAAAAACCGCAGATAAAACGCCCGAGCAGAACTCCTATCAATATGAGGAATCCTGTGATATAATATGAAAAACTGAATTTTGACGAACCCACCACAGCCTGAAACGAGCCGATTGGGCATGCACCCGATGCCGCAGGGCAGGAATAGCAATTTAGTCCCGGAACGCAAACAGTCTTTCCTTTGCCTTGATAAATTCTGCCCTTCAATAAATTCGGCAGATGAATATTACTCAGCAAAGTTGCTCCTGCTTGAATAAGCCATCGAAAGCGTGAGAGGAACTGCGATACACCGCCTCTTTTTTTCTTCGGTTCTTTGTTATCCAATTCCCACACACTCCAAACACAGCCGGATTGCCTTGCTTAACACGGTTTCTGCCTCTCCACGCAGAGCTCCGTAACACAGCATCGTAATTCCGCAGATAATCAGTACGATCTGAAATACGGTTTTTTTCTTTCGAGTCAATTCGGTCACTCCTTTCTTTTGTGCTCTCATTGTAGCACAGAGGATGTAAAATCCCTGTTAAGAACGAAAACTTAACAAAAACTTTATGTCTGAGCGATATAATGATATAATTAAATTATCAAAGAAATATGAAAACATAACAAGGAGAGTTTCTATGCGTATTTTAGTAATTGAAGACGAGCGTGCGCTGTGCGAGACAATTGTTCGCAGCCTTAAAAGATTGGCATACAGCGTTGATTTTTGCTATGACGGAAACAAAGCAAATGAGTTGCTCGGAATAGAAAAGTACGATCTTGTTTTACTTGATCTGAATTTACCCGGTGCAGACGGGATGACGGTACTGCGAACTCTGCGACAAACCGACAGAGATACCGGAGTGTTAATTCTTTCGGCACGCTGTGAGGTTGCCGACAAGGTGGAGGGACTGGATGCCGGAGCAAACGATTACCTGACAAAGCCTTTTCATTTGGAGGAGCTTGAAGCACGAATACGCAGTCTGACTCGCCGGCGGTTTACACAAAACAATGTTGTTTTGAACTGTGGAAAGGTTGCTTTTGACACCAAAGCCCGTGTTGCCGTTGCTGACGGTCAGGAGCTGTCACTTACCCGAAAAGAAATCGGAATACTTGAATATTTGCTTCTTAATCAAGGCCGCCCCGTCAGTCAGGAAGAACTACTCGACCATGTTTGGGATAACAGTGTTGACAATTTCAGCAATTCAATAAGAGTACATATTTCTGCATTACGAAAGAAACTGCGTGCGGCACTCGGCTATGACCCGATTCGCAATCGCATTGGTGAAGGATATGTTATGGAGGAAGAAAAAGTATGAAAAAGCTATCCTTGCAATGGCGCATAACTCTGATGACTGCACTTCTTATCGGAGCCACCTGCATTTTTATGAATGTTCTTATCGGCTATTCCGGCAGCCATTATATGGATTCCATAGGCTCTTATGTTACAGGTTACGGTGATACGGACAAAGGAGAACCTGACTTTTTCGATCCCGAACACGAAAAGCTTGATCGTGAATTGACTATCGTAATCAACGGAGCACAGGAATCCTTTATCGCTACCAATTGGTATATTACGGCGGCGGCAACATTGTTAGGCGGTGTGCTTGCGTATTTTTTAAGCGGGCATGCACTGAAGCCTCTGCGTACTTTTACCGCTCGGGTTGAAAAGGTTCAACCTAACAATTTGACGGATATGAAGATAACCGAAGAAGTTCCGCCTGAACTGAGACAGTTTGTCAAGTCGTTCAATCGGATGCTTGACCGTCTTGATGATGGATTTACCGCTCAACGACAGTTCACGGGAAACGCCGCACACGAGTTGCGCACGCCGCTTTCGCTTATGCAGGCACAGCTTGAACTTTTTTCGGCAGAGCATACCGAGGTATCGCCTGAAACGGCAGAGTTTCTCCGATTGTTGCGTGAGCAGACCGAACGAATGACACAAATGACAAAAACCCTGTTGGAAATGAGCGAGCTTCGCACAGTATTGTGTGCCGACCGCATAGAGATAGGTCCTATGGTAGAAGAGATTTTCACTGACCTTGCGCCCCTTGCAGAGAAAAACAATGTTACACTTGAAAGCACGGGCGATGCTGTTATGACAGGCAGTGATACGCTGATTTACCGTTTGTTATATAATCTGACCGAAAACGCTATACGCTACAACCGTTTTGACGGTACAGTGAATATTACTGTAATGCACAAAGACAATCAGCTTGTTATTACGGTTGCGGATACCGGCTACGGCATCCCCGAACAATACAGAGAAAGTATTTTTCAGCCCTTCTTTCGTGTGGATAAATCCCGAAGCAGAGAATACGGCGGAGTTGGATTGGGACTTTCTTTGGTGTGGGAAATCGTTGCACTGCACAATGGTAAAGTTCGTGTGGAAGAAAGTTCGGAAAAGGGTACTGTTATAGCAGTAAAGTTTCCGACAGATGCGATAAAAATTTAATATTTTGCGATTTTTTCTTAGTTAATTGTTGAAATTGCCGTAGCTCTGTGCTATACTATAATTAATTAATCGATTAGTTATCAAAAGGAAGCGAACTTTATGAGAACAACAGAGGAACAGCACAACGAGCGTAAGAGGGGAATAATGGAAAAATGCTTTGAATGCTATGCTGAAAACGGATTGACAGGTACGGGCATCAAGGCTTTGGCGGCAGCGTGTGGCTGTACAACGGGAAATCTGTATTCCTATTTCAACAGTGTTGATGAACTGATTATTGAATCAACTGCATACTGTATGGAAAAGGTCGAGGATGATTTTATGGAAAAAGCTCCCACCGACCCGAAAGATGTTGTTCGATTTGTGAAAGAGGTTCCGTATTGGACCGCAAAGAAGCACGGCAAGAAATATCGGCTGATGTATCAGGTCTATACCCATCCGAAATATATTGAGCACGGCAAGAAATTCTTTGAGGGGGTAAATGAGCGCTATACCGAGTATGCAAAGCGACTTGAGCCGAAAATCGGCATTCCGTACACAGTGATTACACCGCTCATTTTTATATTTGTCCGTGCCTGTGTACACTATGCTATGTTTGAGGATGAATATTATTTAAAAACCCAAATGGAGGTCTTAAAACAGGGTGTTGCCCTGTTTGCTGATAAATACCGTTCACAATATTTGAGAGGAGGCAATGATAAATGAAAAAACGAATATACTGTATTACTACCGCACTTTGTCTTGTGCTTTGCATCGTACTTTGCATTGCATTTGCTGCCGTATGCAGCAAGGCGGAAAATAGCAAAACCCTGTTGCCTGAGGTGCGAAACAACGGCACAGCAATCCAATGGAGAGATACCGCCGAAGAGGAATGGCACGATCTTGTAGCTCTTAACACGCTCAGAGGTACTGACGGAAAAAACGGTACTGACGGAAAGAACGGTCTTGACGGCAAAGACGGCATTGACGGCAAAAACGGCATTGACGGAAAAAATGGTGCTGACGGTAAAGACGGTACTGACGGTAAAGACGGTACTGACGGCAAAGACGGTATTGACGGTAAAAACGGCATTGACGGCAAAAACGGTCTTGACGGCAAAGACGGCACTGACGGTAAAAACGGCATTGACGGCAAAGACGGTACTGACGGAAAAAACGGTACTAATGGAAAGAACGGTCTTGACGGTAAAAACGGCGTTGACGGCAAAGACGGCACTGACGGAAAGAACGGTCTTGACGGTAAAAACGGCATTGACGGCAAAGACGGTACTGACGGAAAAGATGGTACTGACGGCAAAAACATAGAGGTACAAAGAACAACAGAATATATACAGTGGCGCTATGAGGGAGAAAACTGGCAAAATCTTGTTGCCATTTCCGATATAAAGGGACCCACAGGGCAGAACGGTAAAGACGGAGTAAACGGAAAAACACCGGAGTTCCGTGTAAATGAAAACAATCTTCAATGGCGTTATGTCAGCGATGAAATATGGCTAAATCTTTACGACCTTTCAAATTTGAAAGGTCTTGACGGAAAAGACGGAATCGACGGAAAAAACGGTGTCGATGGTATTGACGGCAAAAACGGTGATACGCCGTTCATCGGTGAAAACGGCAACTGGTGGCTCGGAGTGACCGACATTGGCGTAAAAGCCGCAGGTGTTGACGGCGAAAAAGGCGACAAGGGAGATAAAGGAGATACCGGACAGAACGGTAAGGACGGAGCAAACGGAAAAACACCTGAGTTCCGTGTAAATGAAAATAACCTACAGTGGCGTTATGTCGGCGATGAAATATGGCTTAACCTTTACGATCTTTCAATTTTGAAAGGTCTTGACGGCGCAGACGGTAAGGACGGTATAAACGGCAAAGACGGTGTTGACGGTAAAGATGGTGTTGACGGCAAAGACGGTGCCGATGGTAAGGACGGAACAAACGGACAAAACGGCTCTGACGGCAAAGACGGAAATACCCCGTTCATCGGTGAAAACGGCAACTGGTGGATTGGAACGACCGATACGGGAGTGAAAGCCACAGGAGTTGACGGTGAAAAAGGCGACAAAGGAGACATCGGTGAAAAAGGCGAAAAGGGTGACAAAGGAGATAAAGGCGACAAGGGTGATGCAGGTCAGAACGGCAGCTGTTCGGGATATTTTTACGGAGAGGCAAACGCTCCGAGGACAGTACTGAATAACAGTCGTGTCAATATTTCTGTCTACGAAAAAATAAACAAGGGCGGCTTGATTTCATCCTACAGGAATAATATTACCCTCAAAAAAGGACATATTTACAATGTCTGCTTAAGCGGTTCTCTCGAAGTTGGTTCAAACGAATTTAACAACAGCGGCAATTACTCTATTCAGATGACAGACGGTTATGATGACGATCTGTGCAGGGAGCTTACACGAATAAAAAGGGACGGGGCAAAAATACCGTATACCAATGATCAACATTCCTTTAATTTCAACAGAATGTATGATGCGTCAAATAAAGACATTACATTGCAGTTGTGGTTTGAAAATTCGGCATACAATACTTATCTCGGTGGCTTTAGAGGCACTATTACAATAACCGCTCTTGATTAAATTTATATAACGGAGGTGGCAAAAAATGAAAAAACGAATACTTAGTATCCTGCTGACTTTATGCATGACGCTCTGCCTTACGCCGATAAGCGTATTCGCCGAGGAGGTTGGGACAGAGGGCTCTGCTGCGATACAGCTTGGTGCAGATGCACTAAGTGTGTTAAGTAAAAATGTAAACACAGCGACCGCACCGACTGTGTATTTCGGGCAAAACCATGAAAATAATCCCGCTGCATGGCGAGTTATCGGCTATGACGGAAGCGGTGTTACAAGCTCAAAGGGGGATATTACCCTGCTTGCGGCAGGCGCTATGGGGGTTATACCATTTGTCGATGCCATATTAAACAACGAATACGCACCGAGCAATTTGAAAGCCACAATAGATGCGCTTGCGGAAAAGCTGACGACAGAAGAAAATGCTGCCGTAAAGAAACGGGCGCTTACAAGCGGAAGTTACGACGGAGAGAATACCGACTGTGTAGCAGGAGGGCAGGTGGATAACGCTGTATTCTGGCCACTTTCCGCAAAAGAGGCTATTGCTGTAAACAACGATCTGCGTGCCTTGGATCCTGCACATCCGAATTGGGTGACAACCGGTTGGTGGCTGCGCTCCCCCGGCTCCGATAAATATCATCTCGCCGTCGTGCGTAGTGAGGGTTCTGTCCAATACTCTGGGTACTCTGTCCTCATTTTCAATAATCATCGGACTGTTCGTCCCGCTTTTAAATTAAATATGAACTCTGTCCTTTTTGCATCTGCCGCTGTGGGCGGAAAGCCTGACGGAGGGCTGACCCCGATTCCCGAATACAGCGGAAACGAGTGGAAGCTGACGCTTTTAGATAGTAGACGCAATTTTGCCGTGACGGAAAAAACTGTCAGCGCCGCCCCCGACGATACCGTTACGCTGAATTACAAAGGGGCGACCACAGGGAAAAATGAATATATCTCTGTCATCCTGGCGGATAACAACGGCGCACAGTATTACGGCAGAGTAGCACAACCTACTGCCGAAAGCGGAACGGTTGAAATCAAAATTCCGTCTGACATTGCACCGGGCGACTATACCATGAAGGTATTCAGCGAGCAGTATAACGGTGACTGCAAGACCGACCTTGCAAGTGCTTTTGCGGATGTCACGCTGACGGTGGAAAGTCAGCCTGACGAACAGTTTACCCTCGCCCCTGGCGGCAGATACTATTTTGATCTGTCGGCGATGAACATCCCCGGAACGGTAAACAGCAATCTACCGGACAGCACACTTCATTATGTGCCTTTTACCTATGTGGGCACGGTCAACGCTTATAAGCTCACATCGGAAATGGCAACCACCGAGGAGTATGCTCAGAAGAATAAATATCCCCACAGCCTATTCATTGCGGACTATGCCGTAACGCATACGGTAAGCTGGGATGACCTGAAT
>ULMO01015496.1_pt1 | contig 11765 bp, 9 predicted proteins | sample 1951691 | NCBI WGS metagenome assembly ULMO01 (sample SAMEA4835554, study PRJEB28245) | human gut metagenome | biome: gut microbiome; material: fecal sample | place: Denmark | collected 2008 | reverse complement strand
CCGCAGTCGTAACCGGAAGCCGTCTGATCCGGCATCCGGAAAAATCAAACACAAAAAAGTCTGAGGTTGCGGATCAGGAGAACAGTGAAAAAGAACAGGATCACAGGACTTCAGGGACAGAACTGAGTGAGAAAAAACAAAACATGAACAAAAGTATCACAGAGGAAGCGTTCTATATTTCCAAAATCCCGGACGATATTTTTGAGAAGATGCAGGGAAAATCATACAAGGCAGATTGTACCGTACCGTGGGAAGATCTCCGCTATCTTCATGTGCTCCACATGGGGTTTGACGGTCAGACAAAAGAGGGAGAACTTGTGGTAAATAAAGCCATTGCAGAGGATGTCCTTGCCATTTTCAGGCAGTTGTATGAGGCAGAATATCCCATTGAAAAAGTCCGGCTGGTGGATGAATACGATGCGGATGATGAGGCATCCATGAGCGATAACAATTCCTCTGCGTTTAATTTCCGTTTCATTTCCCATACGACAACAATCTCAAAACACGGTCTGGGCATGGCAGTCGACATCAATACGCTTTATAACCCCTATGTAAAAACCGTCAACGGAAAGCTGTCGATTGAGCCTGCAAACGCAGAAGCATATGTTGACCGGAGTGGGGATTTTCCGCACAAGATCGATCACAATGATCTGTGTTACAAGCTTTTTACCCGATATGGATTTACCTGGGGTGGGGATTGGACACATTCGAAGGATTACCAGCATTTTGAAAAAGACTGATGGAAAGTTGTAGGGACATATAGAGAAAAAGATGTAATGTATGTCCCACTGTAAAGGAGTGGTGAGACATATAGAGAAAAAGATATAATGTATGTCCCACTGTAAAGGAGTGGTGGGACATATAGAGAAAAAGATATAATGTATGTCCTGATGTAAAGGAGAGATGGGACATAAGAGAATAGATATTTCACATATGTCCCATGCGGACAATATGGGGGGACATAAAAGAATACATTTCCTATATATGTCCCATAAGAGCAAATGGAGAGGTCAACCAGCATTGGTGCAATTGGTGCCTGACACCATAAACTTCGTGAGCTTTCGCCGAAGGCGAAGGAAGCGCTCGAAGCCTATAAGGCAGTCAGTTGATTGGTAAATTTTAATATGCTCCATTTGGACGTGAGAGAGTGTTAAGAATCTCATGTGTTCCAAGTGGAGCTTTTTTATGGTTATTTTTATTTATATGTTGTAAAATGAAATAAATATAAAAATTTTGTATTATTTTAACCCCCTTTTTTATTTTGATTCGTCTATATAATATCAGAGATAAAAGAGAGGTTAGAAATATGGAGAAAAGTTGGATGTTAGTTGATGAAAAGGTTATTCAAGATGCAATAAACAAAGAAGAGAATGCTATAAATTTAATTTATGAACAAACGATAAATTCGGCATATTTTGTTGCACAAACCCATGCGTGTAATATTTCGTATATAAATGATATTTTGCAGGATTCTTATATTCGGGTGTTTGAACACTTGGATACACTACATGATTATACCAAATTGCAATCATGGATTAATGCTATCGTGCGAAATAAGGCATTGGATTATAATCGAAAATGTAAAGAATGGACATTTTCAGATTTAATATCAGACGGGGATGAAGAATGGGATACAGAGGATGAAAACGGTAAATTTATTCCTGAAAAAGAAGTTGACTATGTAGAAACACGAAAAATTATGATGCAGATTATTAGCGCGTTACCATCAGATCAACGTATTTGTGTGTATATGCGGTATTATGATCAACTTTCGGTAAATGAAATTGCGCAAGAACTTCAGTGTAATTCAGAAACAGTGAAAAGCCGAATTCGATACGCTAAAAAGAAGTTAAAAGAAAGCGTGCTTGAATTAGAGAAGCAGGGAACAAAGCTATATGCGATTCCGATTATTCCTTGTTTGTGCTGGATTTTTCAGGAGGAAGCAAAAGCATCGGTTTGCCCAAAGGAGGTAGCTATAGCGGTAAATAGGAACATCAGATATTGGGCGCATGAAAATATGATAGCTTCAACTACGGGAAAAGTGACATTGGCTGGAAGTAATATGGTCAAACCAATTGCAATTGGTTTATCTGTTGCTTTGGTGACCACTTCTCTCGGATATTTTGGAACTTCCGCATTTATTAGTAATAAACTCGGAAAGCGAGAATCTTTGCATGTGGCTCAATCAATGAACTCCGAAAGCGAAGGTGGAATAGAACAAAGTAGCGAGGAGTTTGAAAATAACGATGATATGCAATATGAGTTTTTCGCAGATGACATTGCATGGAAACGTTATTCGGATGCACTGTCGAATTTATTTTATGCAAATACATTTCCTGATAAAAAAGATACAGACAGTTGGCATGAAAAAATTGATGGCATGGATCCAGATAGTATAGAGTATCGATTTAGTATCCAGGATATTGATGGAGATGGTGAAGATGAATTAATGATTTACGCATATGGTGGCTATATGGCAGCGACTTTTGATGCAGTCTATAAATATGATAGTTCTGCAGATGGACTAAACAAAATGCTGGGGTTTGGAAACGAGGGCGATTTATATGAGAATGGAAGTATTGTAAGCAACGACCACGGAGCACAAACAATTTATTATTATGATAAAGAGGCACAACAATATTATGATAAAGGAACTTTTTACTTAACGGAGGCCGTGGATGAATTAGAAACATATGATTTGAATGGAAACGGTGAAATTTGTATAAAAGGCGATACAACATATTGCGATGATTCTGAATTTGATGAGATAATGGAAAAATATGCAGAAGGGGCTGTTGTAGAGAGCTTTGAAGAAATGCCGATATTGACGCATGAAACTATAGTTGATGTTGCAAAAACAGCAAGTGATAGAATTTTAGAGAGATATAAAGTCATAGCAGATGAAGAAAATGATTGGGGAATTTTGCTATTGCAACCGTATAATTGGAATTTTACGGAAGTAAGAGCTTCGTTAACGAAAGATCTAGTGGCTAACGGAATGGAATATAAGATGTTAGATGGAGAGTTTGGAAAGATGGAGGATCCTTATACGTATGGGGCTGAATACGAACTCTATGATAAAAATGAAAAAATTATCAAAGCAGAAATTGTAGATGGCGGAGGGATTACATTTTATAGACCGATAGATGGTGTGAGCGTATTTGGAAGCAAGGTTGGAGACCAAGAAGAAAAACTCTTGCATAATATGAAGGCGTTGGGCTTGTATAAAGTTAAGGAAGGCGTTTATTATTCGGGGGAATCAGAATACAATTGCGCTATTGAATATAGTGTTGATGAGAATGGTAAAATAAGCAAAATTGATTTACGTCCATATTGTAAATTCGCAGAATAAAAGCATAAGGAGTAGAGTTTATGTATTGTAGAAGATGTGGAAGACCGGTTAAAGATAATGAATTGTTCTGCAAAAATTGTGGCACAAAATTAAGAGATGAAACCGAATTACATATGATGCCTGAACGTACCAAGAAAAAAAGGAAAGGGGGTTACATAGTTGTATCAGCGTTACTTGGATTACTGTTAGGTGTTGTGGCTGCGATTGGAGTAAAGTGGAAAGATTTAAAATCACCACACGAAGTTGACTCTCAGATTATGACGAGTGAGAAACATATAAATTCGACACAGGATTTGCAGATGGAATCATCAATTGGAACCGAAACAACTGAGACAAAGTTAGAGGTGTTGAATACCGAAAATTCAGAGATGCCAGCAATTTCGATGGAAAATATTCAGCGGGTTTCAGCTAGTTCTTATTTGAAGGAAAAGAGTATTCAGCATATACCGGAACGGTTAATCGATCAAGATACAACAACTGCTTGGGTGGAAGGTGTTTCTGGAACTGGTGAGGGCGAATTTGTTTGCTTTGAGCTTGATGGTAGCTATACAATTAATGGAATAAAGATTTGGAATGGTTATCAGAAGAGTGAAGATTTATATTACAAGAATGCACGACCACAAAAACTAGAAGTGGAGTTCTCTGATGGAACATCAGAACGTCTTAAGTTACAAGATAATGTAGATGGGAGCCAAACGTTCTATTTTGATGGAAGAATTACATCATATGTAAAAATATCAATTCTTTCTACATACAAAGGAAGCAAATATGAGGATACTGTAATGTCAGAAATTGAGTTGTTTTAAAATGAAGGAGAAACAAGATATGAAAAAACGAAATATTATAAGGGGATTTCTTGTACTTGTAATGGTAGTAATGACAGGCTTTTTTATTAATCTAGAAATAACAAAAGCAGATGAGAAAAACACAGAAAATTATCATTTAATACCTTGGGATGATGGACAATCTGGTACATATTGGATGGATGGATATTTATATTGGATCGATATGAAAAAGAAAAAAATATCTAGGTATTCGGATGAAGAAATGACAAAAGAGGAAGTTCTGGTTGAGGCAGATAAGGGAACATGTATCGGCGAGTGCGGACTACTTTATGATGACATTATTTATTATGTACTTATAGATAATAAAACGCATGCAGGAAATTTGTATTCGTATAATTTGAAATCGAGAGAAAGCAATAAATTAGGAGCTGCAAGGGAATTGCAGAGACTAGAGGTACTAGTGGATGGAAAGATTTATGGATGTGGATATACGAAAACTGGAAATCCAGAGGTGTTTTTGTATGATTTAAAGGGAAAAAAGTTAAAACAGATATGCAAGAATGGTTATTTTGGACAGATTGTTGGAAAATACATTGCAATTCAGACAATTTCATCATCAGGAAAGTCTGGAATGACATTGTATAGAAAGTCTGATGGTCAGAAAATAAAAACGATTACTAGTAATTGCAGTTATTATGAGTTCATAGATAACACGTTTTATTATGTGGAACCGATTGCAGAATTTAAGTATAAGATAAAGTCTTATAACATCGAAAAAAAGAAGACGATCACATATGGAACCATAAAGGCAAATGAGTTTGGGGCAATCACTTCAAAGTATTTGTATTATAGCAATGGACCGATGATTGGAGAATGCAAATATTACAAGTATAGTTTTGCAAAGAAAAAAAGTATAAGGATTACAGAAGAAGCGTTTCAATATTAAATAAAATCAAGTATAATTATTAAAGGTTAAAGGAGGAAAAAGTTATGAAGAAAATAATTGGTAAGATTGTAAATTGGATATTGGTATGTGGTTTGCTGATAACAATGATTCCTGTTGTTACCAAAGCAGATTCAACATATACGAGAATAATGCCAGGGTACACATCTGATTTAGCAACAACAATTCCAGTTGATGGTACAGACTACGTTGCTACATTTGAATCTGGAGATATTGAAAATATGTATTTTTCTTTTGAAGTGCCGGAATCATCTGATAATTTTTATTCTATTTATTACAAGAATTTGTCGGTGGATTGTAGAACTTCATTTACGATAGAATCATCCGTAGGGGAGGTTATACATGAGTGCTCATATCTTAGGGCGTCGGATGGTTGTTATTATAATAAAAAATTGCCTTCAGGTACATATATTTTAAAAGTTCATCAAGGCAATTCAAAAAAAGGAAATATAAAAATTAATGTTTCTTCTCGAAAAGATGATGTTGGGGATTCTTGGGAAAGTGCCAAAAAAATAGTGGAAGGAAAGACTTTGCAGGGGTCATTAGATGGGGCATATGATAATGATTACTATAAATTTGTTGTTCCTGAAAATGGTACGTATGAGATTTATGCAAAAAATCTTTCTATAGCAAGTAAAACATATTTTGGCGTCTATTCTTCATCTGAAGAGTTGATGGGGGATCGAACATATATAGGGAAAAATGAGGATGGATACATTCATCTAAAATGTACTAAGGGCGACGTATATTATTTAAGATATTGTTATCAATATTCTGATTATCAGGAAAGCGATTTTGGTAATTATAAAATATATGTAAAGAATATAAAACCTAGTAAAATAAAGCGCATAAATGTAAAAAATACTAAATCTAAAGAGGTAAAGATTTCTTGGAGTAAAATTTCTGATGCAAGCGGATACGAGGTGCAGACCGCAACAGATAAAAAGTTTACAAATAGTAAAACGTTTGATGAGTCAGATGCAAATATAAAATTGTATTCTCGATCGAAAGGGACTTTTTATGTAAGGATTCGTGCATATAAGACTATTGACGGAACGACATATTATGGAAATTATTCTTCAATTAAGAAAATCAAGTTTAAATAGGGAGTATCATAGCTCCTCTTGAATAGATAATAGTTAACCTTTTGAGTAGGAGAGGCTATGTGTGAAACGGTAAGCGAAGCGATAAAGGATGAAATTAAAAAGATTCTAGTGTTTTCCATGTGGAATGTTGTGCATGCATTTAAAACGTAATCCTGAGCCAAAAGGTGGGACATAAGAGCAAACGGAAAATTTTTCCTTGACATATCTGTACAGGGGAATATAATAGTCATCGAAAAGAAAATATTGTTCACCGAAATTCGTTGACGAGAACAGCATCGTATCTTATCGTTATTTTCAGAGAGCCTGTGGGTGGTGCGAACAGGTAGTAGCCGGATATGGATGATCCTCTCTAAGAAGCGGGCTGAAAGCAGATAACTGTGAGTAAACTTCGCCGGTTTCCTCCGTTATGGGATAGCATATGTTGGTATGTGAAGTGTCACAGAGTTTTTCTGTGGAATCAGGGTGGTAACGCGGATTTTATTCGTCCCTTTCCAGAGTAGTATCTGGGAAGGGGCTTTTTTAATGTCTGAATTCGTTTTTCTGTGAACAGACCAAGGAGGAAAAGTTTATGAAAGCACTACAAAAACTCAGCAAATGGTTATCGGACTACACATCAATTGTGGTAATTGCAATTGCGGTAGTAACATTTATCGTTCCGGGGATGATGGGATGGGTAAACCATCAGTTATTTACCGATCCGGTTTCCAATAAGTTTACAAGTCAGTCGATCATCATCGGTATTATTATGTTCAGTATGGGTCTGACACTGACAACGCAGGATTTTAAGATTCTGGCACAGAGACCATTCGATATCTGTGTTGGTGCACTGGCACAGTATCTGATTATGCCGTTTCTGGCATTCGCACTGACGAAAGTGCTGCATCTTCCTGCCGGCATTGCACTGGGACTCATTCTGGTAGGTTGTTGTCCGGGTGGTGTGTCATCCAATATCATGTCGTATCTCTGTGGTGGAGATGTGGCATTTTCCGTGGGAATGACAACCGTATCCACGATCCTTTCCCCGATCATGACACCACTTATGGTTTCTCTTCTGGCAAGCGGAACCAATATTTCCATCAAGGCACTGCCAATGCTTGTTTCCATTGTGGAAACGGTTATTCTTCCGGTAGCACTGGGCTTCCTTTTAAACTATCTGCTGGGGAAAAAGAAAATGTTCAGTGAGTTACAGAAAATTATGCCGGGTGTGGCAGTACTGGGGCTGGCGTGTGTTGTCGGTGGTGTGGTATCTTCCCAGGGCGCGAAGTTCTTCCAGTCCGGAGCTGTAATCTTTGTAGCTGTTTTTCTTCACAATGGACTTGGTTATCTGCTTGGTTATGGAGCAGGAAAACTTGTTGGCATGAATACCGCCAAAAAGAGAACCATTGCCATCGAAGTTGGCATGCAGAATGCGGGACTGGCAACAAACCTTGCCACAACGACCGCACAGTTTTCCGCAACACCGGAGTCTGCGATCATCTGCGCAGTTTCCTGCACCTGGCATTCTATTTCCGGAACACTGCTTGCCGGCATGTTTGCAGCTTATGATAAACACAAACAGAAAAATGCATAAGTTTTTCTATTGACATAGACATGGGAATGATGTAACATAACGGTGTTATCTAACATAACAACGTTATGTTGCATTTTTATTTACAGGGAGCGTACCATGGCAGGAAAGAAGATACATGACAGCGAGACGAAGATACACCTGATCCAATGTGCCAAAAAAGAATTTATGGAGAAAGGGTTTGCGGGGGCATCCCTCCGAGGAATCTGCCAGAAGGCGGGTGTGACCACAGGGGCACTGTATTTTTTCTTTCAGGACAAGGACGATCTGTTCTGTGAGGTGGTAGGAAATTTTATGGATCGGCTCAATGAAATTCTGCGGGAGCATTTTTCTTTTGAAGTCAGGGAGATGGAGAGCGGCAAGGCAAAAGAGCATAACGACAGCAGCGATTTTGAAGCAGTCGCACAGGTTGTCCATGAACTGTACACCTACCGGGATGAAGTGCTTTTAGTGCTGACAAAAGCGCAGGGATCAAGCATGGAACGTATGCCGGACCGGCTGGTCGACCAGATGGATGAGCACAATGCATTTATCTGTGAAGCGATGTGCAAAGCTTACCATGTGCCGATGGTGGAACAAAGCGTTGTACACTGGATGTCCCATTCACAGATCGATATGTTTATATTTATGGTAACGCACATTGATGACGAGGAAGAAGCACTGCGGTTTGCGGAAAAAGGTGTAAAATATCTGCTGGCAGGCTGGTACGGACTCATCAGACCGTAGGCTGTCCGCATGTTTTGACGGAAGGTCGGGAAAAGAAGCACAGATCGTCCGCGTTTGGACAAAAGGTTTAGAAAAGAAGCACAGGTCTTTCGCTTTTTGCGGGAGACCTAAAAAAAGAACCAGGGGTTAGATGAAACTAATATTAGTATGAAAAGTAAAACTAAAAAGAAAGGGAGTTTCTATGTCAGAAGAAGAAAAGAAGTTTTTGGAAATTGTAGATTTAAAGAAAGGATTCGGAAGCGGACAGACGCGTCAGGAAGTACTCCGCGGCATGAATTTTTCCGTTGCAAAAGGGGAGTTTTGTGTGCTGTTAGGACCATCCGGTTCCGGAAAATCCACACTGCTCAATATCATCGGAGGCATTGATAACGCCGATTCCGGTTACATCAATATCAACGGCGATAAGTTAGAGGATATGAGTGAGAAAAAACTGACACAGTACCGCAGAAAACATCTCGGCTATGTATTCCAGATGTATAATCTGATCGGCAATTTAAATGTAAAAGAAAATATTGAAGTGGGGGCATATCTGTCGGATAACGCCCTTGATATTGATGATCTGTTACATACGCTCGGACTTTACGAGCATCGCTACAAACTGCCGAACCAGTTGTCCGGAGGCCAGCAGCAGCGTGTTTCCATCGGCCGTGCAATTGTAAAAAATCCGGATATCCTGCTCTGCGATGAGCCAACGGGAGCACTTGACTACAATACTTCCAAGGAGATCTTAAAGCTGATTGAGGAGGTCAACAAAAAATACGGAAATACCATCATTATGGTTACACATAACGAGGCGATCAAAAATATGGCAGACCATGTGATCAAGCTCCGTGACGGTGCGGTGCGCCACAACGCCATCAATACAAACAAGGTATCCGCGGAAGATCTGGAATGGTAAGGGGGCTGCTATGAAAAAAATCAAAAATCCCCTGATCAGGAGAATACCGAAAGAACTGATCGGAGACTGGAAAAAATATCTGGTTGTATTCCTGTTTCTTGTGCTCACGATCGGCTTTGTGTCCGGTATGTATGTGGCAAACGAGAGTATGATTACTTCGGCAAACGAAGGCGTGACAAAATACAAACAGGAAGATGGTCATTTTGAGTTAAAAAAACAGGCAGATGCCACCTTGCTTTCGGCAATTGAGACCGGTGAAAAAGCGGATTTTAAGGCACCAAAGACAACATTGTATGAAAACTTTTTCCGAAATGAGGAAGAAGATTATAATAACGATGGGAAAAAGGATGGCACGATCCGCGTATTTGCAAAGACAAAGGATATCAACCTGGCATGTATGCTGCAGGGAAGTTTTCCACAGAAGGCGGATGAAATTGCCATTGACCGTATGCACGCCGACAATGTCGGAATAAAGGTGGGAGATACCGTCACAGTTTCCGGAGAGACTTATAAGGTTGTGGGACTGCTTGCGTATGTCAATTACTCCACCTTACATGAAAAGACCACAGATCTGATGTTTGATGCACTGAAATTTGATGTGGCAATGGTGACACAGGACGGTTTCGACCGGCTGCACAAGAGTATTCACTATACTTATGCATGGAAATATGAAACGGAGCCTGCGGATGAGGCCGGGGAAAAAACACGCTCTGATAATTTTATGCGTGCATTGCTCACACAGGTGGTTGTTGCGGACAATGAGCTCGAAGATTACACACCGAAATACGGAAATCCGGCGATCAATTTTGCAACCGATGATATGGGATCGGACAAAGCCATGGGCGGTGTGCTGCTGGATATCCTTGTGGTAATCATCGCATTTATCTTTGCCGTGACGATCAGCAATACGATTGCAAAAGAGTCCTCCGCGATCGGAACGTTGCGCGCGTCCGGTTACACGAAGGGAGAGCTGGTGCGGCACTATCTGTCCATGCCGGTTATTGTAACACTGCTGGCTGCGATTGTCGGAAATATACTCGGCTATACGGTGTTTAAAAATATTGTTGTGTCGATGTATTACAACAGTTACAGTCTGCCAACGTATTACACGATCTGGAATCCGGATGCATTCTTTAAGACCACGGTGGTTCCGGTGATCCTGATGCTGGTTGTCAACCTGATCGTGATCGTGCGCATGATGCAGCATACACCACTGCAGTTTCTGCGTCATGACCTGAAAAAGACAAAGAATAAAAAAGCCATGCGTCTGCCGGGATGGAGCTTTTTTGGCCGGTTCCGCCTGCGGATCATGTTCCAGAATGTCGCAAATTACCTGATTTTATTTGTCGGTATTTTCTTTATCATGGTCATGCTTGCCATGGCAGTGGGCATGCCGGATACGCTTGATTATTATAAGAGCAACACGGATGGCATGATGTTTGCAAAATACCAGTATGTGCTTAAATCCTATGAAGATGACGATAATAAACGGATTACAACGGAAAACAAAGATGCCGAAAAGTTTAACATGACATCACTTGTAAAAAAGAGTGATGCGATCGATGAGGAAATTTCCGTATACGGAATCGCGGATGACAGTAACTATGTAAAGATTAAAAAGTTAAGTTCCCTTAAGAAAAACGAAGTTTATATTTCCGCTTCGTTTGCTGATAAATATGGGCTTGCAGCCGGCGATACGGTATCGCTGGATGAAAAGTATGAGAACAAATCTTATAAGTTTAAAGTAGCAGGACTGTATCATAAATCCCAGAGCCTTGCGGTCTTTATGTCCATTGACAATTACGGAAAGGTATTTGAACTGAAGGAAAATGAATTCAGCGGATTCTTATCCGACAGTAAAATTACCGATATTGATGAGGATAACATTGCAACAACCATTACAATCCATGATATTACAAAAATGGCAGATCAGCTGGATCATTCCATGGGTTCTTACATGACATATTTCCAGGTACTGTGTATCCTTCTGGCAGCCGTTATGATCTATCTTCTGACAAAGCTGATCATTGAAAAGAATGAGAATGCAATTTCCATGACAAAAATCCTTGGGTACGAAAACAAAGAGATCGCGAGTCTGTATCTGCTTTCGACGAGTATTGTGGTTGTAATCGCGGATCTCATCAGTGTGATTCTTGGAACACTTGTTATGGCCGCGGCATGGCGGATGATGCTCTTTTCCTACAGCGGCTGGTTCGCTTTTCGCGTAACACCGATTGGTTATGCAAAAATGTTTGGATTTGTGCTGATCGGATATCTGATTGTTATGGTATTTGATTTCCAGAGAATCAAGAAGATTCCGATGGATCAGGCACTTAAAAATATGGAATAAAGTTTTATAGATGTGTG
>ULMO01009025.1_pt1 | contig 11812 bp, 10 predicted proteins | sample 1951691 | NCBI WGS metagenome assembly ULMO01 (sample SAMEA4835554, study PRJEB28245) | human gut metagenome | biome: gut microbiome; material: fecal sample | place: Denmark | collected 2008 | reverse complement strand
CACGAACAGACGTTTGGAGGTGTAGATGCTTACTATACCCCTTTTATTCGTTTGGAAAAAGGTGAAATCCGTAACAAAGATAAGCGGGAAGTACTGCCTCAGCAAAATACAGTAAGTCATCTGATACCTCAACTGGTAGCTTCAGAACCTGAAGAACTGAATCAGCTAGCGGGCTTTCTGGCTTCACAAGGTTATCGGGAGATAGACGTTAACATGGGATGTCCTTTCCCGCTTATAGCCAACCGTGGGAAGGGATCGGGCATATTGCCCTATCCCGAAAAAGTTGCTGCGTTGCTGGATGCGATGCGTCAGTTGCCGGAAATCCGTTTCTCTGTCAAGATGAGACTTGGGTGGCTACATGCCGATGAATGGAAACAGGTATTACCTTTACTGAACGGCTCAGGGGTGTCTCAGATAACTCTTCATCCACGTATCGGAAAACAGCAGTACAAGGGAGAAGTGAACCGTGTTGCTTTTAAGGAGTTTTATGACTCCTGTGAACTGCCATTGGTGTATAATGGAGATTTGTGTACACCAGAAGCTGTTCAAGAGTTGCTGGAGGAATATCCACGATTGAAAGGTGTGATGCTAGGCAGAGGGCTGCTTGCTGATCCTTCGCTTGCCCTATCTGTTCGCAAAGGTCAATCTCCCGATAAAACAACATTATACCGTCAGGTATTTGCAATGCACGGGTTGATGTATGAACATTATTGCCGGATTATTGAAGGAGGCGAGGCTCAGTTGCTTGCCAAACTGAAAACCATGTGGGAGTATTTGCTTCCCGATATAGACAAGAAGAGCCGTAAGCTTATCTTAAAAAGTAATCGTCTGGACACTTATCTCAGAGCGGTAGAAGAAGCCTTGCGCTAATCAATAAGAATTTATCAGCAAGAAGTGACAAAAACATCGTCTTCTTTTTTTATTTTTTGTACGAAAGACGGGGACTTTCGTACAAAAAAAAGAGTAAATATGCTGATGTTTTTTGAATATGTGCAGAAGTATTTTCTGCATCGTTTTAATCAATTTGACTTCTTACCTTTTATGCTTTCATAGTTCTGGATTTTTCTTGGTAAATTAACTTCTTTTTGCGAATGCAACATAGTGACTTAGGCATTTTTGTACGTCATTATGTAAAACATGATTCATAATATCAAAACTAGAAGTAAGTGATATGAATTTTGATAATTTGTTCAGATACCATTACAGACCTTTATGCTTGTACGCCATACACTATATTCACGATGTAGATGCAGCTGAAGATATCGTGCAGGAGTGTTTTTCGGTTTTGTGGGAAAAAATGGAACAGGAAGGTGGGGAGATCGTTAATATTAGGTCGTACCTCTATACGATGGTCAGAAACCGTAGCCTTGACTGGCTGAAACAAAGTAGTATGTTCGATACTAGTCTTTCTCCATCCGATCTGGAAGACAGGTTACCCGAGGAAGATGTAGAAGAACGTACGATCATGGAAGCACGTATCTGGACTGCCATTGATTCATTGCCCGACCGTTGCAGGGAAGTGTTTCTGTTGAACAAACGGGATGGCATGAAGTATAAAGACATAGCCGACAAGTTTCATATCTCCGTTCATACGGTTGATAATCATATACAGAAAGCACTTCGACTGATACGTGAGGGAGCATATAAAGTATATACTTTCTTTTTCGGCTAAAATTAGCTTGTTGGCAATAGTGAATTTCAACCTTTGTACAGTCTTGTCTATGAAACTTAAAATCGAAGAAGTATGAAAGATTTAGAAGAAAAATGTCTCCGGTTTGTACTGAAGCATTATCGTGTAAATAAACTTGATACGCAGAAGGCATTGCAGACTTTTAGGCACAAACATGCTATACCCGAAAGCAAGTCAGGTCCTGGCTCGTATGTGATGGCTTTTGCGGGGATAGCGGCCGCTGTACTTTTGGTGTTTGTAATAAAGATATACCTGTTTACTGATGCGAAATGGACGGAGATTACGGCATACGAGCATTCGGTCGATTGTCTGTTGCCGGATAGTTCTGCCGTAATGCTCTATCCTCATTCTTCCATCCGCTATTGTTCCCGTGAATACTTGTCTGTCCGTCGGGATGTCCGTTTGCGGGGAAAGGCTTCGTTTAGGGTTCGTCATCATGCTGCCCGGCCGTTTACGGCAAGTGGCAGATTGTCGGAAGTGAGGGTGTTAGGGACTCGTTTCTTGCTGGATGAAAGCCGGAATGATACGGCATTTGTACACGTTGAGGCGGGAAAAGTACAGTATACGGCTGTAGGACAACCGGATGCGGTAATTCTGACACGTGGAATGAGGGCGCAGGTTGTCAAAGGACAACAGAAACCTCAAGTACTTACGCAGAGAGCACAGACACGTAAAGGTAGCTTTGTGTTCAGCAATACGCCTTTGCAAAAGGTACTCGATGAACTTTCCAGGTATTACAATGTCCGTCTGACAGCTGACAATACGGATAAACGGCTGACTGCCAATTTTAATTCCCGAAGCCTGGATGAAATAATCGAGATAATAGAAAAGGTGCTGAAAGTAAAAATTGAAAAGAAGAAGTGATGAGAACATTTTTCTGTGCTGTTCTGCTGTGTCTGCATGTGGCGGCGAATGCTTCATCCGAATCCACAGAGATGAAAAGAGCGATAGATACCATGCAGGAGGTATATCATGTAAGTTTTGTATACGATTCTGCTTTGGCTGATGTGATGCCTGCGGGCAGACCGTTGCCCGACAAGACACTGACGGAGAATCTGAATATTGTTTTGGGCGGGACTGGTATCAAGTGGGAAATCAAGGATGAATATGTGCTGCTGTTCAGGCAGAACAAGTATACCTTTTCGGGTTATGTCTGTCGGGATAATGGTGAATCACTGATTAATGTGACGGTGTATGACAAGACTACGCGTACCGGAACACTGACTGATGAACATGGCTTTTTCAGTATTACCTTACCTGAGGGGAAGCATGTGCTTCGTGTGTCTTATATTGGCTATGAGGAAGTGGTAAAGGAACTCGATTTGCAGTCTGATTATTTTGGAACTATTTATCTGAAGGAAAGCACAACGGCACTGGCAGGTGTGGAGGTTACAGCAAATCTGAATGATCCGCTTTTTACCACTCAGACCGGAAAGGTTTCTTTTACTCCCGAATTGCTGAATACGGAATTCTCTCTGTTGAGTTCTCCGGATCTTGTCAAGTCCATTCAGAACTTGCCGGGTGTTTCTTCCGGTACGGAATTGCTTTCCGGGCTGTATGTACATGGCGGTCGGAATGATGAGAATATGTTTTTGCTGGACGGTACTCCGTTGTATCAGGTCAATCATTTGGGTGGACTGTTTTCGGCATTCAATACGGACGTGGTGAAGAATGTAGACTTCTATAAGAGTGGTTTCCCGGCTCGTTATGGAGGAAGAACGGCATCGGTCATCGATGTTCGTACCAGGGAGGGGGACATGAAAGAATATCATGGCACTTTTTCCATCGGACTGCTGGATGGCAGGTTCCAGTTTGAAGGACCTGTCATCAAAGATAAGACTTCGTTTAGTTTTGGTATGCGAAGGAGCTGGATGGATCTGCTGACCACACCTGCCTTGTGGATAGCGAATCGAAATTTTTCAGATAAAAATATTAAGACCCGTTACGCTTTCCACGATATCAATGCTAAAATTACGCATCGGTTTTCCGATCGGAACAAGTTGTCGCTCAGCGTATATTCTGCCCGTGATCTGTTCAAGTCGAGAGTGCTGCAACAGTTTCCGGAAGGATATATGTTCCAGAAGTACGAGGAACGGGATGAGAATACATTCCATATCCGTTGGGGCAACTTGTCGGTCGGATTGAACTGGAACGGTCAGCTTACGCCTAAACTGTCGGGCAATGTATCACTGGTGTATGCCCGTAATCTGGCAAAGTATAGTTTCCTGTCGGACGAAAGCTATTATGAACAAGACAAGAGGGTGTCGATGGAACGGATGCAAAGAAGCAATTATTCGACGATTGATGATGTGGGTTACCGGATGGAGTTCAGTTATCGTCCGGCTGCGAGTCATCATATTCGTCTGGGTAGCAACTATTTGTTTCATTTGTATCATCCGCAGCGTATCGCTTCGCAGGATATAAGAGAAACGGCAGGGATTGCCGATACCTTGTCGTCGGCGGGTGAAGGTCGTTATCGGGGGAGTGAAATCTCTTTTTATGTGGAAGATGATATGCAGCTGACCGAAAAGTTGCGGGTAAATGCGGGTCTGCACTATGTCTTGTATCGGGTTACGGGAGCGACTTATCATTCCTTGGAACCGAGATTATCTGTCGGTTACCGGCTTTTCGATTGGGCTACCTTGAAGGCTTCTTATACCGAAATGAGTCAGTTTGCCCATCAGCTTTCGAACTCTTATTTGAATCTTCCTACTGACTGTTGGGTTCCTTCTACCAGTCGCATACGTCCGATGCGTTCACGTCAGGTGGCGGGAGGTATTTATATGAAGCTTCCATGGAACTTGAGCATGGACATAGAAGGCTATTTCCGTATTACCGACCGTATGCTGGAATATGATACCGGTGGTAACCTGACACTTCCTGCCGATAACTGGGAGAAATGGGTGAGGGTAGGCAAAGGAAAATCGTATGGATTGGAAGCCTCACTGGCGTACCGTCACGCGAAGAATGTCTTTCAGGCCAGTTATACGCTGTCGTGGAGCAAGCAGAAATTCGAAGATTTTTACCCCGACTGGTATGCCAGCAAGTTTGACAACCGTCATAAGCTGAACCTGATGTTCCGTCATAAGTTTAATAACCGTATCGATGCGTACGCAGCATGGACTTTCCGTAGTGGCGATCGGGCTACTGTGCCTATGCAGTATGTAGAAAATCCTTCTTTGCCTGGAACCGTCCAGCCGTCTGATGCGGCAGGAAGCTGGGTCTACGAAAAGCCGAACAATATTACCCTGCCAGCCTATCATCGGCTGGATGTAGGCATCAATTTCCGGCGGACAACCAAACGAGGTTTCGAACGTATCTGGAATATCAGTATTTACAATGCCTATTGCCGGATGAATGCTTTCTATACTCAAGTAGAACGGCAGGCCGATGGTAGTTTCAGAGGCAAGGCGATAGGACTGTTTCCTGTAATTCCTTCTTTCAGTTATACTTTAAAATTCTAATAAGGATGATGGTAAAATATATTTCTTTCATGATCATACTTGGGGTATCCTTACTGTTTACATCTTGCGTATATCATTTCGATCTGGATGAGGCGGAAGGAATCCCTAAGTTAGTTGTATACAGTTATCCCGGGAGTGGAGATACAACCGTGGTACGTTTTTCACGCAGTCTTCCAGTCACAGGCAAGGGGGCAATTGTTTCTGGTTTAACAGGGACGGATGTCCGGCTGGAAGTAAACGGTACACCTGTCGGTCTGTTGTGGACGGACAAAGCTTTACCGGGTGTTCCCGCCAAAAGTTATTATACGGTGCAGAGATACGAGGAAGGCGATCGTATCCGGCTGACAGCTTCTGCTGAAGACTTGGAAACAGTTTCGTCTGTTACGACAATTCCAGCTCCGTTTCCGTTGAATTCTGTTCATATGGAACGAAAGCCATCCGATCCTGGTATGCTTCAGTTTCAGATAAACTTTACCGATAAGGCAAGTACAGTAAACTATTATGCCGTAACGGTGAAAGAAAGAGCAAAGTATTGGAGGAATGGAGATTCACGGGTGTATTATGACGAAGAATATACGGCGTATATGGATTGGAATGATGAACCGCTCCTGAAGGTCTCAGCCGGTTTGGATGAAATTCTTATAGGTGACTATACGTATTATGAGCAGTTGTATATTTGGAGCGATGAGAAGATTCAAGGGAAGAACTACACACTTCGGCTGAACAAGACTTATATATCCGATTATGAAACCTCTATTCAGGGTGAAGTTTATACAAACAGGAAACAATATAAGGTTTGTCTGTATAGTTTGTCGGAAGAGTTCTATCATTATCTGAAATCGATGAATGAACAAGTAAACAATAAATTGGGAGAATCGGAATTGGCTCCTGTACGCCCTACCTATACCAATGTAGAGAATGGTTTTGGACTAGTAGGGGGCTGTCGGATGATGCAGACAGAATGGATGGATGGTGTGAAAGAATGAGTTAGAAGTAATTGATTAAACACAAAAATTGATTGTATGATAAAGCGTTTGACTGTTCTTATATTGTTGTTTAGTGGCTGGCTAGTTACTTACGGACAGACAGGCCGTTCCTCAGGTCTGACAATTTATGGAGGAAAAGATATGGTAGGTTATGATATGGTTCCTCCATCAGCCGGGGTACCTCCTTTTGATGCTGGGAAGACTTATTTTGATTCCAGATTCTCTTTAGGTTTCGGTTATCGTTGGCGGTTGAAGCCGATTGATTCCCGATGGTTTTTCGATCTTGCGATAACAGCCGGATATCATCGTTATAAGTATGGATTAAGCTATCTCTCTCCGGACGAGCACATAACTTATGCGGGAAATGCAGGAGTTTGTAATTTGTTGTCGGTTTCTCTCTCCGGAAGTGCGGGATATTATTTGTATAAAGGATTGAATTTGTCTGTAGGGGTAGAATCTGCTTATTATTTTTATGATAAAAATTTTGTAAATGTACCTGTGTTTGTACGTTTGGGTTATGACTTTGGTTGTATGGAAATTGCCATACAATATAAGCGGGGAATGACTCGGAAATTTGATTTATTCCCTTTTGCGAACAACCGTTTGTCTGGCTGGGAATTGATGGTATACATACCTTTGTCTAAAAGAAATACAAATTAATTGAAGGTACAGAAAACGTGCCTTCAACAATAAATTCATAAAAATATTGGTACATACCTAGTGAAATATTGGGCTATGTACCAATATTTTTTGTATCTTCATAGATATAAAAATAAATTTTTGCTTCCTCCAGCTCTTTGTCAAAGTTCCGTAAACTACGTTTGAAAGGCAAGGACCTGTTCGATTTTCTCATTAGTAAGACTGTTTTCATCGTAATCGAAAAAGGAATCATAACGTGTTGATAAATCCTTATAAAATATTTGGATAATCTTTTTTTTTTACATTTGTAAATGTAATAATATATAGCATATTGCGATTCTTTTTGCGACTCTTGCAAGGATGTTCTTGAAAACAATTCTTGATATTTTTTATGGTGAACTTTATTAATTATTTGTTACTTTAATTCTTTTAACAATGAAAATCAGTTAGTATGTAAGACTTCTTCCATTGATTATGTTTTTATCCAGTAAAGTTTGAGTAATGGGGGAAATAGAATCAATGTAACTTATTATTAAAAAGATAATGCAAATATACAGTAGGAGAGAATCCGAATTTTAGTATAATTACCTTTCAACGTTATAATTGAGAACAACTAATAAAGGTATAACAAAAAATGGTTGGTTTTATTCTCCAGAAATATTCCCAGATGATTTGCAACAATTAATTATAATACCTTCTTATTAATCTAATTAGCTTATGAAAAAGTTTATTTTAAGTTCAGTAGTCCTGTTATTATTTATTTTGATAAGTGGTTGTGATAAAAATGATAAAAATGTTGAGTTTAGCGTTTACGAATTTTATTTCGAACTGGTAGATGAAAATGGAAATCCATTTGTTGATAACATGGATGACATGGAGACACTTGCTGATAAAATGGAACTCAAATGGCTGAATCCTGAAACCTCGAAATATGTAGAGTGTGATTATTTTGACTTAAAGTGGGGCTACATGGAAGATGGGCATTATTATTTTAGTGTGAATAGTACTGATGTTATTGGTGATGGAGATGATCGTACTGCTTCATTTTCTTTTGATTTAGTATATGAAGATATATTTTCAGAACCGGTGAATATAAAGACCGAATGGATAACTTCTTTACCAACCTATAAGCTATATTATCCGTTGGATAAAATTTATGTGAATGATGTAAAAGCAGAAGTTACTGATATCGATAGAGGAACTATTACTGTTCCTTCTGTTCAAACTATTTATATTCCTTCCATTCAGATAAAAGTAGATACAGTTAAAAATTAGTTACTACTTCGAAATATTATATTCCTTTTTTCTTGAAATACTCATATCCGATGCGGCAGTACAAGCATTTCTTCAGGTCACAGTAATTCTTTTTGAGCTGGATAAGTGCCTGACTGTCGCCTGCATGTGATGCTTCCAGTCCACATTCTTTCCACATACGGATGATGTAATTGTTTTCTGGCTTCAGTTCCTCTAGCAGTTGGGTCGCACGCAGGCATAAGGCGTCGTTCGACTTGTGCTTGCCGTAGGCATAAAGAAATGGTACTACCGTATTGATGATAAGTAAATCGGTTGAGCTTTGGCTGATGGTTTTGGGATGAGAAGGAGAAGGTATACCAAAAGTGTAGTGTGTCAGCCAGTATTCCGATGTTCCACCTTTCAGGAGATTCCGTAATTCGTTCACCGATTCTGCTTCCATCAGTTGTGAGAATAAGCCCTGTGAACGATGGTACAGGCAGGCAAGCTGTGCGATGCGGATATGTGGAAAATTACCTGGACGCAGGCGGAGAAAACGCCAGCGGCAATCAGAAGAAGGTTGTAGTCCGAACTTCTGTTTCAGGTAATTGTATTCTTTTATCATGTTTTCCGTATATGCATCAACAGGCAACTCTTGCAGAAGTCCTGCTTGTCCGAAGAAAAAGGCCTCTATCTGAAACAGATTGTCACGATGTTTGTTGACAGCAGCAAGCGGTACACTCTTCGCCCATAGCTCGAAAGTATCACTGTTTACACCAAATCCGAAATTACGTGCCAGCGTAATGAAAAACGCGTACTCCCAGTCTTGGTTGTATTCATGCAAGTGCTTCTCTATTTGCTGCGTTTTATTTTCGAAACGCTCTACCTGAAGCGTAGACAGCCAGCTGTGTAGCAGGAAAGACGGCAGTTGGGGAATGATTCGGAAACAGGCCGGATAGCGGTCGGCGCGGATTAATTCTTCATAATTTTCCAATAGATAAGGTGGGTAGTGTAACTCCATCTGCGGAATAGTCTCTCCGTTGCTTCGTGTGGGAACAGCATCTATATCCGAAGCCACATGCAGAATAACCGAATCGTATGTCGGGTCGAGATGATGATTATGGCGGAACCAGTCGGAAGCCTGCTGGTGTATTTCGATGTTTCCTACCCATGTTACATCGTTTATCTTGATTTTTGCATTGAAAAAATCCGGACCGGCATGCATGTTTGCCAGACCGGGATCGATAATTTCAATCGGTTGTCCGTCGGTTGTCTGCAAAGGTTTCAGTGTGAAAAGCTTGTGTTTCCACACGTAGTGCAAGAGTTCTTCCATGTTAATGAGGTGTAAATGTTCGCTAAATGTAATGATTAATAACGAAAAACGTTATCTTTGTGCCTAAAATAATTTGAGATTTATGAAGATAGCATTAATAGGATATGGCAAAATGGGTAAGGAAATCGAAAAGATTGCAGTTGCCCGCGGACATGAAATTGTAAGTATTATTGATGTAGACAATCGTCAGGACTTTGCATCGGAAGCGTTCCGTTCAGCAGACGTTGCGATTGAGTTTACGGCTCCTTCTGTAGCTTATGGCAACTGTCTGGAAGCTTTCAAAAACGGAGTTAAGGTAGTTTCCGGCAGTACAGGTTGGATGGGCGAGCATGGAGAAGAAATGCGTCGTCTGTGTGCAGAAGAGGGAAAAACTCTTTTCTGGTCGTCCAATTTTAGTTTGGGGGTAGCAATTTTCTCTGCTGTCAATAAATATTTGGCAAAGATTATGAACAACTTTCCCAATTATGACGTGTCAATGGTAGAAACACACCATATCCATAAGTTGGATGCTCCAAGTGGAACAGCAATTACACTTGCTGAAGGTATCTTGGAGAACCTGGACAGAAAGAACAAATGGGTTATGGGTACACTTACAGCTCCGGATGGAACTGTAACCGGTACTACAGCGTGCGCATCGGATGAAATGCCTGTAAGTGCAATCCGTGAAGGAGAAGTGCCCGGAATTCATACTATCCGTTATGAATCGGAAGCTGATTCTATCATTATTACGCACGATGCAAAGAACCGCAAAGGATTTGCATTGGGTGCAGTACTGGCAGCCGAGTACACAGCAACTCACGAAGGATTTTTAGGAATGAACGATTTATTTCAGTTTTAAGATATGATACAGGCATCACGTAAGCAGTGGATAAAGTTTAGTATAGTATTAGTTCTGTACCTGATTTTCCTGATCTGGTTGCAGAGCTGGCTGGGACTGGTTGTTGTTCCTTTTATCTTTGATGCTTACATTTCAAAGAAAATTCCATGGACATGGTGGAAAAAGTCGAAAAATAAAACGGTTCTGGCAGTAATGAGCTGGGTAGATGCAATTGTATTTGCGCTGGTGGCAGTGTATTTTGTCAATCTGTATTTCTTCCAGAATTACGTTATACCATCTTCTTCACTCGAAAAGTCGTTGCTGGTAGGCGATTATCTGTTTGTCAGCAAGATGAGTTATGGAGCACGTATTCCACAGACTCCGCTTCATATGCCTCTTACTCAGCATACACTTCCGGTATTCAACTGTAAGTCGTATCTTGACTGGGTACATTGGGATTACAAGCGTGTTGGAGGTTTGGGTAAGGTAGAACTGAATGACATTGTGGTTTTCAACTTTCCGGCCGGTGACAGTGTAGCTACAGCTGTTCCTGCTGAAGATTTGTATCGGTTGAGTTATCAGGCAGGACAGCAGCTTTCGCAGCCGGTAGATATGTCGCGCCTTACTTTGGAACAGCAGCGTCAGGTGTACGATTTCTATTATCAGGCAGGACGCAAATATATTGATGAAAATCCGCAGATGTACGGTAAGATTATTACCCGTCCGGTCGACCGTCGTGAAAACTATGTAAAGCGTTGTGTCGGACTTCCCGGTCAGACATTAGAGATAAAGAACCGTATTATTTATCTGGACGGAAAAGCGAATAAGGAACCGGATAATGTACAGTATCGTTATTTTGTCAAGACTAAGGGAATGCTTCCTGATGATTTGTGTCATGAACTGGGTATTAGTCAGGAGGATCTGATGATGTATTACACCGAAGAATCGGTTTATAACATGCCGTTGACAGAGAAGGCTAAAGCAGCTTTGCTGGCTCGGAAGGATCTGGTAGTGTCTATAGAAAATACTCCAGATGATGATGCCGGCGGATTGTATCCTGTAAATAAACTGACTGGCTGGACTGTAGACAATTATGGTCCGGTATGGATTCCGAAAAAAGGTGCTACAATCGATTTGACACTGGACAACCTGCCGATTTATGAACGTCCTATCAAGAATTATGAAGGAAATTCTCTGGAGGTGAAGGACGGAAAAATCTATATAAACGGACAGGAAACGACGAAGTATACCTTTAAGATGGATTATTACTGGATGATGGGTGATAACCGTCATAACTCTGCCGATTCACGTTTCTGGGGCTTTGTGCCTGAAGATCATATCGTTGGTAAGCCTATCTTTATCTGGTTGTCACTCGATCAGGATAGAGGTTGGTTCGACGGAAAAGTCCGTTGGAATCGCTTGTTTAAGTTTGTCGATTCGATAAAATGATACTGCATCATATTGAGTAATGACTGGAAAATAGGACTGAAGCTATCGGCATTTGTCATTATTGCTGTATGGCTGGTTAGGACTTTTCTTGTTACATCATGTTTTATTCCTTCGTCGGGAATGGAAAATACACTTTATCAGGGCGAAGGAGTGCTGGTGAATAAGTGGAGTTATGGTCTGCGTATGCCTTTTCCTTCATTCTTA
>ULMO01026622.1_pt1 | contig 11900 bp, 8 predicted proteins | sample 1951691 | NCBI WGS metagenome assembly ULMO01 (sample SAMEA4835554, study PRJEB28245) | human gut metagenome | biome: gut microbiome; material: fecal sample | place: Denmark | collected 2008 | reverse complement strand
GGACTTGAACAGCTTGGAAGAAAGAAGCTGATCAATTACATTATACGAGATGGCGAGGATGATGGTGTTATATCGGAGAAAACGATATATGAGCTTGTGAAGACGGCCCAGGTCCTGTCTGCAAACCGTACCGGTGCACTCATAGTCATTGAGAATGAAGTTGCACTGGGCGAGTATATTGATACGGGAATACCGATCGATGCGGTCGTGACTAACCAGTTACTTCTCAATATATTTGAGCACAACACACCGCTTCATGATGGTGCGGTGATCATAAGAAAGAACAGGGTAGTTTCTGCCACATGTTATCTGCCACTGTCTGCAAATGACTCCATCAACAAGGAGCTTGGAACACGACACAGAGCCGGTATAGGTATCAGTGAGGTGTCAGACAGTATGACTCTTATCGTATCTGAGGAGACAGGTTCAATATCCATTGCACAGGGAGGCGAGCTCTTCAGGAATCTGGACAGCGAGGGCGTGAGAAGGCATCTTCAGACGCTGTGCAAGGAGTATAATGGAAGAAAGAGCCACAGGTCTTCAGGTGCCCGTCCGGTTAAGCGGAGAAAGAGAGTCGTTGTGGAGAATAAGAATAAAGCTTCCAGAAAGGAGGCTGATGAGAATGAAAAATAACAGCGCAGAGCCTAAGAAAAAGGCAAATAAGATATACAGCAATATAGGTCTTAAGCTTCTGTCGGTTGTGCTTGGATTTCTGGTGTGGCTTCTTGTACTGAACATCGATGATTCAGCCGTGACAAGGACCATAAGGGACATTCCGGTCAATCTGGTAAATACTGACGCCATAACAAGTCAGAATCAGTTGTACACGATAACTTCAGGTGATACCGTGGATATAGTCGTCAAAGGACGTAAATCACTTATAAGCGATCTTGATGCGTCGGATTTCAAGGCTGTAGCGGATATGTCAAAGATATCCATAACAAATGCGGTGCCTATCACTGTAACTGCTAACAGCACCAACATAGCTAAAAAGGTCAGCATAACTGTTGTGGACAACGTGCTGTCAGTTGAACTTGAGGACGAGAAGTCAGTGTCAGTTCCTGTGTCCGTGGTGACAACAGGCGAGGTTGCTTCCGGATATACGGTTGGTAACAGTGTGGCAGCTCCAAACCTCATAACGATAAAGGGTGCTGCAAGTATAGTTTCGAGCATAGATCGTGCAGAGGTGACAGTTGATGTGACCAGTGCAAAGGATGATATAACGACAAACTGTACGCCTGTATTTGTAACCGCTGATGGTGAGAAGATATCAGACAAGTCGATATCCTACGATGAGATATCGATAGCAGTCACAGTTCCGGTATACAAGACTAAGAATATACCTGTTCATGTGGATGTCACAGGAGATCCTGCGGATGGATATCTTGTATCAGATATAACATATGTACCGGAGACCGTTGATATAGGTGGAGACGCATCGATAATAAAGGATATAACAAGCCTTGATATAACGGATGTTGATGTGAGCGGATGTACAGCAGATGTTGAGACGACACTTGATGTATCAAAGTATCTTCCAGAGGGTGTGGTCGTGACAAAGGAGAGCGCATACATCAATGTGAAGATAGCGATCGAGAAATCAGTTACAAGAAATATAACGGTGACCACAGGGGATATCATCCTGAGGGGCAAGCAGAGTGGATACAGCTATGAGATGAGCATGGGTGATAGCAATACGATAACCGTGAGCGGAATCTCAAGTGCGGTGTCCAAGGTATCGGCCAAGAGCCTGAAGCTGTCCATAGATGCTTCCAAGCTCTCATATGGCGATAATACGATCACGCTCAGTGTCCCTGATGGAGATAAGTACACCGTGGTAAATACGTGTACAGTTATGGTAAAGGTTACTGAGACACAGTAGTCATTGTCTGGAGGTGTATGTATATGGATACAGAAAAGTTGAATGAGCTGAGACAGATCATAGAAGATTCGGATAATATCGTTTTCTTTGGCGGTGCAGGAGTATCGACGGAGAGCGGTATACCGGATTTTAGAAGTGTGGATGGACTGTATAATCAGAAGTATAAGTATCCGCCGGAAACTATAATCAGCCACAGCTTTTACAGACGTAACCCGGAGGAATTTTACAGATTCTATAAGGACAAGATGATATTTGCTGATGCAAAGCCGAACAAGGCTCATATAAAGCTGGCGGAGCTTGAGAAACAGGGAAAGCTCAAGGCGGTGATAACGCAGAATATCGACGGACTTCACCAGATGGCAGGTAGCAGGAATGTCATAGAGCTCCATGGTTCTGTTCACAGAAATTACTGTGAGAAATGCCATGCTTTCTATGACCTGGATTATATAGTCAATTCGGATGGTGTGCCTAAGTGTGAAAAGTGCGGAGGCACTGTAAAACCGGATGTGGTGCTGTATGAGGAGGCACTTGATGAGGACAATATGTCGAGGGCACTCCAGTATATATCCGAGGCGGATACGATGATAATCGGTGGTACATCGCTTGTTGTGTATCCGGCAGCAGGACTTATCAGATATTTCAGGGGGCGGAAACTGGTGGTTATAAATATGTCCCCGACACAGTCGGACAGCAATGCAGATCTTCTGATAGCGGATAAGATAGGAGATGTGCTGGGCAGTCTGTAGCATATGACGACAAAGGCATGTTGAAGGCATGCTATACAGATTCTATATAGTATGGAGGACGGTTTATGTATTTTGACAGATCAAATGGCTTCCCGAAAGATTTCCTGTGGGGCAGTGCGTCTGCTGCATATCAGATAGAGGGAGCGTGGAATGAGGATGGCAAAGGCCCATCCAACTGGGATCAGTTCGTAAGGATCCCGGGAAAAACATTTAAGGCTACGACAGGTGATAAGGCGGTTGACCATTACCACAGATACAAGGAAGATGTGGCACTTATGGCGGAGATGGGACTTAAGACTTACAGGTTCTCAATATCCTGGCCAAGGATCATACCTGATGGCAATGGCGAGATAAATGAAAAGGGCTTACAGTTCTATGATGACCTGATCAATGAACTGGTTAAGTATGGAATTGTTCCTATGGTAACAGTGTACCACTGGGATATGCCACAGGCACTTGAGGAGCAGTATCACGGATGGGAGAGCAGACGAATAGTCGATGATTTCGTCAGATACGCAAAGGTTCTGTTTGAGAGATACAGTGACAGGGTAAAGCACTGGATAATCATGAATGAGCAGAATGTATTTACAGGTCTTGGCTGGAATGCAGGAATGCACCCACCAGGAAAGGTTGATGACCAGAAGATGTTCTATCAGGTAAACCATCATGCATTTATGGCACACGCCAAGAGTGTTATTGCACTCAAGGAGATCTGCCCGGATGCTAAGGTCGGTTCATCCTTCGCATACACACCGTCATACGCATTTGACAGAAAGCCTGAAAATGCGATGGCGAAGATGGATTATGATGATCTGAACAACTTCTACTGGATGGATATGTATGCCTATGGCCGTTATCCAAGGGCTGCCGCTGCTTACCTCAAGAGCAAGGATCTAACTCCGGTTATGGAGGACGGTGACGAGGATATCCTCAGGAAGGCTGCAGGTCTCATAGATTTCATGGGTGTAAACTATTATCAGTCATGCGTTGTCGAGCACAACCCGATAGACGGAGTGGGAACGACTCACGAGATGAACACGACCGGCAAGAAGGGCACGACAAAGGTTCAGGGTGTTCCGGGACTTTACAAGAATCCTGCAAATGAATTCCTCCCTACGACAGACTGGGATTGGACCATCGATCCGATGGGACTTCGTATGTGCTGCAGACAGATCACTTCAAGATACGACCTTCCAATCGTAATATCTGAGAATGGCCTTGGCGCATTTGACAAGTTTGAGGATGGGGAGATCCATGATCCGTACAGGATAGATTACCTGAAACATCACATAGAGGAGCTCGAGAAAGCGTGTGATGATGGCTGCCGTGTCCTGGCATACTGCACATGGTCTTACACAGATCTTCTCAGCTGGCTCAACGGATATCAGAAGAGATACGGGTTTGTGTATGTGGACAGAGAAGAGGACGAGAACAGTGGAACTCTGAACAGATACAAGAAGGATTCTTATTATTGGTACAAACATGTTATAGAGACCAATGGTGAGGAGCTGTGATAATAGAATAATATCATAACAGGGAGAACCGGCACATAAGTGTTGGTTCTTTTTCGTACTAAAGTTATGCATTTAGTCATTTAATTTTTAAAACTAGCCGTTTGGCTAGTTTACTAAAAGCCCCAGTGTATTATAATTATTTGTTATGTTGATGGCAATATCTGGCAGTAACTGCCAGGGATTAAAGACAGGAGGAAAGGGATAATTATGAAATCAAAGAAATTGGTAACTGGGTTGATTATGGCATGTATATTTGCTGTAGTGATTATTGCGGGAAAGAACTCTGTGAAGGTGCAGGCCGCGGATGGGGATGTGGCAATTGTGACGGATGGCAATGGCGATGAGATCGGATCATATGCTACACTGGCTGATGCATTTGTAGCCGCACAGAATGGCTATACAATATGTATAATTAGTGATATATATGATCCTTCGGCTTCTATAGGATACAATGATGGTGAACATAATAAACATATCATTATAGATCTCAACGGTAAAAGTGTCACTTTGCAGATGATGAATTTTGATTATTCGTTATACGTGAAAAACGGAACATTAAATTGCGGTATCACAAATGGAAGTGTTGGATTTACTAATGCTATGCTGACTTTGTCAAATGTCAAATTCATTACGGATAGTATCAACTGGATGACAAAAGATGGAATCTGTCTGAATAATGGCTCAAATGTGACGCTCAACGGTTCACAGTGTTGGTTTGAAAAACTTGAGATGGATACAGACTGTGTATTTACGGTACAGAACAGTGACGGACTTAGCAACTTTGGGCATATTGCAGATGGATTTGACGGTGTGAAAGAGTTTGTACCAGAGGGACTTTCTGTAGAAGGAACGACAATCATTGATGATGAGACAGGAGCCAAGGCTAAGGATTTTATTCTCCGTTACCGCAGCTTGTCGGATGGTGCAGATGTCGCTGTCAGCATTGCTCCAAAATCGTATGTGTACGATGGAAAAGAAAAGAAACCTGCGGTTACGGTTTCTTATGGCGGAAAGACTCTGACAGAGGGAAAAAGTTACTCATGTGTATATGCGGATAATATTGATGCGGGAACAGCTACAGTTACTATCAAGGGTGAGAATACCATGCATGGACAGATCGTGGAAGAGTTCACAATAGATAAGGCAAAGCAGAAGGCACCTACAGGTTTGGTCGCAACGGCAGAGACTGTGGATGGGAAAAATGATGGTCAGATATCTAATCTGAAGACGTCAATGGAATATAGTGTTGACAAGAAAAAATGGCTGGATTGCGAAAGCACGGTACTTAAGAAGCTTGCAGATGGAAATTATTATGTGAGATATAAGGAGACCAAAAATTATTATGCATCTCCTGCTGCAAAGGTAGTGGTAAAGAAGGGGAATGTACCAGCAACAAATGAACCGACTACAAATGAACCTTCAACTGAAAAACCAACGTCAAGTGAGCAGACGACAGAGAAGGTAACAACAGAGAGACAGACAACCGATGAGAAGACTAACGTGACCTCAACAGAGAATACAACTGTAGCAGACTCAAAAAAGGGGTCAGGTGTACCAAATACCGGAGATGACGGAAATGTGGCATTGATGCTCATAGTCATGATGGCATGTTTATTAGGGGCTGCCGGGGTGGTAGTTTACCGTAGAGAGAAATAATTTAAAATAATAAAAAATGTTAGCACTCGGTATTGACGAGTGCTAACAAGTGTGTTATATTATCATCAGACAGGGAAGTGATATTAAGGTATCAGTTCCCTGAAAGTTTAGTTTAGGAGGTAAACAGCTATGGAGATGGATAAATACACACGTAAATCGTTGGAAGTTGTAGAGAAAGCAAAAGAAAAAGCTCTGGAGTACGACAATCAGGAACTTACGCAGATGCACCTTTTGGCTGGCTTGCTTGAGATAGATGACAGTTTGATAGCCAAGATATTTGAGAAGATGGGCGTGAATGTTACTGGTGCCGTGAATGCGGTGGAGGATAAGCTGGCAAGGTTGCCGAAGGTCAGCGGTGGCAATATGTATGCCGGAAATAACTTCTCAAAGGCTCTCATCCAGGCAGAGAAGGAAGCAAAGCAGATGGGCGACACATATGTGTCTGTTGAGCATTTATTCCTCGGCATGGTGGATAAGGCTGATTCGGATATCAAGGAGCTTCTTAAAGGCTGGGGAGTTAGCAGGAATGCATTCCTCAAGGAGCTGGCAGAAATCAGAGGTAACCACAAGGTGGACAGCGATGATCCGGAGAGCTCATATGAGGCTATGGAGAAGTTCGGATATGATCTGGTCGAGAGGGCAAGACAGCAGAAACTTGACCCGGTAATAGGACGTGACGCTGAGATACGAAATGTGATCAGGATCCTGTCAAGGAAGACAAAGAACAATCCGGTGCTTATCGGTGAGCCTGGCGTAGGTAAGACTGCGGTTGTAGAGGGACTTGCACAGAGGATACTCAGAGGTGATGTGCCAGAGGGACTTAAGAACAAAAAGATATTTGCACTTGATATGGGAGCTCTTGTGGCCGGTGCCAAGTACAGAGGTGAATTTGAAGAGAGACTTAAGAATGTCCTTGATGAGGTTAAGAAGTCTGAGGGTGAAGTGATTATGTTCATCGATGAGCTTCACACTATCGTCGGAGCAGGCAAGACTGATGGTGCAATGGATGCGGGAAACATGCTTAAGCCTATGCTCGCCAGAGGTGAGCTGCACTGTATAGGTGCCACAACACTGAACGAGTACAGACAGTATATAGAGAAGGATGCGGCTCTTGAGAGACGTTTCCAGCCGGTTATGGTGGATGAGCCAACCGTTGAAGATACAATATCTATCCTTCGAGGAATCAAGGAGAGGTACGAGGTGTTCCATGGAGTTAAGATATCAGATGGTGCCCTTGTAAGCGCAGCGGTTCTTTCCAACAGATATATAACAGACAGATTCCTGCCGGATAAGGCAATAGATCTTGTTGACGAGGCGTGTGCCATGATCAAGACAGAGCTTGATTCAATGCCTGTTGAAGTGGATGAGATCACACGTAAGATAATGCAGCTGGAGATTGAGGAGACAGCCCTTAAGAAGGAGGAGGATAATCTGTCAAAGCAGAGACTGGCAGACCTTCAGGCTGAACTGGCAGAACTCAAGGATCAGGCAAATTCCCTGAAAGCAAAGTGGGAGAATGAAAAGGCTGCAGTTGAGAAGATAAGAACACTCAAGGAAGAGATGGAGCAGGTCAAGGCCGATATACAGGCTGCTCAGAGAAACTATGACCTGAACAAGGCAGCAGAGCTTCAGTATGGTAAGCTTCCTGCTATCCAGAAGGAACTTGCAGAGGCTGAGTCTACAGCTTCAGATAAGGAGAGGGAGCTCGTACATGAGGTGGTTTCAGAGGACGAGATATCCAAGATCGTATCCAAGTGGACGGGAATACCTGTTGCAAAACTTACGGAGAGTGAAAAGAGTAAAACTCTTAATCTTGCCAGTGAACTTAAGAAGAGAGTTGTAGGTCAGGATGAAGCCGTTGACTATGTCAGCGATGCGATCATCAGATCAAAAGCAGGAATAAAGGATCCTAGCAAGCCAATCGGTTCATTTATATTCCTTGGACCAACCGGTGTAGGTAAGACAGAGCTTGCAAAGAGTCTTGCTGCGGCGCTGTTTGACAATGAGCAGAACATGGTCCGTATCGATATGAGTGAATATATGGAGAAGCACAGCGTGTCAAGGCTTATAGGAGCGCCTCCGGGATATGTAGGTTATGATGAAGGCGGTCAGCTGACAGAGGCTGTTCGTAGAAAGCCATATTCGGTTGTCCTCTTTGATGAGATAGAGAAGGCACATCCGGATGTGTTCAATGTGCTCCTTCAGGTACTTGATGACGGACGTATCACGGATTCTCAGGGCAGAACGGTGGACTTCAAGAATACGATCATCATCATGACATCCAATATCGGCGGTGCGGATATCGCAGCTGCCGGCGGAGAGATCACAGATGAACTAAAGAATGACGTAATGGCTCAGCTAAAGAGCAGATTCAGACCTGAGTTCCTGAACCGTATTGATGAGATCATTACATTCAGGGCACTGTCCAAGGACAACATCAGTGGTATAGTTGATCTTCTCATGGCAGATCTCAACAGCAGACTGGCAGACAGAGAGATCGCGATCAAGCTTACGGAGAGTGCAAAGCAGCACATCATCGATCAGGGATATGATCAGGTGTATGGCGCAAGACCGCTCAAGAGATATCTGCAGAAGAATGTGGAGACACTGGTTGCAAAGATGATACTTGCGGGCAGCGTAAGCACACAGTCAGCCATAGTCATCGATTATGATGGAACGGCTCTTGTGGCAGAAAATGAGAGATAAAATAATACAGGTCATACAGAGAAGGGCACAGGGGTAATACTCCTGTGCCCTTCTCTGTATTCACAAAAAATGAAATTAATGGTATAATTGGCGCTGGTGAAAAATGTTCGGTATATTATTTGAAATTTACATGAGGAGGGCAGGGAGTGAGTACAGAGAATGTCAGCTTAAAAAAGATAGATCTTGGCGATTATGTTTTTCTGGCGAGACCATGCGTGGCTGTTTCGGAGGAGGCTGTGAAGCATTTGGCAGAAAGGGCCGTGCAGGGAAAACTGGAATTTATCGGAGTGTTTGATGACAGAATGGATGACAGTGTCCAGCGGGAAGTGGTTATGAGCCTGGCATCGTCTCCTGAGATATCGATAGCGATACGGCATGTGTGCGCGGGGCTTTACAGCAGAAGCTTTCTGGACACATACTGCGACGGAGTGGAGGCACATCAGCAGGGTCTGTTTCCTGATCTGTATATATTGTGGATGGCATTTGTACATGCTGATAGGGCGATGTTTGCAACCTGTGACATGTGTGACAGAGTTGAGATAGACACAGTGTGGATAGACGATGTGGGTGCGGCGTACACGGTCAATATAACCTACGACCGCATAAAGGATCATCTCATGCAGGACTGGTCTGTGTGGGAGAAGTGGAAGGGATATTACACTCTTCAGAGATGGAGATGTTACTACGAGATGCTTCACTGGATGACAGAGGATGCGGGCTGGCAGTTTGCTGAGCGTATGGCTGTTGATTTCCACAGGAGCATGGAACTTGATGAGCTTGACCAGGAGCTGTTCAGCCAGGAGGAGAAGACAGGGCTTTATGTTCTTGCTAAGGATCCGGGATTTCTCAAGAGATATTATCTCGGCAAGGTAGTCTACAGCAAAAAGATATTTGACCTTAACAATGAACTGGGGCGACGCGCTGAAGAGCTGGATGCGAGTCACAGAGAAAATGATGAACTCAGAAGAGAGATGGAAGCTCAGCGGATCAACTATGAGACATCAACCACTTTCCGTGTGGGCAAGGCTGTGATGTTTGTTCCGGTGACACTGAAGAAGGCTGTAAAGAAGCTTTTGCATAGAAACTAACAGATGAGATGGAGGGGGTGTATCAGTGATTGATGTATCGATTGTGTTGACAGTATACAATGCGGAGAGTTACATAGAGGGATGTCTGGACATGATAACCGGACAGACCCTTAGAGATATACAGATAATATGCGTTGACGATGGATCCACCGATAATTCGGCGCAGATCATAGAACAGTATGCGCAGAAGGATGACAGGATCGTACTTATAAGAGAGAAGAATGCCGGAGCGGGTGCGGCAAGAAACCGCGGAATGCAGGAGGCAACAGGAAAATATATACTGTTTCTCGACTGCGACGATTTCTACGAGCCTGAGATGGTAGAGAAGGCTTTCCGCAGAGCCGAGGAGGAGCAGGCGGAGATAGTCATCTACAAATCAGACCAGTACAAAATGGATACTGAGGAGTATGTATATGAGAAGTGGGCCATGATAGAGTGGGCACTTCCACCGTATGAGCCGTTTAACCGCAGACAGATATCCACAAATATATTCAGAGCATTTGTGGGATGGGCGTGGGATAAGCTGTATCTCAGGGAATTTGTGATGAAGAATGATCTGAAATTCCAGGAGCAGAGAACCACAAATGATGCGCTGTTCGTGTTCAGCGCGCTGGTGCTGGCGGAGCGCATATGTACAGTAAGTGAGATACTCATCCACAGAAGAGTGGATACCCGGGATTCGCTGTCCAAGACCAGAGAGAAGTCGTGGGATAACTTCTATCACATGCTGCTGGCACTCAGACAGATGCTGAAGGATCACGGTCTGTACACAGAGATAGAGAAGGACTATATAAATTACGCTCTTCACTTCAGCCTGTGGAACTACAACACGCTGGCGGAGCCGACAAAGACAAAGCTCAGAGAGAAGCTTCTCGGCGAATGGTATGACGAGCTTGGAATATCCGCAAGGCCTGAGGAATATTTTTATGATGAGTACGAGTATGGCCAGTACAAGGACATGTTAAATTTTACTGTTGAAAAACAGTGATATATATGAGTATAATAGGAACAAATTTTTGATGGAGGTAAATTCGATGTTCAGTTTTGACGAGATAACAAAGGTAGATCCAGAAGTAGCGGCAGCAATGACAGACGAGTTCAACAGACAGAATAACAATCTGGAGCTCATAGCTTCCGAGAATATCGTATCAAAGGCGGTTATGGCAGCCATGGGCAGCCATCTCACCAACAAGTATGCAGAGGGATATCCTGGTAAGAGATATTACGGTGGATGTCAGTATGTGGATGTTGTTGAGGACCTTGCGAGAGAGAGAGCCAAGGAGCTGTTTGGCTGTGAGTATGTGAATGTACAGCCACACTCAGGAGCACAGGCAAACATGGCAGTATTCTTCGCAATACTTAATCCTGGCGATACATTTATGGGAATGAATCTTGATCACGGCGGACATCTCACCCACGGTTCACCGGTCAACATGTCTGGAAAGTATTTCCACTGCGTGCCATACGGTGTAAACGATGACGGATTTATAGATTATGACAGAGTTCTCGAGATTGCAAAGGAGTGCAAGCCAAAGCTTATCGTAGCAGGAGCTTCAGCATATGCCAGAGCTATTGATTTCAAGAGATTCAGAGAGATCGCTGATGAGGTTGGAGCATATCTCATGGTAGATATGGCACACATCGCCGGACTTGTGGCAGCAGGCCTTCACATGCGCCCAATCCCATATGCCCATGTGACAACAACCACAACGCACAAGACTCTCCGCGGACCTCGTGGTGGTATGATCATGTGCAGCAACGAGATAAATGAGAAGTTTAATTTCAACAAGGCTGTATTCCCTGGAATCCAGGGCGGTCCTCTCATGCATGTGATAGCCGGTAAGGCAGTATGCTTCAAGGAGGCTCTTACACCTGAGTTCAAGGCATATCAGGAGCAGGTTGTCAAGAATGCGGCAGCACTTGCAAAGGCACTCATGGCAAGAGGCTTTGATATTGTATCAGGCGGAACAGACAATCATCTGATGCTCATGGATCTCAAGAGACTTGGACTTACAGGTAAGGAAGTTGAGAAGCTTCTTGACGAGGTTCATATCACAGCAAACAAGAACACTGTTCCAAACGACCCTAAGTCACCATTTGTAACAAGTGGAATAAGACTTGGTACACCAGCCGTTACCACAAGAGGTGCAAATGAGGCTGACATGGAGATCATAGCAGACGCCATAAAGGCAGCAGTCCTTGACAATGATAAGGCAAAGGCTGAGCAGCTTGTAAAGAGTATTGTAGAGAAGTATCCACTGTATGCATAATCGATAAGAAATATTGATGCATTGCAGTACGTCAGGCA
>ULMO01004775.1_pt1 | contig 12065 bp, 6 predicted proteins | sample 1951691 | NCBI WGS metagenome assembly ULMO01 (sample SAMEA4835554, study PRJEB28245) | human gut metagenome | biome: gut microbiome; material: fecal sample | place: Denmark | collected 2008 | reverse complement strand
AATGCAATCCACTACTTAGTTAGTCTATTCTTAACCTAATCCGCCCTGCGCATTTTCACGATGGTTTCTACGTGAACAGTACCCGGAAACTGATCGACGGCACAAGCCTTGGTCACAAAATATCCATGCTCCTGCAAAGTCACCAGATCCCTTGCAAGCGATGTTGGCTTGCAGCTTATATACACAAGCTCCTTCACACCATAGTTGATGATCTTCAACAGGGCCTTCGGATTGATTCCGTCACGAGGTGGATCAAGCACTATGAAATCCGGTTTGTCCTCTATGTCATCTATTACCCTGAGTACATCTCCGGCGATGAACTCACAGTTGTCAAGGCCGTTAAGCTCCGCATTCACACGGGCGGCCTCCACGGCTTCCTCAACTATCTCCACGCCGATGACCTTCTTTGCGACAGGCGCAAGAAGCTGGGCTATCGTTCCGGTTCCGCTGTAGAGGTCGAATATGACGGCATCCTTTGTGTCACCCACATATGAACGCGCCCTGTCATAGAGCCTCTCCGCACTCTTTGTATTTGTCTGGAAGAACGAGAACGGCGATATCTTGAACTGAAGTCCGAGAACTGTCTCGTATATATACTCTGTTCCATAAAGCAGATTTGTCCTGTCACTGATGACCGCATCCGCCATGGAGTCATTCTCCGTGTGGAGGATTCCTGCGATCTTTCCCTCAAGCGGCAGCTCCAGCAGCCCCTTCACGTATGCATCAAGGTCGAGAACCGCCAAATTCTGGGTGGTTGTCACCAGATTCACCAGCAGATCGCCATTTGTCGCCGAACGTCTGATAACCAGATGGCGCAGAAGCCCCTCGTGCTGCATCTTTTTGTAATATGGGAGTCCCGCCTCCTTGCAGAACTGGACAGTATATTTCACTATCTTGTTCAGATCATCATTCACTATATAACAGTCATCCATCTGAACTATGTCGTATGTGCTGTTCTTCTTGTGAAGTCCAAGCGCCAGCGGGCCGTCCTTGTACTCATCGCCAAATGAGAACTCCATCTTGTTCCTGTATCCCTTTGTCACAGGAGATGCAAGTATCCCCTGCCACTCATAAGGGTGAGCCTCGCTGTCTATCACACCGTCAAGCAGACCTTTGACAAGCTCCTCCTTCACCTTGAGCTGGTTCTCGTAGCTGAGCGTCTGGTAACTGCAGCCACCACACATTCCAAAATGCGAACAAACCGGCGAAGCATCCTCAAGCTCAGATTTCTCAAGAACCTCAAGGAGCCTTCCGTCCGCCTTGCCCTTCTTCAGCTTGGTTATACGGCAGCTCACCTTCTGTCCTTTTATTGCGCCCTTAACTGTAACTTTTCTGTCATCCATATGAAAGCTTCCCTTGTTCGGGAACTCATATGTGTCTATCACACCTTCAACTATATCGTGTTTCTTCATATCATTTTACCTGTCCTTTTCTATCAGTCTCTATCGTCATCTTAATTCTGCAACCGCTCATTGTACGGAGAGAAATCTACATATAACTCCTGCACATCTGCCTCTTTTTTGTTGACCATAAGTCTCTCCAGTAGTTCGTCTGCATCCGCCTGTCCAATAACAGATCTGTACAACTGAAGCAGCTTGAGCATATTATGATACTTCTCCATCATAGATGAGTTGTAGAAATACGGCACCAGTCTTTTTATTCCAGCCACCTCAAGTTTATTTCCATCTCTTTTTCTGGCAACAAGCCAGTGTGGTATAATGCCACAATTTAATTTCTGATTGCCTTCTTCGCACAACGAAGCCTTTGCAGCCTCAAATGCATTATCCAGAAGCTTGGGTATATCATCAGTGCATATCCTGGGCTCCTCTTTATTGCCGTACCATTCCATAACAGCCTTTCTCACCGCAAGACAATTATACCTGTTTATTCTGCCCTCCCTCTGTTCAAAATCAGTGGGATTAGCAGGAATAGACAAATGTACTATTCGATCCGCATAATTATGGAAATCCAGTCCTTCCTGACCTATTGAGGTCGTAGCAAATACAAATGGCGCAAATGGCGAGTTAAACGCAGTCTGCAAATTGGCTATACTGCTTACTTTATCGTCATCGTTACTGCTTCCTATGCATCGAGCATAATATGTCTCTCCGTTCTGATCATCGCCTGTCCTGGATATCTGAAGTCCGCCCTCTTTTGTATGTTCATACAATGTAATATTGATTTTGGTTGCCTTATGTACATTATGGCAATCTGACAAGAATGCCGTGTTCCCTATATACTCCAGCTCTTGCAATACATATTGAAGTTTTCCTTCTTCACAGTAATCAATTATAGACTTTCGGAGACTATCCTCATCCATCTGTAAAGTGCCACCACTGTCCCTAAGGGCAAAACCTTCTTTATTCCTTTTTATCGGCAGTCCCATCTCAGACCACACAGCAAACAAACCTGACTCTGATGTTGTAAATATCCTTCCAACCGTTTTTATATCTTTTATACCTTCATCACCATTATTATCCCACTCTCGATCCTCTTCGGAACCAGTCACCAGGCCCAGTTTTTGTTTTAGTATTTTTTTTGTGCTTTCTTGAAAAACTTGAATATCTTTCTCCGTAATGTTCTTATCCTGTTCCTGTTTCAATATCCACCAGATAAGTCTCCGTTTCACTTCCCGGCTGATAAGTCCTGCCATAGCTCTCGGAACAACAACTCTGTCTGAGAACATAATGGTCTTGCCAAAGTTTTTGTGATCTGCAAATGCACCTTTAAGTTCTTTCCAACCGACCACAGAAGGAACCCACAGAAGTCTGGCTGCTCCTGGATGATTCAGAAGTACATCCTCCCTTGTCATGCCATTATACTTACCAGATTTCAGCATAGAATCGATATCCAGAGATTCTATGTCCAGAATATATTCCAACACCTTCTCATAAACTCCATGCCATTCTCCGAGATTCCTGGACATATCTTCAAAATCATTCTTCAAAACATAGCATTTTGAATTATTTTTATACTCTATTTTGCCAGTGTCAACATCCTTATCAAAATTTCTTTTGATCTTATAACCATCATCATTGCCATCCTGTTTGTTCCCTCGATTCATGAACGACAGAACATATGGGATTCTCTCAGCATATGCTGTCGCTGTACCCGTACCTATATGATACCTGCCATTGCCCGTATTATATTCAACAAGCTCATTCGTATAATCAAGAAGAGCTTTGATTCCACCACATCCGATTTCCTGTTTATCAGCATCTCCAGCGTCTGTGCTGTCTTCTCTCAGCTCACGCAGCACATTGATTCTCTCCATTCTGGTAAACACTGATCCCATCTGCCTCTCAAAGGCGTTTTTCTTTTCCAGAACATTTTCCTTGCTTTCTCTGTCCGATCGTGAATATTTTTCAAGTGCAGTCTTATAAGCCTCAAGGGAACTTGAAATTACAGACATACCATTTGTTCCCCCTCCTTTTTCAAGGAAGCGGCACACATCATATATACTTGCATTTTCCGTGCCTGCTGTATCTGTATCCGTCTCATCCTGATCTGCATTTTTACTCATATACATCCTAAATGGAGTTGCAGACAACATCAGAACATATGGATTTCTGTCTTCCCCATCAGACTCCTGTTCCAGAACCTTTCTTATGATACTTTCCTCATCATCTGAAGCCTGACCTATGATCTCCTTGAAATTTTGGAATTCATCCATAATAACCAGCCCGCAGTCCAGCCAGTCCATCGTGATCTCCGCAAAGCCTTTCCTTACGATCTGCCAGGTACTATAAAAGTTTTCTATTTCATATTCATCACCATTACTGCTATCCCTGATAATACTACATGCTTTATTAAACTCTTCATCACTCTCGCACTTGGTCCTGTACAGCTCCCTCAGCTTCGTAAAATCTTTATTTTTTTCAAGCTCCTCTGATAAATTGATTTTTTCATGATCCGAAAAAGCCAGTATCCTATTACACAGAAACTTTCTCTCTTCTGCTCTGCCCATTCCTTTTATATCAATAGAAGTTCTCTGTGTCATTGGCAATATTCTAAGTCTGGTCTCCAATGCATTGACCCTGCCCAGAGATTCATATGTGTGGTCTTTTCCATATACATTGCAATAATCCTGAAGTACCTCTCGAAATTCCACTTCATAACCTGATGAATTACTGCCAGTTTTAAATTTTAATGTGTAAATATTCTCGCATTCTATCTGAAGCACTTTTCCCGACAGACAGCTGGCGCGGTTCATCCATTCTTTGTCATTATTTTTATCAAGGCCCAATTTCTCCTCATTCTGCTTGGCAATATTCGTGTTGGAACATATATAAATGACATTAAAATAATAATAATGCTCCTCCACCACATCTCTTATCTCTGTTTCAGACTTGCCGGCAATTTCCTGCTCAAGGAGTTTACACATAAGGCACCTGATGACGCCCCTCGCAATAATAGTCTTTCCAAGGCCCACCTCATCTGCAAGAAGAAATCTTCCGCTGGTACACTCTCCCATATAACTGTCAACGATCCTTCTTATAGCACGTTTCTGATAATCTGTATATTCAATTTCACCTCTGTCCGTCATATCCGATTTCCCCTTTTAAACATTCGAATTGCGCTATCATATTTTCAACCAGCTTTTTATCCATACATGCTATTTCTGCCTGTTCCTCCTGTGACATACCTTTGTTTCTAAGCACGTACATTTCGTATATAGACTTCACCCGGTTCTCATATCCTGTTAAGACTGAATCCAGATTTTTCTTCTCGTTTATACATCTTTGAATCAGCTCTTCTAACGTAGGAATGCAGTTTCTTACATAACGCTCATACTCCTTAACGCCCAGCCGTTTCCCAGAATCATCAGAGTCATTCTCCGGCTTATCTATACTGCTGTCTTTATAATTTCTGCCGCTTAACAAACCTGCTATTTTCTCATATATCAATATTCTCTGCACATCTAACAGATCATCTGCCGCGTCTGTCTCGTCTCCATCATTATCATTGGGCTGAGCACACCAGCATATATGTATGTTTGCCCGAGCGTATTCTTTGTTCTTATATTCAAGTGTCAGTATAAACTGCTGCCCTGCTTTTCTCCTGTTAAGTCCTGACCAGGATATATCAGTCTCCAGAACATCAGAATTGGGATCTTCCGATATCTCATCCGCAAATGTGATTTTTAGCAGATTCTCACTTCTTTCCGGATAATCGACAGGACATATCTTTACGGATATATGATCGTATTCAGCACTTTCATCCCTCACGAATTTATTTTCTTCTGGGATATTTCGCTTTGTTATAAATTTTTCCAAAGTAGTCAGGCCCTCATTGATCGAAGTGATCAGCTCACCGACATTATCCTTCTCTTGCGCCGTCGCAATCCCGGTCCTGCAAACGGTCAGCGTATAATTATCACTTTGGCTGAATTTCACAGCATACATCTGGCTTATCTGTAGTGCCAATTTCCTAAACTCACTATCTATATCGAGTTCATGCTCTTCAGATCCAGTGACCTTGGGTATTTTTCTATATGTATACAGTCTATAATCTTCTTGAAACGCTGTCTTTATACAGTCATACCGCTGTTCCGTTATATCTTGAAGCTTCACCACCAGTTCTCTGTTATTTCCAAATGCTCTGTTGGAAAAATTCAGTGATCCCACATAAACCCATTGATCTTTATCTGACAGATATGCCTTAAAATGTGAACTTGATGGTTTTCTGTTTACCTGATTCTCCTCTATCTCATACACATAGAACTGGCGGCTGTCAGTTTTGTCATCCTCCTCCACTATCTGCTTTTCAGCACAACGTTCATACCCCAGCTTTGTCAGTTCACTTTCCATAGTATATATGTTAGTTTTCTTTGGGCATTCTCTCAGAAAACTTTCTGATAAAAACGGAGAAAATATGTGATCTGCCCCTTTTAGCATATCTTTGAATTCGAAATCCGGGCTGTCTCCCCCAAATGCTGTGATCTCCGGGAGCTCATCCTTCTTAAAGTAATATGAGTCCACAGCAAGATTCTCTATCACCTCGCCTATATTACGGCTGTCGATATATGGACTATACGATTTCCCATTTTCTCTTTTATATCCAAGCAATCTATCTATCGCATCTGATATATCAGCTTTTGTGCCTTTCAGTTTTACATATTTGTCCCTGTCTGTTTCAGGCACGTCCTGTTCTCTGTACGCTTCAAGCTCCATACATGCCGCAAATTCCTTGTTGTGTGAATTCACCAGATTCATACTGCCTATGATCAATCGGAACAGTGTATCTGCCCCCTCGGCCGTCTTATCTTTTTTCTCAAACTTCACCAGATACATCTTGGGATGGAAGCTGTGATCGCGCTCTCCAAGCGGAATCGTGTAATACGCCGTAAACCGTCTTGTGTACTGATACATCGTGGAGGCCGAGCTCTTATCATAGCCATTATTACATACAAATCCTATGTGTTTCTCCATCCATTTCATGTCCTCGATACCTTTATCAAACAGTATCTTCAACCGCTCTGTAATCGACAGACTTGTATCGCTGTTAATCCCATTTGCCGGCATATCCCTCATATATAACAGTGCCGACAACAATGCTTTTGCATCAATACTATATGTGCATAACAATGCACCCACTGTTTCGTATCCCTTTGGCGGACGAAGCTTGTCCAATAAGTATATATCCTCTATATTTTCCATATTTACTCCCAATTTATCTAATTATAAAACAACTCTGATATATAATAGCTTACACACATGGTTATGGTTCCCGGAGATCTGTTTTGTCTTTCTGTAGGACGATACTCCCACCTGAATGTGTCTATATAATCCTCTGTGTCTTCTATATTTCTTAGATTAGTGCCTAATTTTGATGCAGCCCCCTGCACGTATTTCTCTCTTTTCTTCACGATACTGGCAATTTCATCTATATCACTTGTATTTATGTCTTTTATATCTACGTTCTTCAATTTTTGGGTTATCTCATTTATAAAATTCCAGCATTCTTCTAAATCCCCGTCTTCCCCCTGACTGATAAAACCTTTACAATTTTCATATTTCTTTTTCCAGTAATTTTTTATTTCATCATCTTTTATTTCAGTGCTAATCTCGAAATACGCTGCGATCTCAGATCTGATTTTTTCTTCATATGCTTTACGTTTATCGTCATCTCTGCTGAACAGCAGCCGTTTATAACTGAGCTTGGCAATATACTGGATAATAGAATATATCTGGGACTGGCGAAGATATTCATACATACAAAATTTCCCTACTATACTCTCGCCATACTTGTCAATTTCTTCAAATTTATAAAGACTCTTACTATTTTGTCTTATTTTTAACTCTTCAAGTAAATCTTCAAGTTTTTCATATTTGAATTTACCCGCTTTACCTTCTTTATATAATTTTGATACAGAATCTTCCCTTAGTACATCTTTTTTATTTGATACAGGTGCTCTTTTAAATCCAAGGAAACTGGCGATAATATTTGATGTATATGAATATCTGCATATTCTATCATCATCCGGCATCAACACCCGCCTTATATAATCCAGTTTCTCTATTTCATCCAGTTTCCCCGGGCTATAGATATAGTCCTTTTCATAATCTGTAAGATCCTCTACATCTGAACCAACTTCAACATTATCTATCACATTTTTCACAAATCTATATCGGTCTGTCTCTTTCAGTATATCAAGTAAGCATACATCATTTATCGAATACCCTTCGTCCAGATAATGCAGCATCTTCATCTTATTCTTGTATTTCTTGTAAGCGCGGTCCTTTGCATCATCAAAGAATCCCTTTCCTTTGCACTCCTCACGATGTTTTTCAACTATATGATGACTGATCATTCTTTCATAATAATCAATATCATCCTCTGATCCCTTTTCTTTAAGTACATGATATATGGCATTGAGATAATATATATATACAAGATTAGGCATAAGTGTCGTGCACTCTGGAAACAGTATCTCCGAGATCCTGTTGTTCATCGGTCTAAGTCCCAGGACATCCCTGTTATTTGCCTCCTTAAAAAAATTGCTTATTCCCCTATCATCTTTCCCATACAAACTGCAAAAGCCAAACTCCACAAGTATCCCCCTTCCCATACTCAAAAATGCCGGACACCTACATCACAATGAAGTGCCCGGCACCAATTATACTACCTTTATACCTGCCCTATCCCCACAGATCCTCAAAAAACTTCTTCCTCTTCTTCTCCTCCGGTATGGAACATCAGCCATTTAAAGCTGCCTTCGGCAGGGCTGATGCTACATGTCAAATTTTCTTCGAAAACTTGACACATTCGACTCTACCCTCGGCAGCTCATTCTGCGCAAAAAACGGCGTTCCGTGCTGGTCAAAATCAAGCAGCATATACGTTCCAATCCGGTTGTCCCTCGGCAGAGCCAGACTTCCCGGATTGACAATGTATGAATCCTTGTAGCACGTCAGGTCACGGCGGTGTGTATGTCCATACATTACGAAGTCATATCCTTCCGTGTCGATAAGCTCCTCCAGATATGAAATACCGCTGTTCACACCATACCTGTGTCCATGCGTTATAAATGCGCTCTTATCTCCGATGTTGAATTCGTCATATATCGGGAGCTCCGGGTTGTAATCGCAGTTGCCCCTCACCATGTGGATCTCACAGTCAAACAGGTCATGTATCAGCTTTTCGTCTCCCTCCACATCACCGAGGTGTATCAGCATGTCCACGTCGCCAACTATATCGTGTATCTGTTTTAAGCAGCTACTCTTGCCATGAGTGTCACTTATTATCAGTACTTTCATCTATTCCTCCTAACGAGAATCCATCGATCCCACTGATCATTAACTGATTTATTCCTGATTCTCACTTACTCTCCCTGTGCGCTCTGATGACGTTCTTCATCAGTCTCAGTGCATTTCCCCTGTGACTGATCTTGTTCTTCTCCTCAGGATCAAGCTCCGCAGTGGTCTTGCCCAGCTCTGGAAGGTAAAATATAGGGTCATACCCGAAACCGTTCTCGCCGCGCTCCTCGTAGCCTATGATTCCCTCTATGGTTCCCCGCTCTGTGTACTCGCTTCCATCCGGGAACACTGCTGCTATAGCACACACGAATCTTGCTGTCCTCTCAGGATCTGGAACCCCGGCCAGCTTGTCTATTATGTACTGGTTCTTTATCCTGTACGATGTGTCCTCACCAAGAAATCTTGCGCTGTATATTCCAGGCGCCTTGTCCATGTAATCGACCTCAAGTCCTGAGTCATCCGCAAGCACCAGGCATCCGCTCTCCTTGCTGATGGCTCTCGCCTTGATCAGAGCATTCTCCTCAAATGTCTGTCCGTCCTCCACTATGTCTATATCGATCCCAGCCTCCTTCATGGACTGTATCTCAAATCCGAGGTCAGCAAGTATCATGCGGACCTCCTTCATCTTTCCTTCATTTCCCGTTGCAAATATCAGCTTGTCCATAATAGTTCTCCTTTCCCACAGCTTACATACACTTCCTGTTTATTCTGTCTTATCCGTAAATGCCTTGAGGCAGACGTTACATTTTCTCTCTTTTTCCGCACTGTACCACTGATTTCCATACAGACTTATATAGCCTTCTCCGTCGGAGATGTCAAAGCTGTCGGTCATGGAATCCGCATCATACTCTATGGCTATCGGGTATTTGCTGCCCGGCGTGGTTATATGTACTATGACCGCAAATTTCTTCTCATCCGGGAGCTTTACCACATCATCCAGGTTGACCGTGTAGTATCCTGCATACTCCATCTCGCCTGACGCGACAAGCTTCTTATTTGCCAAATCGTCAGTGTCCTCAAAATTTGTGGCCACATATACTTCATATGTCGTCTTTGCATCATTAGCATAGAATGACACAGCCTTGAGCTCCTCGCTCTTGCCTGCCGTGTAAACATTTGCAAAGTAGGCATCCTCCTGGTCAAATCCAAGGACTCCGACCCAGCCCAGCTTGTCCGACTGGTATATCTTATCGTAGTTGTCTGCACCCTCAAGTCTGGTGTACACAACACTGGTCTCGCAAATATGCGCATCATAGTAGGATATATAGAAATATCCATCCTCGCCAAATTCGGTTCCCCAACTGTTCTTACAGATAAAAGCACCATCTTTCTTCGGCGCCTTGTTAAAGTTGTTCTTGCTGTAATTGTCATCCCATCCTACTATTACCACATCGTGGTTGATTCCCTCTGAACCATCATAATAGTACGCATGAGTCTCCTCGTTGTAATACTCCGAGCTGCTGTCGGCATCTATCATATCGCTGTATATCGCAGTCTCCACACCGCCCTTGGTGTACACTGCCTCTTTCACAGCCTTCAGATTCTTGTCGTCAATTATCTCCGCCTCCTGCAAATGCTTCACGGCCTTAAGCTTGGAGTTCGTCTTGTCATCCCCGTACGGATCATCCTTCTCGAGAACCGGTCCCTTCCAGGATGCAAGATATGCAATACTCATCCTGTACTGGCCACCCTCAAACTGTTCAACGCCAAATCCGTTGTTCATGGTCATGTTATCCACAGAGAACTGCAGCTTTTCATCCGGCATAAGAGTTGTCTCAAGCGCAGCCAGCGACGCAAATGCCCAGCATGTTCCCGAGTCTCCCTGGTCTCTGACCTCTGTGACCCTGCCCTCTTTTCTCATGTCGTAGGCGGCCGGCAGCTTACTGTCCTCACCGACCTTCTGCAGGGATACACGGCCTGTGTCATAATTGTACTCACATGTATAGTCAAGCGTGTCCGCTATATACTCTATAGGGACAAATGTCTCGTCATCCTTCTTTATCGGCGCATCCGCGATCTTCACGTCCTTGCCGTCCAGCTCTGCATCCTGGGAATCAAGCACCAGTCTGGCGACTCCTTCATTCCTCTTGATCACGATACTGCCATTCACATACTCTATGTATGTGCACTTCATCTTATCCTTGAGCATCTTCAGCGGCATCATAAGGTGAAGATTATTGCTTACATACGGCTTGTACTCGTCCTCTTCCACCTCACTGCCATTTACATACAGTGTGAGTCCCGCTTCATTGTAATCGCCCGCAAGCTTCTCAGACATGCCGGAAACTGCGTGTTGATCCTCCTCGTTCTTCTCCAGACGTCCCGACGGCTCCTTTGTTCCGTAATACGCCAGAGCACCTATGGCAAGGATCAGAATTATATATACAAATTTCTTCAAGCTTCTTCTCTCCTTCGTTTAGGCGGCTTCGGTCCCATAAACTGATAGAAATATGATTTTATCATTCCGTTGTATATCTTGCGGTTTCTGTCGGCCTTTCTGCCGATATACTTCTCCGCATCCGTATACGATGTGATGAGGAACATTGACCAGTCATCAAGACTCCTATAGCTCTCGCCGATGGTTCTGTACAGCTCAGGCAGAGCCTCCTTCTCCTCAAGTCTCTCTCCGTAAGGTGGATTTGTGATTATAAATCCATACTTCTTCGGATTTCTCAGATCCTTCACATCCCTCTGCTGAAAATGGATGTGCTGCTCCACTCCTGCTGCCCTGGCATTCTCCATGGCACACTTCACCATATCGCCATCCAGATCATATCCCTGTATGTTCATCTTCACATCGTGGTCTATGAGATCATGAGCCTCATCCACCGCATTGTACCATATCTTCTTGTCACAGATCTTGGACCACTCCTGGGCCGTGAACTCCCTGTCCATTCCCGGTGCGATGTGTGCGCCTATCATGGCAGCCTCTATCGGAAATGTTCCACTTCCGCAGAACGGATCTACAAGGACTCTGTCCCTGTGCCACGGCGTGAGCATGATCAGTGCGGACGCCAGCGTCTCCGATATAGGAGCCTTTCCAACCAGCTTTCTGTATCCCCTCTTGTGAAGTGACACACCTGACGTGTCAAGTGCTATGGTCACTATATCCTTGAATATAAATACTCTCACCGGATAGCTTGCGCCATCCTCCGTGAACCATGACACTCTGTATGTCTGCTTCAATCTCTCAACCATAGCCTTCTTGACTATGGACTGTATATCCGATGGACTGAAGAGTGCACTCTTGTTTGATGTCGCCTTGGACACCCAGAATTTTGCATCCCTTGTCAGATACTTCTCCCAG
>ULMO01003799.1_pt1 | contig 12438 bp, 7 predicted proteins | sample 1951691 | NCBI WGS metagenome assembly ULMO01 (sample SAMEA4835554, study PRJEB28245) | human gut metagenome | biome: gut microbiome; material: fecal sample | place: Denmark | collected 2008 | reverse complement strand
TGACCGCCGAGTCCATCAGCCAATACAAATATATCTCTCTGATTTACATGGAAATTTCCAACGGAATCCTCGTTTTTCTCCCTGTTTCCTATGTCGGAATATACCTTATATGTTATCATTCTAATCCCCTCCATCTCTTGTGAAATTATATCATATACTATATATCTCCACGTTTTTGCATGTCTGTATGTCGTTTTGCCATGTCTGTATTTTGTTTTTTTCGGCAAACTCCGTAATAACAACATCAATATCCAATCAAAGCTGCTGCAACATTTTTTACGCCCGCTCCACTCTTACTAACAACGAACGCATATGTGTAACCCGAAACAACAAACAGATAATCTCCACAATCTATTACATAATTTATTCCACCATTTCTAACATACTGTGCAGGGACTTTAAATATGGTTCTACGACTTGTTCCTTTACACCTGACAAGTGCGGCTCCCTGTATCTTATATATGTAACCATATTTATTATTTGATATCGGAAGTTTATTAATTGTTGAACTTGTAAGCCATGTAAATGTACTAATTCTGTTTTTTGAAGTTGAAATACTCGCGCGAGTCATCTTTCCGTTTGTTCCTATTGCATATGTGACAGAATTACTTCCAGTAAATATGACCCGATTTTTTCCAGCAATGAGCTTATCTGTTGAAACCTTCCCACTGAATCGATAAATGCACTTCTTGTTTCTTCCGTTGGAATCCATTCTATATATGCCCGTAGAGCCATATTCAACCTTAACGTTTGCATTCCACGGAGCAGAGCCTTTCTTAACACCTATATAATAAATATACTTTCCGACAACAACAGGGCTATAGCCTTCCGCAAGGACTTTCGTCTTCTTACCATCCTTTGACATTCTATATACATACCTGTTACGGGCATCGGAACCAATATATTTATTTACAGTGCAATATATATTTTTTTTTGTAATTGTCAGATCCGTACAGCGCAAATCAGATATTTTTTTCTGACGTTTTGTAGATGTATTGTACATATACAACCGCCCTCCTTGAGCCCCTGATCCCACTGCGTAATACAGCATCTTCCCACTCATTGCCGCATATGACGGCACATATAGCTGCTCGTACCTACTTGTTTTTGTACTGGCATATACATTATCACCACTAAACAACTGAACCTCTGAAACCAGCAGTATTATGCCCATAATCATCACAATAAACTTTCTTATTTCTCTTTTTTTCATTGAACTACTTTCTCCTTTCTATTTGCATTAACATCTCCATACCGTCTACCAATCTTTATCTCCTCCCCATCAACCATCGTAACTGTCTGGTGATTATAATTACTGATATAGTCCCTGTTAACCACCGCAGCGGCTGAGCATCTCACAAAATTATCTGGGAGGTCTTTCATGATCTCGCTGAGAGGTCTGTATTCGTAATATTTGCCATCACGCTGGTCATTTTTTTTATTTGTGTAATATATCGTGACTCTGTTCTCTATTTTGATGTACATTATGTCGCGGCAATCAAGGATATTTACGTTCCTGTCATATCGGATTTTGATGAATTGCTTCTTGTCATCATTGCTCATCTTCTCCACAAGATCATTCATGAATGTCACAAGTCTTGCATCATGCCTGCCTTTAAGCATACAATTCACATGATTCGCCTCGTATATGTCCAGTTCTTCAGGGATTTTGTTTGCATAAAAAAGAATCTTGCAAGATGGGGCTACGGCATTGATCCTTTTTGCCAGTTTTACACCATTCTTGCCATTTGGATACAGAAGCTCCGTTATAAAGATGTCACAGTCGAACTTCTGATAGTCGATATCCAGCATTACTGAATCAAGGTTATATGAAACAAATCTCACATTTTCGTTATCAATAATGTTGTTTTTAATTTGAGAGCGCAGGAAATATACTGTTCTCTGCGTCTCGTCTGGATTTACATCGCATACGCCTATTGTCATATTGAATTCTCTCCCCCTCATTTATCTATGCGGTTCTCCGCCTCATTGCATATCAATTTAAAGAAATAAATGATCTTTATCAATTATTACCTGATATTATAGAGTCTGAAGTAATATGACTTTCAGGCAATGTAATCCGTACTCCAGACATACCATTGTCTATATTGCACGTTTCATTGCCTATTTTCTTTATTGAGAATTCATTATTCTATTTTATTGAAATATATCCTTTGTTATGTTGAAATAGCTCATTTTTTGTTATATATTCATATAGTGCTTAGTACATATATTTACTAAACCAACCTATTTCATTTCCATGAGGGGGAAACAAAAGATGAAATATCGTACCAGACCGGCGGAACACATATGCTCTCTGGAGGAGCTTTTCACAGAGCATCTGGGGCTTAACATTCCCATTGTTCCACAGACGTCTTCATACTCCAACAAACATACTTTCAGCCAATTATTATTTTCACAGAATCCGAACCAATATGACGATATTGACAAAATAATGTCATTTTCCGTCTTCAAGGATGCGGATATAGAATGGCTTAAGAAGGATGCAGATTCAGCCCAGAAACCTCTGTACTATCTCATCCATCCTGACGAGAGCTATCCTACAGGCACGAAGCTGAGTGTTTTCTTTTCCAACCTGGCAAATAAGAACTTTTCCGGAAACGAGCAGCCTCTTCCTATAAGAGCTCTGCTGAATGCGATAGATTACGACAAGCTGTGTGCTCATCTTGACAATCTTATAGAAACAAAAGGCGCACTGGACTCTGATTTTATAGTTTCACTGCAGTCATATCTGAGCAATGTCCTGTCAACCGACAACCATCTTACACATTATTGCTCTTTGTTCAAATGCACCTCACCATCAGAATACCTTGCTACGATCCTTTTGTATGCGCTTTTTGATGATGTGAATTTCCCTGCATATGCATCGGAGGTTGCAATAACAAGAAATATCAAAGAACCTAAGGTCGCACATCCCGTGACTGATCTGAACAACCCACATTTTCAGAAGCTAATGAATGATGCCAGGAGGGTTGACAAGCTACAGGCATTTGCAACATATACACTGATAGTCCTTTACTCTGTACAGATGCTTGCAACCATCTTCTCTTCTACCTGGATCAGTTCCTATGAGGCGACAAGCACAAAGGGGACGCTGTTCAGTATTGTCATGCTGTGTGCATCCATCATTTTGACAGCTTTGAGATTTATTCCATTCTCATTGCACAAGAAGTATTCGGAGCTAAGCCTGATACTTGAACATTCCGTGCTTTATGAGAACAGTAACACCTATAGCATTACATATAATCATTTTCAGAACTGTTCGAGATCTTTTAATGATATACAACAGGGGAGACGAGTCATCATCACTTTGTTTTGTATGATGAGTATTCTGTATATTGTTGTGTCATTTGTATTTAACAGCTTTCCTCTTCTGGTGGCTCTCGTCAGTTTATCATTTGGTGGAGTTATGCTTATCGACAGCATGGTTCATGACCATATTACCTACAAAAGGTATGATGCTTTCTTCTCCTCGGATCTGCCAGGTCATGTTCCTGCGTCCAGATTCGGAGTGGCGCGCATGTGCTCATGGGATTACGATTCCAGACTGAACTCTTTCAGACACACCAGCTACAACAAGCTCACAAACTACAGTGAGGATTGCATCCGGCATATATATGATCAGGTAGCGGATTCGTCCAAATACAGTTGGGCTACTCTAACCGCTTTCATTGTCACTCTTTCATCCATAGGTGTGATCGCCGAGATCCTTCAGCTTGTGAATCCTGACCTGGAGTATTTCAGAATGCCAAATGCTTCCATGCTCTATTCCGTCACAATGATCCTTATTTTGCTGAACGGTGTTCTGAACATACTTATACTTCTCCGTGCGAGATCCCATTATCAGAAAATGGCCGAATTCTCATTCTACGCCGGCAATCCTGACTCTGATAATTATGAAGTAACAACACTGTTCCGACACAACCTGTACGCAGGCAGCATATCTGAGCTTGCGATTGCCAGAGGAATATATAACTACAATTTGTGTCAATTTGAACAGAGCCTGTCCACATCGGACATCCAGCCACCTGACGACCGTTATCATCCTATGTATATCGTGAATCAGAAGCTGCATCTCATCACAGATGTTGCGCTGTGCATATTCGTCGCATACCTGAGCATGGCGGTATGGCACTCAAATAATCTCCGCAATCTGATAGGCCTGCCCATTCTTGTCGCAGTGTATGCCCTGTGGACATTTGCAATGTATCCACTATTCAAATACAGAAAGATCAAATCCAGCATCCGCAAGCTGAATGTTGAACATAAAAATAAGGAAACACGCTGAACAACTAAGCGTGTTTCCTTCTCTTTTCTATTTCTTTTCTTCTCAGAACCACCATTGCTATGACAAGAGGCGACACAAGAAATACTAATTTTGCCCATCTCATACCAAGGCATCCCACAACCAGACTTATTGCAAATATCCCAAGCTGATCTCCTATTCCATATGACAGTGTGGACATAGCTGACGCCCTTCCTCTGACCGATATATCTACACTTTCCATGACCATAAGATTTATCAGTTCTTCCGCAGAAAAGTAAAATCCATTCATGCAGCCCCAGAGTATTCCCAGCAACACCGTTGAAACTCCATGCCCTACTCCAAGTGTAAATGCCATACCTGATATGAGGCTAAGCGCTATTCCCATCTGCACCACATATCTCCGTTCCATTTTGTCTGCAAGTATTCCTGTCAGAACATTTATAGCCAATGATGCTATGGGCTGTATGAGCAACACTGTATTCACATTGCCCTCTCCCATACCTGAGAAGGCACACAAAGGTTCATTGTAATATGTTATGCCTACTGTCGCCAGCCCCACCACGCTTATGCTTATGAGAAGATTTCTGGTTGCATGATCTCTGCATATATCTTTGAATGTTTTTATAAAATGTATATGTCCATCATCTGTGCTACATTCTGTACTGTCAACAGATTTTCCCTCACCCCTGTTTGCCGATCCGCCAACACTCGGTGCAGCTTTAGAACCAGTTATATTCGGGAATCTGTACAACATAACCAGTACCAGACCTATTACTCCGCCAACAATTCCAACAGCGTAAAGGATCTGCCAATTATGTCCGCCGCCATCCACGTACAATGACCTGAGCAGAGGTATACACATGGCTGCTGCCATGGACACTCCACCACAGATTCCTCTGACAGTTCCTCGATGTTTTCTATCTACCGCATCGACTATGTATATCAGATGTATGTCCAGCGAATATCCCAGTATGAGAATTCCATTGCCAAGCAGGTATATCCACAGATTGTTTGCCAGCAGGCATACTGCACTTCCAACAGCCAGAAGCGCCACATTTATGATCATCATCTTCTTCCTGCCTATGATATCCGTATATGACCTGATAAATGGCGTGAGCGCTCCGATAAGATAAAATGGCAGCATGCCTCTGCTCATATATGCAACCGCCGCTTCAGAACTCATCCCACGCGGATCCATGAGAAATGTCCTAACAGAAAGTGACTGCGTCTTGCCGAACATCTCAGTGCAATAGGAATCCACAAATTGTACAAGTATTATGAGTGCCACAGCCGAGATGGCTGCGACTGCCAAACGTCTTTTATTTGAATCTGCCGTTTTGTCATTCATCAAGTTCTAATCCCCTTCTGTAGTACATAAAAAGGGAAGCTCATCGCTTCCCTTTTTTGAATAACCACTGGCCGTTCGCCTTGATATCACTCAAAGCATCAACGACTCTTACTTACTAACCTTCCTGAAATTCTTCTTACCACGTCTCACAACAACGCCCTCTCCGTCGAACTTCTCCTGTGGAATTGTAGTCTGGACATCTGTGATCTTCTCGCCGTCCACAGCGACACCGCCCTGCTCTACGGCACGTCTGCCCTCGTTACGTGATGTAACAAGACCTGACTTAACGAGAACTGACACGATATCGATGGCGCCGTCCTTGAAGTCATCTGCTGCAAGTGTTACTGATGGCATGTCTGCTGCAACACCCTTGGAGAACAGTGCCCTTGCGCTCTCCTGTGCCTTAGCAGCCTCCTCCTCGCCGTGTACAAGCTTTGTGAGCTCGTATGCAAGGATCTCCTTTGCCTGGTTGAGCTGGCTGCCCTCCCAGCTGTCCATCTTATCTATCTCCTCAAGTGGAAGGAATGTGAGCATACGGATGCACTTCAGAACATCTGCATCTGCCACATTTCTCCAGTACTGGTAGAACTCAAATGGTGATGTCTTGTTAGGATCGAGCCATACAGCACCCTTCTGGGTCTTACCCATCTTCTTGCCCTCTGAGTTGAGGAGAAGTGTGATTGTCATGGCGTATGCATCCTTGCCAAGCTTTCTTCTGATGAGCTCTGTACCGCCAAGCATATTGCTCCACTGGTCATCGCCGCCGAACTGCATGTTGCAGCCGTACTTCTGGTACAGTGCGTAAAAGTCGTAACTCTGCATGATCATGTAGTTGAACTCAAGGAAGCTGAGTCCCTTCTCCATACGCTGCTTGTAGCACTCTGCACGAAGCATGTTGTTGACTGAGAAGCATGCTCCAACATCGCGGAGAACATCTACATAGTTCAGGTCGAGAAGCCAGTCTGCGTTGTTGACGAGAAGCGCCTTGTCCTCTGAGAAGTCTATGAACTTGCTCATCTGCTTCTTGAAGCAGTCAACGTTGTGCTGGATAGTCTCCTTTGTCATCATCTGTCTCATATCTGTACGGCCTGATGGATCACCGATCATGGCTGTACCTCCACCTATCAGCGCGATAGGCTTGTTGCCTGCCATCTGAAGTCTCTTCATCAGACAGAGCGCCATGAAGTGGCCTACATGCAGGCTGTCAGCAGTCGGATCAAAGCCAATATAGAATACTGCCTTACCATTATTTACTAAATCTCTAATTTCATCTTCATCTGTTGTCTGCGCTATAAGCCCTCTGGCTACAAGCTCGTCATAAATCTGCATGTCCCTCTAGACCTCCTGTATTTATTTATTCAATGTGCGGTTCACTAGCACCACACAGGCAAATATTATAACATTTTGCTATGCACTGTGGCAAGTATATACACACAATTCCCTGTATTATTTTCTTATAAATCGTCCTTCACACGTCATTTTCTGCCGCCATCTGCAAATTGACATATATATCTCCGGCACAGACCTCCTGCCATGGCTATAAGCAGAAATATATATGGTGTTGTGAGCGACTGGTTAAGATTGACAAATGCCTGAACAGCATACCCGGTTATCCCGAGCAGAACAGCTATCATACTGCCCTCATCCTCAGCATATCCAAGCAGGCACTCCAAGCCAGTCCTTGAATCTCTTGCAGCCCTTGAATCTCTCGAGGTCTTCTTCTCCTTCGATCTTTTTCCTGCAGATTGTCCGCTTGCGTTTTCATTCTCATTCATCGCAGCTTCTGATACCGCAGTTCTCACAAGAGCACCACCTGTGGTAACCAACAGTCCTACGTAACTCACTGCACCGAATATTCCTGTGGTTATCAGATACTGCAGATACTCATTGTGAGCATTATCATATATAACACCCACCGTATTCATCATATCGTCATAGTACCTGTCGGTCATGATCGCCTTCACTGATTCATTTCCATAACCGACCAGCCTCTGTGGAACACTGAAATCCCTGTACGCCTCCATGAGTCTCCTCCACACAAAGCCCCTGTAATTTCCCCAGGAATCTTCAAATGAAAATATACCCATGTGGTTGTGCGCCGCATATATAACAACAGCCACGATGCCTGCAAGTGATACGCCAACCGATACAGCAAGAGCTGCCTTTCCGCGGAACTTCACAGTCCACTTTGAAGCCAGCCTTATGGCCGCCCATACAACGAGAACGACCACGGAAACTATCCACACCATCCGGCTGTCACTCACAAAGCAGCTCAGTCCGTCAAGTTCTGAATATCCGTTATCCGTTCTTCCCAGCATAATGCTGATCGCCAGGACTCCGCACGCCATAACCAGGCATACATCTGCAAATTCTCTTATTCTTCCGCGGTATGACGCCCATATCCATGCCACAATCATAGCACCACCCACGCCTGCATATGCAAGGTTTGCATTGGATATGATCACCGCTCCTGTTCCTGTGAGCACAGCGATGACTGCTGTTATCCGTATCACTATGCTCTCTTTTCCCTCCGAGCTGATATACGCCCCGGCTGCCATCGGAACCAGCACGCACAGGAAGCTTGCAAATATGTCGATATTGCCAAATGTGGATATGTATACATTTCTTATGCTCTGCATCAGCCCTTCCCTGAGTCCAAGGAAATCATATCCCATGAACTGGCATATGCCGACAATTCCCACAAATGAGCCCGCAAGCATGAATATGACCACCACATACCGCCTTATCCTGCAATATCTCGCCATACACACATACAGGAAAAAGGCCAGCAGCACGAACTGAAGTCCGCACCTTCTGCCCTCCTCGCCTGTATATGCTGCTACCTTATTCCCTGACATAAAGAATGCCAGAACATTTGCCAGAACAAATCCTGCCATGAATATATCCATGGCCATTATTTTATGCAGATCAATAAAACGTCTCAGGCGTCCGATAAATCCGTTACCGTGTGCCGCCCCTTCAGAGACATCCACGTTGCCACCGGAGCTCCGCTGTCCATGCCCTGTGCTGACATTCCGTCCCAGCACATCCACCAGCACCGCCAGCACCATGAGCACCGCATATATGCACAGCGCAATATAGAACGCCCTGTACTTGGTTACTGTTATATCAAAATATTTGTCATGCATTATCAGGGGATATGCAGCCCCCATATATATAAGAAATAATGTGGTTATTCCGTTCTGAAGTTCCCGCCTGCCGTCTCCTGCAATGTTGTCTTTTCTGCCCATACGGCTATACTCCTTTTATAAAAGCGGTGACAATAATCTGAGTATCGCACCAAGTATATTCACCCTGCTTATGTTATTTCTGCACCACGGAATATCTATCTCCTCCGACTCGGCAAATGTATCCATCATATCCTTCTTCACATCTTCTATGGCCTTGCAGTCATACAGGAGAGTTCCACACTCAAAGTGGTGATAGAAGCTCCTGTTATCCAGATTGATGGATCCCACAGATGCAAGCTTGCCATCCATGAGCAAAGTCTTTGAATGTATAAATCCAGGCGTGTACTGATATATCTTCACACCCGCCAGAAGCAGCTCCTTGTAGCTAAACTGGGTCATCTTGTATATATATTTCTTGTCCGGGATGGCCGGCGTAACAATACGTACATCCACGCCCCTCTTGGCTGCCAGCTTCAGTGCCAGCATGAGCTCGTTACACACGATAAGATATGGGGTAAATATATAAATGTACTCCTGTGCATCATTTATCATCTGCATGTACAGATTCTCACCCACATTCTCTCCGCTCAGAGGACTGGACTTGTACGGCTGAACATATCCGTCACTTACGCCACTATAGTCGATTTCCGCCGGTCTATAGTTGTTGTAGCTTCCCTCTGAATATCTGAAGCTGTTCCACATCTGAAGGAACATAACAGTGAAGCTCCAGGCGCCCTCGCCCTCAAGTCTCACTCCACTGTCCTTCCATTTGCCGTACTTCTCTATCTTGTTGATATACTCGTCAGCCATGTTGTAACCGCCGGTGTGAGCTATCTTGCCATCAATAACAGTGATCTTCCTGTGATCCCTGTTATTGAAGATAGTGGCAAAGAATGGAACCACCTGATTGAACGCCATACATTTGATACCGTAGGATTCAAGTTCCTTCCAGTAATACTTCGGCACATTGAACACAGATCCGATGTCATCATACATGAACCTGACATCAAGTCCCTCCGCAGCCTTGCGCTTCAATATCTCAAGTATGGTATCCCACATATAACCCTTGTCCACGATGAAATATTCCATGAATATATACTTCTCCGCACTCTCCAGGTCTCTGATGAGATCATCCATCACATCATCGCCTATGGCATAATACTTTACACTGGTATGCTTGTACAGAGGCGCCTCAGCCACATTCTCCATATAATTACATATCCTGTATGTAGGCTCCGACTTTAAATTCTCCGCTGGGACCCAGTTGTCCCCCTTGACGTTCTCATATACCTCCTGCTGGAGAACCCGCAGAAAATTCTTTCTGAGTTTTTTAGGTATCAGCACATGTCCATAGAGCACATACATGAGACCTCCCAGCACCGGGAATATGAGTATCGGCACCATCCATGCCATCTTTACCATAGGGTTAGTATCCTTTGTTATAAGATACATTACAACTATTACGCTGAGCAGCTTGAGAGCACCCGATATATAGATATATCTGTCCTGAAGAAAAACAACCCCCAGTATCATGATCGCCAACTGGACGACCACAAGAAAGCACGTTATTACCATTCTGCTTAGCAATCTGTTAAGTATCTTCTTCATATATTTCCTGCCTTTACTGAATTGATGTCACCTTATAATCCTGATCCTCTACTGTCTTCTTGAGCACGCTGTCATCAACGTCTGCCTTGAGAGTGACAACCGCTGTTCCTGTCTCATGGCTGACTACAGCCTCCTGCACCTGGTCAAGGGCCTCAAGACTCTTCTTGACTCTGGCTTCACAATGTCCACACATCATACCTTCGATCTTCATTGTCTTTGTCATAACTTTGTCCTCCTTGATTCTATACCTTTTATTTTTATCATAAATGTCTGTCAAATTCAACCTCAGCGCATTTGTAACAACACAAAAACTTGACAGGCTCATGGCAAACGCTCCGAACATAGGATTGAGCGTCCAGCCAAATATCGGGATCCACACGCCGGCGGCGAGTGGTATTCCAATTATATTATATATAAATGCCCAGAAAAGATTCTCTTTTATGTTCTTAACTGTTGCCCTGCTGAGTCTTATGGCCGCCGGAACATCTGTGAGCTCACTCTTCATGAGAACAACATCGGCAGCATCTATGGCTATATCCGTGCCTGCACCTATGGCTATTCCTATATTTGCCCTTGTGAGTGCAGGGGCATCATTTATTCCATCACCAACCATGATCACATGCCCCTTCTGCATGAGATCTCGCACAACGCTCTCCTTGCCGTCCGGACGCACGCCCGCTATTACTCTGTCTACGCCGACCTGCTCTCCTATGGCTTTGGCGGTTCTCTCATTATCACCGGTTAACATAACTACTGAAAGTCCCATCGACTGAAGCTGGCATATGGCCTCAGCGCTGTCCTCCTTCACAGTATCCGCCACGCCTATTATTCCGAGGACTCTGTAATCTCCGTCAGTCTCCTCGGCAAAGAACATAGGTGTCTTTCCCTGCTGTGATACCTTCTCTGCGTTATCCTTCATCGCCTCAGGTACATCCGCATAGCCCTTTATATAATCCATATTTCCTCCGATGATCTTTCTGCCGTTCAGACTTCCCATCAGACCGTTGCCCGCAACAGCCTTGAAATCGGATACCTCATAATTTTTATCCTTCTGTGCATCACCTGTCTGGTAATTCTCACTGTAATATCCAACCACAGCCCTTGCCAGAGGATGCTCTGACAGCTTCTCCAGAGCCGCAGCCTTCTGCATCAGCTCGTCATCACTTACTCCATCTGCCGCCAGTATATCCGTCACTACCGTCTCTCCCTTTGTGATCGTTCCTGTCTTGTCCATGACCACTATGCTGCCCTTTCCTGTCTCCTCAAGGGCGGTCGCCGTCTTGAACAATATTCCATGCTTGGCACCTATTCCATTTCCCACCATGATCGCAACAGGTGTGGCAAGCCCAAGGGCACATGGGCAGCTTATAACAAGCACTGATATTCCTCTCGCCAACACATAACCGGCATCCTTGCCCACTATTATCCACACTATCATCGTGATAAATGCTATCAGTATGACAACAGGTACAAACACTCCCGAAACCTTATCAGCAAGCTTTGCTATTGGAGCTTTGGTAGCCGCCGCATCACTTACCATATCTATTATCTTGGACAGTGCGGTATCCGCACCTACCTGTGTAGCACGGCATTTCAGATAACCCGACTGGTTGATCGTCGCCGCAGACACACGGCTTCCTGCAGTTTTGTCCACAGGTATGCTCTCACCCGAGAGAGCTGACTCGTCCACGGCGGAATCCCCCTCAAGGACTACTCCGTCCACAGGAACGCTCTCACCCGGTCTAACGGCAAATATATCTCCAACCGCAACTTCGTCTATATCCACGGTGACCTCCTCACCATCCCTGATGAGAACGGCTGTCTTCGGGGCAAGATCCATCAGACCTTTGAGTGCGTCCGTGGTTCTTCCCTTTGAATATGCTTCAAGCGTCTTGCCGACTGTTATAAGCGCCAGTATCATGGCCGCAGATTCAAAATAAAAATCATGCATGAGCGTCATGACACGCTCACCGTCACCTGCTGTCTGCGCCGCTGTCATGGCA
>ULMO01006701.1_pt1 | contig 12479 bp, 10 predicted proteins | sample 1951691 | NCBI WGS metagenome assembly ULMO01 (sample SAMEA4835554, study PRJEB28245) | human gut metagenome | biome: gut microbiome; material: fecal sample | place: Denmark | collected 2008 | reverse complement strand
TGCTGCTGCCGGTCATCGGATATCCGGTGTCTATGGCACTTGCAGCACTTCTTGTGGTCGTATCGGTTTCCTGGATCATCATCTGGCATGTCCGCCAGCACAAAAAAACAGCATAATGTACATTTGGATGGGAAAATCCTCCACACGTTTCCACGTGTGGAGGATTTTTTTTGGAAAAAACGGTAGCTGTCGGCTCATTTTCAAGAAAGACCGGGAATAACCCTTGATTTCAGGGGGCTTTTAGGGTATTATGGATACATAGTGGTGGAAAGTGGAATAAAAAATCCACTTTGTGGTGTAAAGTGGTGAACAAACAGAAGTTCAGAAAATGAGGAAGGGGAGGTGAGTCTGCCATGTTTATGGGCGAATACAATCATTCGGTTGATGCAAAAGGCAGACTGATCGTACCTTCTAAATTCCGGGAACAGCTTGGCAATGAATTTGTTGTGACAAAGGGACTGGATGGATGCCTGTTTGTTTATTCCCAGGAAGAATGGAAACGGATTGAGGAGAGTCTTCGTGAAAAACCACTGACTTCAAAAGATGCAAGAAAGTTTATGCGATTCTTTTTTGCAGGAGCTGCAAACTGCGAAGTAGACAAGCAGGGAAGAATTTTACTTCCGGCGAATCTGAGGGAATACGCAGGAATTGATAAAGAAGTTGTTTCCGTCGGCGTATTCAGCCGTGTGGAGATCTGGAGCAAAGAACGGTATCTGGAAAACAACGATTTTGATGACATGGATGAGATCGCAGAGCATATGGCAGAGTTGGGAATTGGAATCTAAATATGGAGTTTAAACATTATTCCGTTCTTTTGAACGAGACAATTGAACAATTACATATTCGCCCGGATGGCATTTATGTGGATGGAACGCTTGGGGGAGGCGGACATTCACTGGAAATATGCAGACATCTGACAACCGGAAGACTCATCGGAATCGACCAGGATGCGGATGCCATTGCCGCTGCCACAGAGAGACTGAAAGATTATGCAGACAGGGTTACCATCGTAAGAAGCAATTATGCACAGATGGCGGACGTGTTGAAGAATCTCGGAATCGAAAAAGTGGATGGAATCATTCTCGATCTGGGAGTTTCTTCTTTCCAGCTGGATACACCGGAACGCGGTTTTACCTACCGGAGTGAGGATGCACCGCTGGATATGCGGATGGACAAGCGTCAGCGCCTGACCGCAAGGGACATTGTGAACGATTACAGTGAAGCGGAACTGTTCCGCATAATTCGTGATTATGGAGAGGATCGGTTCGCAAAGAATATTGCAAAGCATATTGTACAGGCGCGGAAAGAAAAACCGATTGAAACGACCGGGGAACTCAACGCAATCATCCGTGGAGCCATCCCAATGAAAGTACAGGTGACCGGAGGACATCCTTCCAAGCGGACGTATCAGGCAATCCGCATTGAGCTGAATCATGAACTTGATGTACTTCGCGATACGTTAGATACCATGATTGATTTGTTGAATGATGGGGGAAGAATCTGCATTATCACATTTCATTCACTGGAAGACCGTATTGTAAAATCCAACTTCAAAAAGAACGAAAATCCGTGTACATGCCCGAGCAATTTCCCGGTCTGTGTATGTGGAAAGAAATCCAAAGGACGTGTGGTGACAAGAAAGCCCGTTCTGCCTTCGGAGAAGGAACTCGAAGAGAACAGCAGATCAAAGAGTGCAAAATTACGCGTGTTTGAGCGTGTGGAAGATGGAATGGAAAGCAGGGAAGCGTTATGAGCAGTAAAAACTATTATGTAAACGGGAATACCGTGAGAGAACTGGATACACCGGTTCGACACAATCAGAGAACACGCAAAGAAATCGAAGAGGCAAGGCGCCGCAAAAACCGTAGAAACGCCGCGAGAAGGAACCGCCAGAGAGCGATGGAGATGAGCCGCGGTTATGTGGTATTTCTTACGGCATGTGTAGTGATCACTGCACTGACTGCCGTTTTGTTTGTACAAATGCAGTCGCAGATGACGACACGAATGAAAAATGTGGCAAATCTGGAGAGCCAGCTGGCAGATCTTCGCGCGGACAATGATGCACGTTATAAAAATCTTACAACTTCAACAGACCTTGAACATATCAAAAAAGTGGCAATGAAAAAGCTTGGCATGAAATATCCAACGGAAAAACAGGTGGTATATTATACCGTGGAAAACAGCAATTTCATGGATCAGTATGAGGATATTCCATCCAAATAACAGGAGTCAGATGTGAGAAGAAAGAGAAGAAGACCGGCACAGAAATTTAACCGGAAGATGCGGACAAAACTGATGGTTTTGTTTTCCCTTATTCTGGCTGTTTTGTGTGGACTGGTCGGCAGATTGACTTATATTGAACACACGAAAGGGGAAACCTATCAGAAAAAAGTACTTTCCATGCAGTCCTATGACAGTAAAACGATTCCGTACCAGAGGGGAGAAATCATCGACCGTTCTGGTACGGTTCTTGCTACCAGTGTGGCAGTCTATAATGTGATTTTAGACTGTACCGTTGTCAATGACAAAGAAGAGTATGTTGATCCGACCGTGGAAGCACTGGTGAAATGTTTCCCGGAATTGGATGAAACGGAGATCCGCAAAATTATAAAAGAGAAAAAGGATAAACGCTATATTGTACTTGCCAAGAAAGTACCATATGACGAAGTACAGCCTTTTGTGGAACTGCAGGATGCCGTGGACAAAAAGGGAAACAAAGTGAACCCGGATATCAAGGGTGTCTGGTTTGAAAAAGAATATCAGAGGAATTATCCGTTTGGATCTTTAGCCTCTTCCGTGATTGGTTTTACTTCTTCCGGGAATGTCGGCACAACCGGACTGGAGAATTATTACAACAGTACATTAAACGGAATCAATGGGCGGGAGTACGGTTATCTGGATTCGGACAGTGATTTTGAAAAGACCGTTATTGATGCACAGGACGGGGATACGCTGGTGACATCCATCGACGCAAATATCCAGTCCATCGTTGAAGAAAAAATCAAAGACTGGAATGAAAAATACCGGGACAACTATTATAAAGGAACCGGAAGTATCAATACGGCAGCGATTGTCATGAATCCAAACAATGGAGAAATCCTTGCCATGGCAGATTATCCAAACGTGGATCTGAACAATCCGAGAGATCTGAGCAAGTGGTACACCAAAAAACAGATCAAAAATATGTCCGAGGATGAAAAAATGGATGCGCTCAATGAGATATGGCAGAATTTTTGTGTATCCTCAACGTATGAGCCGGGATCTGTACAGAAACCTTTTACGGTTGCGTGTGGACTCGAAACCGGAACAATCAAAGATAAAATGACATTTGACTGTGATGGGTACGAGGATTTTAATGGACAGAAGGTGCGCTGCGTGGCGCGCTACGGACATGGAATAGAAACCGTCCGGAAGACACTTATGGATTCCTGTAATGATGCCATCATGCAGATGTCATACAAAATCGGAAAGAATCATTTTACAGAGTACCAGTCCATCTATGGATTTGGACAGAAAACGGGAATTGATCTGCCGGGAGAGGCAAATACTGCATCTTTGATGTATCAGGTGGAAGATATGAAACCAATCGATCTGGCAACCAATGCATTCGGACAGAACTATAACTGTACGATGGTCCAGATGGTGAGTGGATTTGCGTCACTGATCAATGGCGGAACTTATTATCAGCCGCATCTGGTAACCAAAATCACGGATTCGACAGGAAATACGATTTCCACGGTGGAACCGAAAGCTGTGAAACAGACCATTTCCCAGAGTACCAGCGATAAAATCCGGGATTATCTGCAGAGTGTCGTAAAGGAAGGTACGGGAAATACGGCAAAAGTGGATGGATATTCTATGGGCGGTAAAACAGGAACCGCACAGAAGTTTCCGCGTGGAAACGGAAAATATCTTGTTTCATTTATGGGATTTGCCCCATACGACAATCCGCAGGTACTGATCTATGTGGTTGTGAATGAACCAAATGTGGCAGACCAGCCGCACAGCGTGTTTGCGCAGAACATTGCGCGTGAGATCTTAGAAGAAGTTCTTCCGTATATGAATATTTATCCGGATGAAAAGAAGACCGGTGTAAACAAGGGCTATGATGTTACCGGGTCAAAAGACAGTTCACAGTATACCGGAAAGCATAACGGAACCAAGTCCAGAAATGAAAAGAAAAAGAAGAACTAAAGACAGAGAGTTCTTAGAAAGGCTCTGCAGTGCATATGCTTTAAGAAAAGGATCGTGGTGCTTTTCATGGAGTGGAATAAAACCTATCACCGCAGAAAAATATGTATCATATTCTTTTCTGTTGTTCTGATGTCGATGGTTTTGTGCGGGCGTCTGGTCTATCTTATGCTTTTTGAGGGAAAATATTATGAGACGCAGGCAAAAGATCTGCAGCAGAGAGAAAGAAAAATAAAAGCCGCCAGAGGCAAAATTCTGGATCGAAATGGTGTAGTACTGGCAGATAACAAATCAGTCTGCACCATTTCTGTCATACATAACCAGATAAAGGAACCGGAAGCGGTCATTGCCATGCTCGTAAAGGAGCTTGGAATTCCGGAAGAAAAGATCCGCAGGCGGGTAGAAAAGTATTCATCTCTGGAAAAGATCAAAAGCAATGTCGATAAGGAAACCGGAAACCGGATTCTTGCCTATGGTTATGCAGGGGTAAAAGTGGATGAGGATTATAAACGGAATTATCCATACGATACGCTTGCCTCAAAAGTGCTGGGGTTTACCGGCGGGGATAACCAGGGAATTATCGGACTGGAAAGTGTGTACGACAAATATCTGGAGGGAACCGATGGTCTGATTCTGACGACAACGGATGCCCGTGGTGTGGAAGTTGACAATATCGGAGAGGAACGCAAAGAACCTGTTGCCGGAAATAATCTGCGCACATCATTGGATGCAAATATTCAGATGTTTGCCATGCAGGCGGCAAATAAAGCATATATTCAGAAAGAAGCGGATTCTGTCAGTATTATTGTGATGAATCCTTCCGACGGAGCCGTCATGGCAATGGTGGATTATCCGGAATTTCATCTGAATGAGCCGTTTCAGCTGATTGAGGAGTATAAGGAGTATGAGGGTACCAAAAAGGAGCAGGAATACTGTAACCGGATGTGGCGAAACCAGTGCATCAATGATACCTATGAGCCCGGATCAACATTTAAGGTGATCACCGCGGCAGCGGCACTGGAAGAAGGTGTGGTTTCTTTGGAAGACCGGTTTCACTGTCCGGGATATATCGTGGTGGAGGACCGCAGGATTCGCTGTCACAAAACGACCGGGCATGGAGCGGAAAGCTTTGTGGAAGGAATCGAAAATTCCTGCAATCCCGTGTTTATCAATGTGGGACTTCGGATCGGTGCCGATCACTTTTATGACTATTTTGAGCAGTTCGGTCTGTTACATAAAACGGGGATTGACCTGCCGGGAGAGGCTTCGACCATCATGCACAAGCGGGAAAAGATCGGGCTGGTGGAACTGGCAACCATCTCATTCGGACAGTCATTTCAGATCACACCGATCCAGCTGGCAACCACCGTTTCTTCTATTATTAATGGAGGAAACCGCGTGACACCGCACGTCGGAATGCAGGTGGAGAATGGAGACAAAAAAGTAATAAAAACGTTTGATTTTCCGGTGAAGGAGGGAATCTGCAGGGAGGAAACGTCGGAAAAAATGCGGTTTTTGCTGGAAAAAGTGGTATCCGAGGGAGGCGGAAACAAAGCATATATTGAGGGGTATGAGATTGGCGGAAAAACAGCCACTTCACAGACCCTGCCCCGTTCCGCACATAAGTACATCTCCTCGTTTCTGGGGTTTGCACCGGCGGATGATCCGAAAGTTCTGGTACTTGTGATCATAAGGAACCCTTCCGGTGTTTATTATGGCGGTACCATTGCGGCTCCTGTGGCAAAGGAAATTTTCGAAAACATACTGCCTTACCTTGAATTGGAGCAGTAAATACCTTATAATCGTAATTATACGCAAAGATGGAGGTTGATCGTAATGAAACTTGAAGGAAAAAAGGTTCTGGTTGTGGGAGCCGGAAAGAGCGGCATTGCTGCGTCAGAACTGTTATTGGATAAAAAAATTGAAACTGTTCTCTATGATGGAAACAAAGATCTGGATGTAGAAAAGTTATATGAAAAGGCACCGAAACTGAAAGGAATGCCGGTGCTTTTGGGGGAGCTGACGGATGAGCAGCTGCGCGCATTTGATGTAGCAGTCTTAAGTCCGGGCGTCCCGACGGATCTGCCGGTCGTAGAGCGGATGCGTGCACAGAACGTCTGCATCTGGGGCGAGATTGAACTTGCATATTCTTTCGCAAAAGGCAGACTGATTGCAATCACCGGAACAAACGGAAAGACCACTACGACAGCATTGACCGGAGAAATCATGAAAAATTATTTCAAGGATGTGCGCGTGGTTGGAAATATCGGAATTCCGTATACTTCCGAGGCTGCCACAATGACGGATGAAACCGTAACCGTCGCAGAGATCAGCAGTTTCCAGCTGGAAACCATTCATGAGTTCCATCCGGAAATATCCGCAATCTTAAATATTACGCCGGATCATCTGAACCGTCATCATACGATGGAGTGTTATATCCGGACCAAAGAGGCGATTACCACCAACCAGACAAACGATGAGGTGTGTGTACTCAATTATGAGGATGAGGTGCTTCGGGCATTCGGAGAGAGCGCACCGGTGCATGTGGTCTGGTTCAGCAGTGCAAGAAAACTTGCTGAAGGATTTTATCTCGACGGAGAGGAAATCTTTTATGCGCATGACGGAAACACCGAGAAGGTGATCAATGTCAATGATCTGAATCTGCTGGGACGACATAACTATGAAAATGTCATGGCCGCAACTGCCATGAGTGTGAATTTCGGAGTGCCGATGGAGAAAATCGTGGAGGTGCTGAAGCGTTTCCAGGCGGTAGAACACCGGATCGAGTATGTGACCGAAAAAAGAGGGGTCCGTTTTTACAACGATTCCAAGGGAACCAACCCGGATGCCGCTATTCAGGGAATCCGTGCGATGAACCGTCCAACGCTTCTGATCGGAGGCGGTTATGATAAGCAGTCCACATATGATGAGTGGATTGATGCATTTGACGGAAAAGTAAAAAAACTGGTGCTGATCGGACAGACAGCAGAAAAGATTGAAGTGTGTGCGCATAAGCATGGTTTTATGGATACCGTGCGCTGTGAGACCTTTGAGGAAGCGATCCGTTACTGCTATGACCATGCAGTATCCGGGGATGCGGTTCTGCTTTCACCGGCATGTGCCAGCTGGGGCATGTTCCCGAACTATGAGGAGCGTGGACGGATATTCAAAGAAATCGTTCGTGGATTAGAGGAGTAGTGAGTCGTGCCGAAACGGAGACGTGGGGAAAAGAAAACAACATATTTTGACTATAATCTGTTGTTTATCATTATTTTCCTATTATGTTTTGGACTGGTGATGCTTTACAGTTCCAGTTCGTATACATCAGCAAATAAATATGGGGACAGTGCACATTATCTGAAACTGCAGGCGCGAAATATCGCAATCGGTCTTGTTTTTATGTTCTATTTTGCAAAGAAGGATTATCATGTGTGGAGAAAATTCGGAAGGCTGGCATACTGGGGAGCCCTGGGGTTTTGCCTTGTCGTTCTGGCAAAGGTACCGGGGCTGACGCGAAGCTCCCACGGACAGTCCCGCTGGATTCAGGTCGGACCGATCGGCTTTCAGCCATCGGAGCTTGCAAAGATTGCCATCATTATTTATCTGGCGATGCTGATCGAGCGTATTCCCAAGCAGCTGGATAAGGTTTCAAGCATGGCAAAAGTAGGAATCCGTCTGGTGCCGCTTGTTTTGTTTGTCGCGGTAAACAACCTGAGTACGGCGATTATCATTCTTGGGATTGCTGTCTGTATGCTGTTTGTGGCAAGTCCGAAGTACAAAGAGTTTTTTGTGGTTGCCGTGCTGGGGGTGCTGTTTATTTTCGCATTTATCAATATCGCGTCTTACCGGAGTGACCGTGTGGAGGCATGGAAACATCCGGAGACAGCGGGAGATAAGGGATATCAGACCATGCAGGCACTCTATGCAATCGGATCCGGCAAGCTGTTTGGAAAAGGACTCGGACAGAGCCTGCAGAAGCTGGGCAATGTGCCGGAGGCACAGAATGATATGATTTTTTCCATTATCTGTGAGGAACTCGGTCTTTTCGGAGCTGTCTGTGTCATTCTTCTGTTTGTCCTGATGCTCTGGCGGATGATGGTCATTGCCAATAATGCAAAGGATCTGTACGGGGCACTTCTGGTGACGGGCATTATGTCACATATTGCGATTCAGGTAGTTTTAAATATTGCGGTTGTTACCAATACGATTCCGAATACCGGTGTCATTCTGCCGTTTATCAGTTACGGAGGTACCTCGCTTGTATTCCTTATGGCAGAGATGGGGCTTGCGCTGAGCGTGTCGAAGGGCATCCGTCTGGATACGATCGAGTAGGTTTGTCATGATTAAAGAAGAACGAAGAAAAAAGAAAAAAAGAAAAAATATCCTGCAGGGAATACTCGGAATCCTGATAGTGCTTGCGCTGGCAGTCCTGATTATTTTTACTGTTTTTAAAGTAAAAAATGTGGAGGTGGAGGGAAACAAACTCTACGATGCCAAAGTGATTGAAAAAGCAGTATTAAACGATGAGTATTCCTGGAATTCCCTGTATGTATTCCTGAAATATAAATTTGTCAATACCAGTGAAGTTCCGTTTGTGGACACGATGGAGATCAGCCTGAAAGATCCGCAGACGCTGCATATCAAAGTGTATGAGAAAGGAATCATGGGATATCTGTATCTCTCCTCGATCAATAAGAATGTCTATTTCGACAAAGACGGGATTGTGACAGAATTGTCTGACCGTGTGATTGAGGATACACCGCAGATCCTTGGGATTGACTGTAAAAAAGTAGTGCAGTATGAAAAGCTGCCGATCGGTTCAAAGCGGCTAAAGCAGCTTCTGACGCTGACGCAGGCTTTAAAACGCAATGACCTGATCCCGGATTCCATTACCTATGGTGTGGAAAATGAGCCGGTTCTGACATACGGGACGGTTAAAGTTTCCATGGGTTCCCTGGAATTTCTGACCCAGAAAGTGGAGCGGCTGGCAAAAATCAAGCCGCAGCTGCAGGGAATGGAAGGAACACTACATTTAGAAAACTGGACAGAAGAAACGACAAATATTGTGTTTGACAAAACGGAAAGTTCGAAAAAAGATAATAAAAAATCATAATTTTCGGTTGATTATTTGTATGAAAAATTATATTATAGTCTATATGAGTACGTATGAAACATTTTTATGTTTCACGGTGCCGCAGGGCTATAGGAAAGAGGAGGAAGAACCATGCTGGAGATTCGGACAACAGAGACAGATACGAGTGCCAAAATTATCGTGATTGGTGTAGGTGGTGCTGGTAATAACGCTGTGAACCGCATGATTGATGAGAATATAGGTGGAGTCGAATTTATCGGAGTAAATACAGATAAGCAGGCGTTGCAGCTTTGCAAGGCTCCTACGTTGATACAGATCGGAGAAAAGCTTACAAAAGGACTTGGTGCAGGAGCACAGCCGGAGATCGGCGAGAAAGCAGCAGAGGAAAGTGCAGAAGAATTATCCGCTGCAGTCAAGGGTGCAGATATGGTATTCGTTACCTGTGGTATGGGTGGCGGTACCGGTACCGGTGCAGCACCGGTCGTTGCAAAGATTGCCAAGGAGCAGGGAATCCTGACCGTTGGAGTTGTGACAAAGCCATTTAAGTTTGAGGCAAAGAAACGTATGATCAATGCCGTATCCGGTATTGAGAAACTCAAAGAGAGTGTGGATACTTTGATTGTGATTCCAAACGATAAACTTTTAGAGATCGTTGACAGACGTACTTCCATGCCGGATGCATTAAAGAAAGCAGACGAAGTATTACAGCAGGCAGTACAGGGAATCACAGATCTGATCAATCTGCCGGCACTTATCAATCTGGATTTTGCCGATGTGCAGACCGTTATGAAGGACAAGGGTATGGCACATATCGGTATCGGTAATGCCAAGGGCGATGAGAAAGCAATCGAGGCAGTGAAACTTGCCGTTGCATCTCCGCTTCTTGAGACAACCATCAATGGTGCAAGCCATGTAATCATCAATATTTCCGGTGATATTTCCCTGATGGATGCAAATGATGCGGCAAGCTATGTACAGGATCTGGCAGGAGAAGATGCAAATATCATCTTTGGTGCAAAGTATGATGAGACCATGACAGATGAAGCTACGATCACTGTAATTGCAACCGGATTGGAGAATCCATCCATGAAGATGAAGCCACAGCAGCAGGCGGGTGGAATCGGTGGCCGTATGGTATATCCGAATACAAACAATGTCCGTCCGACAGGTTCCGTTGGAATTGTCAGCCGTGCAGCAGTTGCTGGAAACAATAGTTTTCCTGGGGTCAATAACAGCAATTACGCCAATGCAGGTACCGGTGTGGGAAGCAGACCGGTTAATCAGCCGCAGGCACAGGCACCGACTCCTTCCGCTTCAAACTATTCCGGGATTCAGCGTCCGAAGCCGGTAGAGAGTAATGTAAAGCCGGTAGAAATCAATATTCCGGATTTCCTGAAGAACCCTAGAAGATAAAATCGCACAATATGTCGATAATTTCCAAATAACAACCTCTTGTTTTTGCCAAATTATGAGGAATATTTTTCTTATAATAGGAGCAGAGACAGGAGGTGATTTTTTATATATGTATTCTATATTGATATCTTTCTGAAACAAAACTTTCTGATGAATTTTCTTGTATTATCCCTTACCTGTGTATTTTGCAAAAGTGCAGTCTGTCACCGGAATCTGCGCATGTTGGCTGCCGCGGTTTCCGGCACGGGACTTGAAGCGTTTGGACTGATGGTGCTGCCTTATGCAATTTCCGTTCTGTGTACTGCCATCGGCATCGTGCCGCTTATGGTTTTTCTTGCGTTTGGCAGGGAAAATAAAAAACAGAGGATGGTGAGGATTTTAAGCAGCTGGTTATCTATTGTATTGTTAAACGGAGTGGCAACTGCAGTTTACAATCTGACGGGACTGGAAAATCTGTATCTGTATACCGCACTGGCAACGGCCGGAATCACTTACGTACTTGTCAAAAATCTTGTGGTGTCGGTGCAGAGGCAAAAGCGACAGATGTCTGTGGTTCTGTATAACAAAACGATGTCGGTTCCATGTATCGGACTGCTGGATTCCGGCAATCTTTTAACCATGCCATTAAGTGGGAATCCGGTACATATTGCAGATGCAGCCCTGCTGCAGAAGCTTGTCGATGAAAAAACGGTACAAAAGGAGATTCCATACCGTGCACTCGGAAATCCGCATGGAAAATTGCAGGTGTACTGCATGGATGGGATGAAAGTGGAGACGGAGCCGGCAAAATTCTGTGACTGGAAACAGGTATGGGTTGGCTGCGCGGAAAATGGGGTGCTGTGCAATAAACCGTATCAGCTGATTCTGCATGCATCGGTGGCAGACCACTGTGGCTGCACAAAAGATCCATCCCAAATGACAAAAAAACTGAGAAAGGAGAAACGTAATGTTTTCACTGTTTGAACTGGTGTGGAAGAGAATCCGCCTGTTTTTTACGGATGATGAGGTTTTTTACATAGGAGGGGCAGATGTACTGCCGCCACCTTTGGAGCGGGAGCAGGAGAACCGTTGTCTTATCGCTTTAAGCGGGCTGCATGGGGACAGTGAACCCATGACGCGCGAAGACGCAAGAAAGCAGCTGATCGAACACAATCTGCGTCTGGTGGTATATCTGGCACGGAAATTTGAAAATACCGGAATCTGTGTGGAGGATCTGATCTCCATCGGAACGATTGGGCTGATCAAGGGAATCAATACATTTAATCCGGAAAAGAAGATCAAACTGGCGACTTATGCGTCCCGGTGTATCGAAAATGAGATTCTTATGTATCTGCGCAGAAATAATAAAGTGAAGCTGGAGGTATCAATTGATGAGCCGTTGAATGTGGACTGGGATGGAAACGAACTTCTTCTTTCGGATATTCTTGGAACCGATGAAGATATCATTTACCGGGATATGGAGAATGAGGCAGAGATCATGCTTCTCCGCACTGCGGTTAATACGCTGACTCCGCGGGAAAAAGAAATTATCTGTCTGCGCTATGGAATCGGAAGAAAAGACGGCAGGGAAATGACCCAGAAAGAAGTGGCAGACCTGCTTGGAATTTCGCAATCCTATATTTCGAGACTGGAGAAAAAAATTATGGTGCGGCTGAAAAAATCAATTCAAAATAATGTGTAAGTGTGCTATACTAATTACATAAAATTTGCTCTGAAATAGTAAAATTTATATGCAAAATAACAAGGACAGCAGGATGAAAGGGCGTGGTTTTTATGAAGATTG
>ULMO01005109.1_pt1 | contig 12527 bp, 19 predicted proteins | sample 1951691 | NCBI WGS metagenome assembly ULMO01 (sample SAMEA4835554, study PRJEB28245) | human gut metagenome | biome: gut microbiome; material: fecal sample | place: Denmark | collected 2008 | reverse complement strand
ACACAAGATAGAACTAAATAATATACAAATATTTCTTTTTATAATTGTTTATATTACACATATTGATTGGAGATGCTTATATGAACATATTCGGACGAATTGTAAAACAATATCTTCTTGATAATGATATAAAACAACAAGAGATAGTTGACAAAATGAATGTTGCTAAAAATACTGTAAGTCAATCACTTAATCGCCCCAATGTCACTCTTGATACAATGCTTAAAATTGCCGAGGCTCTGGACTGTGACCTTGAGATTAAGCTTGTTCCAAAATCCAATTCTCAACACAATTAACAAAATAATACAATAAAAATAGTGCGGTCTGACAATTTTTTCTATCAAACCGCACTATTTTCTTTTTCGTAGATAATCTGATATAATCAAAAGTAATTGGAAGACCCATATACCCCTTTTCCCCGTATTACTTACGGCAGTTTGACTACCTACAGAGGAGGGGATTTGTATAGAGGTTTTGATTGCGTTGCTGTCCATACTCGGCACAATCGTTATTCCAATAACGCTCGTAATTATCGTGAAAATGTGCCTGAATGACAAGAAACATCGTTTCTCCATTCGTCTCGGAAAGAATGGATTCAAGGTCGATATTAGACCGATAGATTAACACCCAGAGCGTTAGTATGGGTGGCTCTCACGTTATGGGTAGTGGGAGCTTTTGCTTTTGATTATGTATCAGATTACCTACTATATCTATTATACTGCAATGCAGATAATAAATCAAGTCGATTTGTGCGATTTTTAAATCGTATATCACAATATCAATGTTCCATTTTCTTACTCCTTTCTAAAAATATTGCTTACTATTGCCAAAGGTATATATTATACACTTACAACCTTTTATCAAGGAGGACACATAAATGAAATACAGCAATGAATGTATGACTGATGTAATTCAGTGCATATTGGGCAATTTACATTTTAAGGACACTTCTCATAATGGTATATATATGATTTTATTCCTATTACCTTTGACGTAGTTTTTAAGAGCGAATCACTCAAAAACTACTCATCTGATGAAGTTAAGTTTTGCCTTTGTATTTTATATAACAAAGAATATATATCTACAAACGGTCAAAAAGGAAGCGATGATTGGGAAATCATCGGAATTACTTCTAAAGGATATGAAAACTTATTTAAGATATAAGTTTATCTTTTCTCATAGATCATATAGTTCATAACCTTATCCAAAACGTATTGCACTTCGGCAATAGTAAGACCATTTTTGTTTATACATTCAATGCATAAATCATACATTTCTGTATAGTCCTTATAGTCTTTTTCTTGTGTGTCAACATTCATCATGCGCAGATGAGGTTCTCTGGGTATAAATTCAATGCTTTTTGTTTTAGATGTAAACATATTTTTCAATTCCTTTCTCTAAATACTTGACAAATTTCTCTAAATATGTTATTATATAATACTAAGAACTTACTGTTATGTAATTTCTTGGTATGTATATAGTATAACGCAATAAATTGCGTTTGTCAATGCTTTTAACGCAATTTATTGCGTTTCTATGTTTACTACAAAATTGTGAGGTGCTTTTTGTGGATTTTTATGAAAGATTAAAACAGGAGTGTAAAAAGAACAATACCACTGTAACTGCTTTACTTAAAGAGTTTAATATTACCACAGGAAGAATGAGTAGCTGGAGCAAAGGTGGTAAACCAAATCCAAAAGAGGTCAAACTCTTTGCAGATAAACTAAACGTATCAACAGATTTTCTTATTACAGGAGAAGAATATACTTTTGACAACAAAATTGTTCTTTCCGCAGACGAAAACAAAATTATTAAAGAATATCGTTATTTATCCGATAAATCTAAAACAGAAATTCGCAGCACCCTTAATCATTTATATGATATGGAGATGCAAATGGAAATTTCATCCGAATTAGCCGTTCCAACAATTTCTATTCCTCATTCTCTGTTTAAAGTTTCAGCTGGTGTAGGTGAATGGCTTCCGGAAGAATCTTGGAATACGATTCTTATTTTAGATACTCCGCAGGCTCGTAAGGCTGATTTTGCTTTGACTATTGAAGGCGATTCTATGATGCCCGATTTTGAAAGCGGAGATATTGTACTTGTAAAAAAACAAGATGCTGTGGATATCGGACAAATTTGTATTTATATTATTGAAGGCAACGGATATATTAAGAAATTTGGTGGAGATAGACTCATTTCTTTAAATAAAAAATATGATGATATTCTTTTTTCCGATTACGATATTCAAGATATCCATTGCAAAGGCTTGGTTATTGGAAAAGTATAAATAGAAAGGATTTGATTTTATGAGAAAATATCCACCTCCGAGATATACTAAACCCATAGTTGATAATGCAGGTGCATCACTCATTCTTATGATAATAACAGTATGCTGTCCTCCTTTGGGACTAATTGCATACCTTATTGCAGGACTAATTGAGGAATTTTTTCTTTCTATGCGAAAATAAATAAAAAGAACGTCTGTACCATAGACGTTCTTTTTATTTACACTGAGAAATTTTACTTGACAAATCTAATTATATACTGTATAATAATAAATGTAGGGAATACGTTGGATAGACGATAGTTCCCGACAAATTAATGATTTTAAGTGTTAATAATCCGCCTAAGTACCAGTTAGGCGGATTACTTCTTTATACGACTAAAGATAAAATCAACCAGTGTAATAACACAGCTGACAATATTTATAATAGTATCAATAGAAATAACTTCCACTCTCCTTTGCAGTTATTCCACAAAGGTTTGTGAATTTCGACCTACTTTCCAACCAATGTGGTGATGGTCGGGAGGTTTACCGCCTACTCTATACGTCCAAACTCTTCAAAACAACGCCAATGTATTCCCTACTGCTTGTATTATACCATGCTTTTCCAAATATGTCAATATATTTATTATTCCGACAAATAAAAAAATAATCGTCACCTGACTAAAGATGACGATTATTTTTTTATATTGATGTTATTTTCCAAGAAATTCATTGATAGATTTTTCTATAATATTTCTTCTTGCTTTTATGCTTGTGGGGCTTGTAGTATGTTCCCTAACGAGAGAAGCATATTCTTCGGGCATATTACCAAAGAATTTTCCAACCCATTTTGCAAACTGATCGGGTGTGTCGAATTTTTCCAGATATGGTAAATATCCTATAAGATGAGTAGGTTTGAACATCAGTTTGATGATATCTGAATTTTCCTTCTCTATTGCCATAAGCTTATATGCTTCAAATATAAAATCATACGAAGATTTAAGCTGTTCCCTTTCGTCTGCATCAATGCTCAAAACCTTCATGACCTCATTGACGTGGGCTGGAGTGAGATTTGGTTCTTCCTCAAAGAGAGCTATCCACGATCTGATTATGATTTCCTGCTGTTTAAGGGCTTTTCTTTCCGTTGGGGTGAGCATTACATTAAACAGCTCGTGGCTGGTAAGCTCCTTGATATCTTCCATTCCCTGCTTATAGGAACGGGCGATATCGAACTTACTAACCGTTTTTCCGTTATTAAGTCTGCGGAAAATAAGGGATTCCTGCTCGGGTGTAGCATTTTCTATTATAGAAACGTTCAGAGTTGTATCAAGTATCCAGCTTTGGAGTTTGGGAGGAAGCTGCTTAAAACGCTTACCCTGAAGCTTAACGGGTTCTCCGTTGAGGTATATATCAGGCTCGTTTGTCAGTCCCGTGAGGGCAAAATCTCCGTCTATATAATGGATTATAGTTGTTCCTCTTTGCTTTCCGTCAAAGATTTTCAGGAGAGTATTTCCGTTGGGGAGTTCCCTTACACCTGCAATAAATGGAGACTGTGCATCGGTAATCTTCAGTAATATTGAATGAATATAAAGGGATTTTCGGGTATTGCTCCACACCTCTCCACGCTGCATATCGTCCGTGAAGTCAACCTCGGGGACGTCTTCATAGTACATATTGTAAAGAGATTTAATGCTGATACCTTTTTGGTACATCTTAAATTTATCCATAAAAAATCCTCCTGACAAAATTAAAAGTAATGATAGAACAAACATAATCATCATTTCAATGATTTAATAATATCATACTTTTTTTCATTTGTCAAGAGGATAGCTTTATCTTATTATTTACTTGCAAATTCATAGAACTTGCGTTTTATTATATCTTAGTTACTGAAATAATATTCTTTCCGCCCTTTCTTGAATATGTTGTTCTTGCAATAGTATTTATACTATATGCTCTTGCTTCTTTATCAGCTTGTTCAATAAGTTCTTTATAACGTTTTTCTCCAATTTCATCCTTAACAAGCTGTTTGAACCATTCATAGATATTCATATTCATTTCAATATTATATTGAGATTTTATATCTTTAAGCTCTTTTAACTGTTTAAGTTTTATATTTTTTGCTTCAATAGCACTTTTTTTCCCACTCCTTATTTCTTTTGCATTCTGGAAGCTTTTTATTTTTTGAAATTTGATTATTTATTTCTTCAATGTCATGTCCTAATTGTTTTATTTTCTGAGAATAATAGTTTCCGCTATAACTCCACTCGTGATGGCAATTTGGACACGATATTTGATATACTCTATTTTCATTTGACATAATAAAATCCACCTTTCATTAAATTATTCCAATTCCTCAATCATCTTCTTGACACGCTCAATTTCTTCCGATTAAGTTTTTATAAAAATTTTTCCGATATATTTATTTTAAGCCCATATCTGACCTTCTCTAATTTCTTATCTCATTGAATATTACTCCTTTCATTTAATTTTGCCATCAATTTAGAATGTTTATCCCATTCAGAAGGACTAAAACATTTTACTGACGGAATCTCAACTATATGATCTTTATAACTGCCTGTGAACATATAACCGGTCTGTATTTTTTCTTTCTTTATGATCTGTATTTCTGATTCCATCGGAATAATAATAGTTTTACACGTGTTAATGTCTTTTACCTTTTGCTCAACTGATGTATGAATAATATCACCCTTTTTAACTGATTTCATATATAAATCCTCTTTTCTTATCAAACAGTAATTTTATTTAAGTAAGTAACTATGTTTTTTAACAACTTCCTCAAATGGTTTATTATCTTCCGTTCGTCCGTCTTCATTGTCGTTAAATATAGGGTCAATCACAACTGAAAAGTTGATTCCCTTATAATTAACAATAAGTTTTCCAGTCGCACTATTACCCATTGCTACCTCAAACCCCTTGATATTGTTTAATACATCAAAAATTTTATGTGTTATATTAGAGTTTCTATTATCTATAATAATTCTCCTTTCAATTCATAGCCTTCTTAGTACGATAGTTCCAGTCCGTAAAACACTTATGTATTTCTTCCTTAATAACATCAGCAGTCAGGAACTTATAATCATTCCGTTCAATAATTCGCTAATATATTTCTGATTCAGATATTTCACAAACTGTTTCTTCCGCTTCATCTTGGTTCATGCAGTTCATAAAATCTTCCTACTTTTATTTCTGCCACCAATTTTCATAAGGAGTACCCTCCCAGTTGAGACCTTCAATTAACCTACTGGATATAGCTTTGAGTATCTCAGGATTATTATTTTCATTGATAAGGCGGTTCATATTAACAGTTTTTCTATCCTTGCGGTATTTAGCAATAAACGCAGCAACGTCCTCCATTGTAGTTTCTGATGTTTCAATCGCATACATATCAGGAAACCAAATATCTGAAAACCCAACCCAAGATGTATATTGTTTAGCATATTCTCCAGTCATCATAGGTACTCTAATGCCATCATTAAATAAGATTTCTGAAATTTCATGCCCAGTTGGTGTCTTAAAGTCAGCCGTGATACTGAATGTGCTATCAAGAGTAAAAGAATACATATCATAACAGGGTTCTTCAAAGCCATAAGCTCCTTCAGTACGATAATCTGCCCCAATTACAGTTCTTGAACCACATCCTCCACATACAAGTAACAATTCTTTGTTGTTATATATTGCATTTTCAATTTTATTTTTAGGGAAAACGTGAATCCTTCCACAACTACATACTCTTACTTCCATAATAATATCCTCCTATAATTCTGAAATTTGAATTTTATTAAGCAATTTTTCCGCTCTGAATAAGCCCCGCATTATTTATTCCTTCATATTATTTCCTACTTTGAATTTTCCAACTTTGACAGTCTTATTCAGACTGTCAAACGCTCAGAGTTTAATGGACTGTTTATAGCTACTCAGACAGCTTAATCAAATCGTGATTTTATCCATACACTACTACATTTAATTATATCATTTTGTAAAGTGATAATCAAGGCTTTTGCTGAATTTCATCGCCTCATAATTCAATCGATCCTGTCTCCTTCTGTCGTATTCTTCCGATAGACTGAATGTATTGTCATACCAGATGATCTCCGCAGCTTGTTGTGCTTCTCCTCTATTTCCACTGAATAATCCAGTGAGAATAGTTGAAAATTCCGATGTGTTGATCATATCAAGCCACCTTTCCCCTTTCTATAGCACTAAACATTACCCTACAAGGAATTTCATTTTCAGTATAATATATTATATCGTCAATATCTTCCACATCTTCCACGGTGTCATCAAGATTCAATGCTTCCTTGTAATTATCAATAGCCATTGAAATGGCTCCTTCCGCAGTGTCTGCCTCCACTTCAGGGTAGGCATCGGAATCCCAGATATTACAATCCGGTTCATTGTAAAAATTCTTGTTAACCTTTATTTCAACAGTGTAATTTTTCATGATAATTTCCTCCATTTGTTTATTCGCTCATAGCTTGACTTAACAGGCTAAAAGCATTGTACGGATTTTCCAATGGATCAGCATCAAGTTTATTATGTATATTGACCTCGAAAAAACTTCCGAGGATATACAATAATATTACAGTGCTTACAAGGTTTATAATATTTATATTCCGTTTTGTTGTTCTTACTTTTGTTCTCATTTTATTTTTTCCTCCGTGTTATTTTTTGATCTGAAGCCATATATCTTCACATACGCCTGCGAAAAAATAGAGCATTAAAACTATTATGAACATTGAATTTTTCCTCCTTTTATCAAAGTCATCAAAGTATTGTTTTTATTCCTCTTCAAAGTCAATATACTGCTCAATATCTGACTTTTCGGTAATTTCTGTAGGAGTTTCCAACGCCCATATATAACTAATCTGATAACGCTTATTATCATAATCAAGATAATAATTATCGTATATGTCAAGCCTGCAACCGTCACGGATTCCAGATATATTATTGATAACGTCCTCTGTTGTATCCTCTGCAATTCCGTGATCGTTTAACCATTCCGAAAAATAGTAGCATATTCCAGCGGCAAAAACACTGTTTAATCTATACTTGTTTTCGTTCTCAGAATAGATAGATGGAATAACGTTGAATTTTTCTCCGTATGAGTTTTTAATAGTCATAATGTTATAACCTCCATAATATGTATTATTCCGCTTGTGTGATTGCGATGATGTATGATTATTTTGCAATTCAATTCAAACATTTTATTGCTGCTTATCCTTCTCAATAGAAACCACTCCGCAGGGCGTATCGCCGTCTATACAACTTTCTCCTTCAAAATGCCTCACGCAGTCTTTTAATATGCAGACCCTTTGAAAAGTATCTACACTATCAAGGTTAATCTTTTTTCCGTCAAAGTCTGTTAGTGTACGATGGTCAACGAATTTTTCATCTCCATACAATGTAAAAATTACCTTGAAATCATGGCAAGATTCCGTTTTAAAGTATTTTCTCTCATCTATGGTATAAGTTACTTTTCGCATGGTTTATTGTCCTCCTGTTTAATTTTCCGTTAGTGTTCGTGGCGTTTGGTTCTTCCTCATATCCTCATGCAGATAATCGGGAGATGTGCAGCGGAAGCAGTTTATTTCTTCCGCTGGTGTGATATTATGCATATGTTTTGCCATTTGTGCCTGTTTTATATTACTTGTAAATCATGATGATATAATCCTTATACAGCGTTTCCAGATCATCAATATAACGACTATCAAAACAACCATATTTTGACATTTTAGTAATAATATTACCCTTGTCTTTTATACTATAAATGTCTACATCTTTCAGATCGTGCCATCCGTCAAAGATTATTAATGACTTATTATAAAGATACATTTGCATATTATTGTGCTTTCTAATGCGCTTGCATTCCATCTTTATAACATCGGCATATTGTGCATAGGTCGTAAACTCAAAGCGATTAAACACGATTTTATCTACAACAGGAAATCCAAAATCGTTAAAATATATCAACGTGTACTTGTTTCCGCTTTTCAAATTTGCGTTGAATATAGCTTTCTGAAATGGATTTGCAAATTCGTTGATAAGCCGTGCATAATCTTCAAAAGCTTTTCCTTCTGTATCGGCTATGTATGTTCTCAACTCATCTCCGGCAAGAGTCAACGCCATGCTTTCGAATACGTTTTCTTCTAGCTGCACTGTATCAATAATAATTTCACACTGAATTGTGTAGCCCCGTTTAATGTGCAATGTGCAATATGTTTCATTATATAAGTCCTCCTATCAAATACACGTTTTATTTTTTAGCTGTCTCCCACTATTGCGAGAGACTAACAGCTTACAGCCGTTTAACCGCGCTGTTATGCTTATTGTGCATACCTTACGGGGGAAAATCCCCCGTAAACGCTCAGAGCCTAAATGCCTTTTTATACACGCCCTGACGTGTTTAATGTTCTGCTACCGCATACGCACCAAATTCAAAATTGTTGTAACCTCTACAGATAACGTTTCCGTTGTTATCAGTGATAATAACATCTGTACCCAACTCAACGACCCACTTTTTAGCGTTTCTGCTATTGGTGTGAATTGTGTTGCCATAGCCGTAATGCACAATATACCTTGTTTTCATAACAAACAACCTCCCAAAAATTTTTTAATTTATGCAGATAAGCACTTTATGAAGCCGTCAAACAGATTTTATTATTTACTTGTGTTTGACGGCTTGAAAAATGTTTATCCTTCAAAAGCCTGTGTTTATTACTCCCTTTTTCCAAACTGAAAGAGCTTTTTGACTTTTAAGAGTCTGCATTATTTCAATATAACTTTTCATATGTTTTAACCTCCATAATTATTATTTGCTTATCTTTGGCACGGCTTAAAGGGATTTACCTTTTTGTCATGATATGATCGGCTGATTTTTGGCTCAACCGTTGAAACCATTGTGTTAGATTGGTTCTATTGCGCAGGCTCTTGTAGCTTGCTTTTTGTGTGACCTTCTGAAAAATTCGGAAAGTCTGAAGCGGAGCACCTGAATGAATGTTACTTTTATTTCAGTCATTTTTAACATCTCCTAATAATATATTAATTTTTTCTTTGGTTTCGCTAATTTTTTGAGCAAAATATTTAACGTCTATTGAATTATTTTCAATTTCTGCCTCTTCTAACAGCATTTGATATGTATCTAAATTATTTTGTAAATTATGTAATGTTTGATGATAAACTTTCGAAGCTCTATCATTTTTGTTGCGTAATTCATAGAGTCGGTGCAAACTTTTTAGGTCTTTTTCTTTTGCCCTTATTTCAATGCTCTTCTGAGCCTTTGTAGCTTCATCTGTTGTCAGTGCAAAATAGACCTTTCCGGCACCGTTACGGGATACTGTTAATGTTGCCATGCGTCCGTTCCAGACATAAGAATTATTTTTAAAATAATCTCTACATACTGCAACTTGTTTAATTGTCAGCCAGCAGAAATTGTTAACGCCGCAGCGTGCAAAAATTGACGGCATGAAAACGTCATTAAACCAACTATTCTTCATTATTTCACCTTCTTTTAATTCATAATCCCGACGCCGTGAAGGCGTTTCGTCTTAATTTTCAAAGACTCGTCAGGGGAATTTAGAAGATTGTTAATTTGCGTAAATATGCCATTTGTAAACCGTGATTCCAGCTTCAGAATATTTATTTAAAATATTCTGAATTTCGTTTTCGTTCTTGATAGTCTCAACGGTGTAACCTTCTTGATTCTTAATGCCGTTATCATGCCAAATTATAACATTCATTTTATAACTTCCTTTCGTTTTTGTCAAGTTGAAAAATACGCTTGACTTTGTTTTTGTTTTGTGATATTATTTAGGTTGGGAATTTTGTTTTCTTTTGTTTTCCCTTCCCTTATCTTGATTATATTATAACATATACATAGCAATATGTAAAGCAAGTCAATTTGTGCAATATAACGGAATTTGTGCAAAATGACAATGAAATATGAGTATTAAACAGTGTATAAATAGTTGAATATACTGTATATAGTGTATATTTGTTGTGATATTGCACAAATTAAGGGAATATAATCACAAATTTTGAAAAATAGCATATAATAATACACAAATATTATAATTGGGAGCTGTTTAGATATGAAGGAAAGTGTGAAAAAAGCATTAACAAATTATTATAATAAAAACAAGCAATTAAATATTACAATAAGTAATGAAATATATGAATTGTTTATCAACTACTGTAAACAAAATGATATTACAAAAAAAGAAGCTATTGAAACGATGATAACATATTGTATTGATAATAATATACTTAATTGATATACTTTAATGTAGTAAATTATTTGTGGAAGCATCGGAGCTAATAGTCAAATATAATCAGAACGTGTAAATTGCATTTGTCAATAGGTAAATGTGCAAATAATTATATAATGTATTGTGCATATTGTATAATAACAGTCTGAGCCGGAAGCATAGCCGTGAGTGCTGCTATAATGCGTTATACGGCGTTTTGTTTATAGTGGTATAATTACCCTAACAGATGCGTTAAAATGGCGTGTGCGTGATTTATTGTTGTTTGATATAATTTTATTGATAAATGATAATTTATTATTGATATTCAATAATTGACGTTTACAATTTAGTAATAATTATGTAATTTGTTAGATGTATTTATATTGTGATATTGCATAGTTTTAGAGCGTGAAATTTGGCTATTTTGCAAAATGTGGGAGTGTATGAGCTGAGATTGTTATATACTAACGTTGTATATTTTAATGTGATAAAGTTTAGTTGATTAAAGTATAGTAATATGGTTATGTGGTGTAATTTATAGTAATGTGGTATAGTTTAATGCTGTTATGGATTAGCGATTAGGAAAATAAGCTTATGTATTATGATATATTATGATCTATTTTTTAAAATATCTCTTGTATGCTTTGATTTTCTTTTGTTTTCTCTTGTTTTCTTTATTATGCTTTGATTTGGTTTCAATTATTTAACACTGTTAAATAAATTAACAACGTTAGCGAACCACTAAAAATGACTAATAGTCATTATCAAAAGTGACCGTTGGTCATTATTTTTGATGCAACCAGTAACAAAATCTAAATAACAAATTCAAGAAATGTTAATAAAATTAGCTTCAAAATTTATCAAGAAATGTTAGTAGAAGTATTTCTAAAATATGTCTGTCTATGTTGCTTTTGGGACAAAAATAACATAGGATCGGCAGTACAGGGGGGTGTATTTACATTTAAAAGTTTGTTAATATTTGTTCAAAAGAGTATAGTAGTTCCACTCAACTCACACGTCTAAAAATTCAAATTGACACTCATCTATAATTTCTTTTTTCTTACAATCCATTCTCATAATCCAAAAAAATACTCCAAAAATATCCCCAAAATCATTCGATGCTATTCTTCGGCAGACTCCCCTATTTATCTCACTTACAGACCAACAATAACAACCTCAAAACACATCTATCTTAAGAACTCAAAATCCATACCAATACTGTACTTTCAGACAAACCACAGAACACTTTACGCTCACTTTACCATCTCAAACAGCAAATTACCCTACCCACACAAACATCTCTCAAATCTAATCACAGAGCCTAATACAAGTATCTCAAAAATAACATTTCAATACTATATATCTATTCAGAATCAACTTAAAGATATAATTCATTCACCTCAGACCATACCTTAAACACTTCAAAAACTAACACAAAATCTAAATCGCTCAAATGCCGATAAAATCTATGCTTTCTCCGAATACTATAAAAATCAATCAAAAGTATCAAAGATCAAATCTATATTTAATATATCAGAAGTATCTTAAATCAAGTAAACATCATAAATCCATAGAAATAAATCGAAGATCATAAAAATTACAAATTGTTTTCTTGTGTTCTTATGAAAAATTTATAAACTTTTATAAGTTACAGGTCATAGTATGCAGTATGCACCATATTTAAGATATTTAAGTAAAAGATAAAATTCAATCAAAAAAGCACTTGACATTTTTATGAAACATGATATAATAGTATTGTAGATATATTATAAGTAAGTAATAATATAATAATGTTCAAAATCTACTTTTCTTTTTTGCTGACAAACTCGTCCATTTCACGTTTTATGGTCTTTGCTACGCAAAGCCTCATAAAACTATGTGAAATAGCCGACTATCGCCCAAAAAAGAAAAGTAGCAAAAGAAAAAAGGGCGAATTATAACTTTTACTAATAATAAAGAAGATGATAAAAACGAATAATAAAAATTGTCCA
>ULMO01023799.1_pt1 | contig 12739 bp, 6 predicted proteins | sample 1951691 | NCBI WGS metagenome assembly ULMO01 (sample SAMEA4835554, study PRJEB28245) | human gut metagenome | biome: gut microbiome; material: fecal sample | place: Denmark | collected 2008 | reverse complement strand
TGCTCGAAATAATAAGCAATCTTATCCTGCGCCATTTTGTCGATACCCATCTCGTTGTATAGACGGGTAACGGCAGCCACCTTCTCCTTGCGGTCGAACTCCTCGGCATCCACCCACTTCTGCAGTTCTGTACGCTGAGCGTCGTTGGCATGGTTGAAGGCATTGATGAGCATATACGTCTTCTTGTTAGATGTGATATCGCCACCAATCTCCTTACCGAACACCTTGGTATCGCCGTAAACATCGAGGTAATCATCCTGCAACTGGAACGCCAATCCGATCTGCTCGCCAAACTTATACAGGTTCTCTGCATCCTCATCAGAAGCATCGGCAAGGATTGCACCCATCTTCAAGGCACAAGCCAGGAGTACGCTGGTCTTGAGGCGGATCATCTCGATATATTCCTCCTCCTTCACATCATTACGGTTTTCAAACTCCATATCAAACTGCTGACCTTCACCAATTTCCAGGGCAGTGGAAGTAAAGAGTTTCAACACCTTGGCAAGATGCTTTTCATCACATTGAGCCATACGCTCATAAGCCAGAACGAGCATGCTGTCGCCCGAAAGGATTGCCGTATTGGCATCCCATTTCTTATGAACCGTTTCATGACCGCGACGCAAATCAGCATTGTCCATCAGGTCATCATGCAGCAAAGTATAGTTATGATAAGTTTCCAGGGCAACGGCATTCATCAGAATCTTCTCAGGATTGTCCTTGAAAAGATTGTAGCCCAGAAGCATGAGCGTAGGACGAATACGCTTGCCACCCATAGAAAGAACGTATCTGATAGGCTCATAAAGAGACTTTGGCTTTCTTTCGTAAGGCAAATTAGCCAGAAACTCATTTACCATGCTTAAAATTTCATCTGCTGTCTTCATAATAATGTATAATTTATAATGTATAATTTACAATGAACAATTTATAATTTATAGCTGGAACACTACCGGGATGGCAATCATCGTGCGACAGACCTTGCCTTTATCGATGCCCGGTTTCCACTTCGGCATCATCTTCATCACCCTCAAAGCCTCGTTGTCGAGCAATGGATCTACCGAAGTGCTTACCTTGATATTGGCAACACTTCCATCCTTGTTTACGATAAAGGATACCACTACGGTTCCCTGAATCTTACTCTTCTGGGCAGCTACAGGGTACTTCAGGTTCTTGGTAAGCCACTGCATGAAGGCAGACCAGCCACCAGGAAACTGCGGTATCTTCTGCACGACGGTCAGTTTGATAGGAGCCTCAGCTCCCGGATTCTCAATGGGAGTTTCAGGAACCGCTTCCTTCACCTCTGATCCATCCACTACACCCGAGCCGTCTCCGATAACCAGTTCGCTGGTTGTAGAACTGATTTTCTGCGGTGCCTTCTGAGTCTGTTGCTCGGCAGCCTTCACTTCCTGGGTAATTGACTTAGAAGCAGGAGCCGAAACAGCCTCTGCACTCACCATATCTTTCTGGTCGGGACGAGCTGACATTTCCAGATCCTGTGAGAGATCTTCCATCGATTCCGACAAGTCATCATCTCCCTGCTGACCTCTCTGATATTGGAGTCCTACGAAGATGAAAGTAAAAGCCAGCAGCAACCCCAGCAGAAAAAATGTAACCCGCTTATCTTCCAGTTGTGCGCTATTTGATTTCTTAATTTCCACAATAAAAACCGTTTAAAATCGTTATTTCCTACGAAAACATTGCAAAATTACTTCTTATTATTGAAAAAAGCAGTATCTTTGCCAAAGAATTAGAAAATTTAAATGAAAAAATATGTAATTTCCGCAATATTGACGCTTTTTGCGACAATTATTGATGCTCAAGAGAGCCAAACGGGGTATAATTTCCTTCGCTTGCCGGTGAGTGCCCATGCAGCTGCTCTGGGTGGCGACAACATCACCTTGATAGAAGATGATGAGGCACTCATATTCCATAATCCGGCTCTCCTGTCATCAGTAAACGACAAGACGGTCAATCTCAATTATATGAACTATATGTCGGGGGTGAACACTGCCTCGGCTAGTTTCAACCGTATTGTCAACGACAAGGCTTCGTGGGCTGTTTCGGCTCAGCTTGTTGACTACGGCAAGATGAAAGAGACGGATGAGAACAACATCCAGATGGGTGAGTTCTCGGCAAAGGACATTGCCGTTGCGGGTTACTTCTCTTATATGCTCGGTGAAAAGTTTGCGGGTGGTATTGCCGCCAAATTCATCACTTCGTATATTGGCGATTACAATTCTATCGCTGTGGGAGTGGATCTGGGCATCAACTATTACGACCCGGAAACGGAATGGTCGGTTTCATGTGCGGCAAAGAATCTGGGTGGACAGCTGAAAGCTTACGACAATGAATATGAGAAGATGCCGATCGACCTGCAGTTGGGTGTGACGAAACGCTTCGCCAACGCACCGTTCAGGGTATCAGCCACACTGGTCAACCTGAACCATTGGGACAGCAGTCTTCGTGATCATGCCGTAGTAGGTGCCGACATTCTGCTTTCGGAGAGCCTGTGGATAGGTGCCGGCTACAACTTCCGGAGAGCCAACGAGATGAAAATCAGCACCTCAGAAGATGAGGAAAGCAGTCATGGAGCCGGTTTCTCTGTGGGTGGCGGTATCAACCTGGAGCGCTTCCATCTGAACGTTGCCTACGGCAAATATCACGTCAGTAGCAACAGTCTCATGCTAAACGTAAGTTACAGATTATAAATTATACATTAAAGTTAGTTCGAAATTATGAAGAAAATAACAATAGCAATAGACGGATACTCTTCTTGCGGTAAGAGTACGATGGCAAAGGATCTTGCCAAGGAAATAGGTTATGTTTATGTAGATACGGGCGCCATGTACCGCTCGGTAACCCTCTATGCGCTGCGTCATCAGCTCTTCGAAGCAGATGGAGCCGTAAAGACTGAAGAACTGCAGAAGGAGATGAAGAACATCAGCATCTCATTCAAGTTTAATGCAACAACCGGTCGCCCAGACTGCTATCTGAACGGCGAACTGGTAGAAAAGGAAATCCGTTCGTTAGAGGTTTCCAACCACGTTAGTCCGATTGCCGCCGTTCCTTTCGTCAGAGAGGCGCTGGTAGAACTGCAGCAGAAGATGGGCGAAGACAAGGGTATCGTGATGGATGGTCGCGATATAGGTACCACCGTGTTCCCTAATGCCGAACTGAAGATTTTCGTAACAGCCAGTTCACAGGTGAGAGCACAGCGCCGTTTCGATGAACTGAAGGAGAAAGGAATGCCAGCCGACTTCGATGCGATTCTGAAGAATGTAGAGGAGCGCGACTATATCGATAGCCACCGCGAGACTTCCCCACTCAGAAAAGCAGATGATGCCATCACGCTCGACAACAGCAACATGACCATTTCTGAACAGAAGGCATGGCTGATGGAACAATATCAAAAAGCAATAGCAGAATAAGCTACAGAGAAGAGACTGCCGGGTTATTAATGCAAAAATACGTTAAATATACTACTTTTGCCGATAAATTTATTTTATTCGATGAAAAGATTTGGAAAAAAAAACTTCAATTTAGTATCTTTGCAACCATATTAACAAGGTAATAATGATATAGATTATAAATTTTGAGTTAATTACTGTTTTTTGAAGGTGATAGGTCTTCGGGAGAAGATTTATCACCTGTTTTATTTTCAGACAGTTTATAAAAGATAAACCCACTTGACGTCGTGAAACACGACACCAAATGGATTAACTGATTAATAACCAATATATTAAGTTTTTCAACCAACGATAAAACTATCCTCTACCCATATACGGTGAAACACCGTACCAAGTATATCAAGTAGCTGATAATCAATATTTTAACTCTTATTACAAAAGAGCAGAGTTTTCCTTGATAATCTTATCCTTGCACTCTTCCATCAGCCACTTCGGCGTACTGGTAGCACCACAGATACCTACCGTTTCCACATCCTTGAACCAGTTCATATCTATTTCGTCAGCACTTTCTATCTGGTAGCTGTTGGCATTCACGCTCTTGCATTCCTTGAAAAGCACCTTGCCGTTCGAACTCTTTCTGCCACTCACAAAGAGGATGACATCATGCTTGCTGGCAAAGGCAGCGATGTTAGGCATGCGGTTAGCCACCTGACGGCAGATGGTATCGAAACTCTTGAAGACAGCGCCCTCAACAATATGCTCCTGGCAATATTCGATGATGCGGTGGAACTCATCGAGACTCTTGGTGGTCTGGGAGTAGAGATAGATATCTTTAGAGAAATCCAGCTGACCGGTTTCCTTCAGCTGCTTCACATCCTCAAACTTCTCTACCACGATGGCATGACTCTCCGTCTGCCCCACCAGTCCGAGCACCTCAGCATGCCCGTTCTTGCCGAAAATCACGATCTGTGCCTCCGGATTGTTGACATACTGCTTCTTGATGCGGCGCTGCAACTGGAGCACCACAGGACAGGTAGCATCGATGATTTCAATGTTGTTTCGCTCAGCAAGGGCATAAGTTTCAGGCGGTTCACCATGAGCACGGAGCAAGACCTTTACGCCCTGCAGTTCCTCCATCTGCTCATGGTCTATCGTGATGAGTCCCGCTTCATGCAGGCGCTCCACCTCCATACCGTTATGCACAATATCGCCCAGGCAGTAAAGTTTACCGCCCTTAGCCAACTCCTCTTCAGCTTTCTTGATGGCAGTGGTTACGCCAAAGCAGAACCCACTGCCGTTATCTATTTCTATCTGCACGATATTCATTTTTAAATCATTGTACATAAATCTTCACCACCACCTTAGCATGGTCAGGGTCATTCGTAATTATGAGGATACGAGGGTGTCTGACACGCGATTTCTTCAAGTCGGCAGCCACAGCCGTCACCTTCATCTTAACGGTCTCTCCTGGCTGAATCTTACTCTTCTTCAGTTTCACCTGCAAGCCCATCGTAAACATCTGCATGCTGCGGATATCCAGTTCCGACTTACCCTTATTGGTAATCAGAATCTCACCCTTCAGCTTCTTCTTTCCATTGAAACTACCCAGATTGAGATCGGTGGCAGACATCTCTATCTTCGGAGCCAGTGCCTTCTTGGCTGGAGTCATGTTTTCGAAACCAGGAAGAAGAACGGCTGATACCACGATTTCCTTCTCAGGCGCAATCTTATCGCCAGGACGCTCACCGAGATAAACCGATGTCTGGTTCAAGCCCAGGTCGCGCAGTTTCTTGGAATCCAGCACGAAACTGATTTCGGCAGAATGACGCGGAGCCACCTTGGAAGGCGATACGAAAGCATGAAGATAGGATGGCAGATGCATCACTACCGGCTCCAGCACTTCGTCGGTAGGATTGAAGATATGAATGCGCTGAACCGGACGGTCGCCACGGTTCACGTCATCAAACTCCACCTCCTGGGCATCACTCTTGATGACACCCAGCATCTCATCGTAAGAACCAGCGAAATCTACTACGCTGCCCACTACCCTTCCCCTCATAGAGAGGATGAACGGCTCTTCATCCGCATTGGTATAGAGGCAAACCTGCTTGGTGAAAGTACCCATCTGCTTGGCATCGTATACCGCCTTGATGACGAAACTTTCGCCGGCAGCTATGCTCGTCTTCGGATAATCTACCTCCGTACATCCGCAGCTTTTCAATACATTGTTGATAACCAACGGCTTGTGCCCGTCATTCTTCAGCACGAATTCGGCAGTTACAGGCTTGTGGAACACCACCTGTCCGCAGTCTACCACCTCGTGCTGGGTTGTAATCTTCTGTGCTGATGCAGGCAGCGCCAACAGCGCTGAGAGCATCCATATATTCATCCGTTTCATACTATTCTATTTTAAATTATCAATCTATAAACTTTTAACTATCAATTATTAACTTTCAATTCATAGGTCTCTGTGCGGCCACCAAATTCCGGACTGTAGGTACACTCAGCGATGCAAGTTCCGCTCTGATAGTCGCCCTTTCTATCCACGTAATACTCCATTTCTACGATGTGCTTACCTTTAGATAAACGATCGAAATAGAAATTTGTTGCATGGTCTCTTGGAGAAACATAGCAGCCTATGCTCCACTGATAACCGCTCAACTGGTTAACCGGCTCCAGGCATGCCGCACGCTTATCCGTAATCTGCACAAAGTCGTAGTCGCGGTCGGCGGTGATGATGAGCGTTACCTTCACCTTCTCGCCTACCTGCGCATTGCCCTTGCTCTCAGATTCGGCTGGAACGATGACACGGCGCACCTTGATGCCCGACTCCATGGAACCGATTTCGCTGATAGGCTGCTTAAACTCTGCATAGACAGCTCCCCAGCTGGTATAATCGCTCTTTTTGTCGATGCTCAGCTTAGATGCCTTGCCCGGTCTTTCGGTCTTCACATAGCCCAAAGTAGTGGAATCCTGCGGCATCGGCAGCAGCTTGCCATCCAGTTTCAGCACGGCATTCTCAGCCTTCCTGCTCCAGTTGCTCTCATTGCCCTTCATAAAGGCGTAGACGGCATCCACGGTGTTCACTGGCGTATCCCAAACCTGGGTGCGTTTCGACATCAGGAGCCAGCGCTGCAGTTCCTCGATGGTCTGCTTGTCGTTCGGCTTCAGCATCTGCATCGCCTCTATCACGGATACCTGGGTAGGAATCTTATAGTTTCTCCAGCTGTAGAGTGCCTTGCGGGTATCGTAGTAGCGGCCCATCTCCTCGCGGTAAACGGCATATTCGTTCACGCTCTGCAGATATTCGCCTGCCTTCTCGCGGTAAGCAGCATTCTGCTGGCTGTTTCTGGCGAGTACCACGGCAGCACGCGCCTTGCCATAGATGGAGAAATCACCGGTCATCTTTGACATCTTGTCCAGGAGATAAGCCTTATCCTGCTCCAGATTCTGCTTCATCTTTCTGCCATCCACCGAAAGGATGTAGAGATAATGCAGCGCCTGTTCGCTAGGACTCACCTTCTGCTTTTTCTCCTCCTGTTTCTTCATCTCTCTTACTTCCTGTGCTGTCTGCCAAGAGAGATAATCGATGGCGGAAGTCAGCATCTTGGCGGTGGATTTCTGCACACCGGCAACGGCATTCAGACGAACCATCATTTCGGCTACCGACGTTGTCATATATCTGCTGCCCTTCATTCCCTTCCACCAGGAGAAGGAACCGTCAGGGTTCTGCAACTTCTTCAGCTTCTCCACCTGATTCTGCAGGCGGATGCTCTCCTGAGTGAGATTTTCCAGCGAGAGATGCTTCTGTACATGGTTTGTGATAGTATTGGCATAGATGGCAGACATCAGCGAGATGGCGTTCTCCTCATCCGGATTACTGATGGCTGGCAGCGCCTTCACCATCAGCCAACTTGGGTTATTGGTGTACTCGATGGTTACCTTTGCCTCTTCAGCGCCCTTCGCCTGCTTGCCCTCCTTGTTCAGGAAGAGTTTGCTCAGGTCGAAGTTCTGCTCACCCTTCTGATGCAGGGTGATAGGCAGGGTGTTCACCACGAGTTCACGGTTGCTCAAAACCGGCAGATAGTGCTGTTCACCATCGCTATAGCCATTACCGGCAGCCACCACCTTATTAATATATACGCCTTCTTTCAGTCCCTGGACATCAAAGGAGATGGTAGCAGAGCCCTCGGCATCAATGCAGTAGTTCTGCGTCTTCTGCCAAACCACCTTGTTGGTCTCCGGGTCGAGAATCTGCATACGGGTGTTGCCGCTCACCTTCTTGTCGGAAGTATTGAAGAGTTTCACCACGATGGTGCTCTTATCGCCCTCACGCAGGAAGCGAGGCATGTTAGGCTGCACCATCACGGTCTTCTGAGCCACAGCCTCATCCACCAGCAAACCGTTGCGCATCTCCTTGTCATGAGCCAATCCCATGAACTTCCAGGTAGTCACACTCTCCGGCAGGGTAAACCTGATGGCTACGTTGCCATTGTTGTCGCTCTCCAAGGCAGGATAGAAGAAGGCAGTCTCGTTCAGGTTTTCACGCACCTGCACTTTGTCAAGGTACTGTCCTACGTCTGAGCCAGAACCGCCGGCAAACTGCGGCATCTCCTCTACTACATCAAAAACCTTGTTGGCAGATGGAGCAGCCGCTGCAACACGGGTCATATTACTCCCACGAATTTTCATGACTTTCGCTTCCTCTCGAACCAGTTCGTCTTTCTTTATACGAACAGCCTCTACGGTTCCGCCAAGAGAACGTTCCAACTTGCTCAGCTCCACCGCTTGCATATAAGCATAATAGCTAAAGAATTTGCCATCAAACTTATCCACATCCAATTGCTTCTCATCATAATACTTGGTAGGATAAACGCCATTCAAGTATAATGAACGGAAAGTGAGGTTGTGCTTCCAGTAGCAGTTTGGCAAACTCTGATAGAAGCCCAGTGAGAGATTCCAGGAATGCGGGGTTATCTGGTCGAGCGACTTGTCATAGAGTACGCCCATCAGCTGCGCCTTGGCTGGCTTGCCGTCAGGGGTGGTAATCTTCAGCGTCCACTCCTCCTTCTGTCCAGGGGTCAGACGGTTGCGGAAGGTCTTCCAGGCGATATTCAGTTTCTTCTCAGGCAAAGGACGGGCGATGCTCATCATTCGGGTATAGCACTTGCCTTGCTTCACGAAACTATAGTTCAGTACGATGCCCGACGCATATTCCTCCTTGTAGGTGAAAGGCAGAGTCACGATGCTGTCGCCCAACTCCCAGGCGCCCTTCTCCAGCAGTTTGTTGCCGGCGATGATGGAATATACGATGTGCGCTCCGTTCTCCGAAGAGCCCACCTGGATATAGACCGGCTTGCCATCACGAGGGAAAGTCTTCGCCGTCTGATAATACCATTCGGTGGTTGGCTCCACCGGATGGGTATCCTTCATGCTGAAAAGGGTGAATTTCTGCTTCAGGGTATCTGTTCCGCAGATTGCCTCCAACTGATGAACGCCAGATTTCCAAACGAGGGAAGAAGAGGCAGATGATGCAGAAGAAGCATATTCCTTGATAGAAACCGGTACATTCGCCTCGGCATCCTTCCATTCGCCCTTATCAATTCGATATTTCAACCTACTAGAAATCGGCATACCACTGGCATTGCGGTAAGCGAAGGTCACCGTCTTCAGACTGTCTGTTTCGATACGCTTAGGAAGATTCACCGTGAGGATGGTTGGCTTGGTGCCCAGAGGCAGACTCATCACGCCCTCGTGGCTCTCACCGCTGATGTCGGTAACGATGGCTGAGACCTCGAAGTTGAAGAAACGGGCGATGCGCATGAACTCGCTCATATCAGCCTCGTCTTTTCCTGACAAGGAAGCCTCCAGCGGAATCTCTACGTCGAAGGTTCCGTCCTCACGAGTCACGCAACTGTCAGTCTTCACCAACTGTCCGGCAGAGCCTGCGCCCCACCACCAAAGCTGGTTTCTGCGGGTCACCTGATACTCCACCTTGGCACCCTGCACAGGTATACCGGCATAGGTCTTGGCTGTAGCCTTCACCACTACAGTATCGCCCCAGTTATATTTCTCGTTCACCTTCGGGAAGGTAATCTCGAAGGTTGGACGCTTGTATTCCTCCACTCTTACATATTTTGTTGCCGTTCCATTCACGGAGATGGAATACAGTCCCGTCTGTCCCTCCTTCGGCAATTCGAAATCTACGGAAGCCGTACCGTATTCATCGGTAGTAACCTTCTGCTCAGCCACCTGCTTCCAGTTAGCATCTCGCAGGATAAAATTCAGTTCCATGCTCTTGCCAGGCACACTGGCATCCAAGCCCTTCTTCACGATGTAGGAAACGGCTGAGGCATGCACGGTCTGACCCGGGCGATAGATGCTGCGGTCGGTAAACAGCTGATGTTTAATCTTGTCATCCTTCTGTTCGTAATAGCGGGTGCGAGAAAGATAGATATCCTTGGCAGGCGTAAACTTGTCATTGCTGGTGGAAATCAAGACGTTTCCATCCACATTCTTGAAGTAAGCCTCGCCGTTCTCATCGGTAGTCAAGCGAGCATGAACCAGTCTCTTCCACTTGCCCGTCTTCACATCATAATCCCTGTCATAGAGCATGATTTTCGCACCCGGTACAGGCTGTCCATCGGTAGCATTCACCACTACATAGCGATGTTTGTCATCAGGCAACTGCTGGATCATCACCGCCAGATTGCTGACATAGAAGAGTTCTCGCTGCGGAGCGATGCCGGTATTATCCGAAGTCACCTCCATCAGATAGGCACCCAGTGGCAGATTGCCACCGATTTCGATGGAATCCTTCACCGTTTCATAATCCGGCCGACCGTAGTAGTCGCGGCTGAAATCCTTCTGATGCAGCTTCGTAGTCTTCTTCAGGAGCATCTTATAGGTAGCCTCATCCTGAGCATCATATTCATTATCCGCCGTGATATTGAGGCGGGAGATGCTGATTTTCAGGTTCTGGAGATTACGCACATCCAGCTGCACCCAAACCTTCTCCCCAGGTCGCAATACCTGCGGCATATCCTTCACCCGGAACATCGGTTCGGTAAGTCGCTTCTGCGCATTTCTCAGTTCGTTCATTCTCGACCATTCACCCCAGCGGCTCAGCGCATAGTTGATATAGTTGAGCTTATCCTGCGGTTTGGCATCGGTAGCACCTTCCATGAAGCGGAAATGCTCCACGGCAAGTTCGCCTGCCTCCGGAATATCCTGATAAATCTGGATGAGCGAGTCGATGGTCTGCAGATACTTCGACTTCTTCACCACTCTCACGTCGTCCTGGCGGTATTTCTCGATGAGCTTATAGGCACAGAGACAAGCCGCACCCCGATTGCCCACCTTATTATAATAGGTGTACAGCTGCAGATACGCCTCCTTGCTGTCTGCCTCGAATCCGATGAGATGCAGCAAATCATTCTTGAAGGAACTTCCGTCCACCCCTTTTAGAGTCAGCGGCACATACTCAGTAGAAGCATGCTTGGCAAGAAGCTCTGGGTGCGCCATCGCTTTTTTGAAGAACTCCTGGCTCTTCTTCAGGTTTACCTTTCGCTGACTTTGATAATAAGAAGCATCCTCCCTTTGTTCCAAAGAAGCCTCATCCACTTCTATTCCATACGGATTATCATGATATACCTTGCCGAGCACAGCATATCTCACCGCTTTCAGCATCGGGTCATTTGTCTTCAAAGCTTCAGCTTCCATCCGCTTCACGTTAGGCGAAAGCGAGTCAGCAGAAATCTCTTTCCAAAGAGTCATTTGCCTCATCTCAGCCGCCAGCAGCTGCCCGTAATCTTTGGCAACCGAGGCCTTGGCGATGATTTTCTTCATCACCGCGATTTCGCTCTTAGGCTGGTCCTTCTGAGCATTGATTTCAGCTTGCTTCCACAAGTTGTCGTATGTCTGAGCCGCTACCTGCATCGTAGCAAAGAGGGCTATCAGAAGTGATAAAATGTTTCTTTTCATAAGCCAACTGTATAAAATGTTAATGGAATGATGATAATCATCAAACTTTTCATTGCAAAAATACAAAAAAAAACTGTTTTCTAACCCCGAAACTTAAACTTTTTACTATCTTTGCACCAAAATAGTATATTTTACCAAGAAATAACATTAAAAAAACAATGGCAGAAAAAAAGTATGGTCATTTTGATGACGCCAATCGCGAATACGTGATTACTGACCCAAAGACCCCATGGCCTTGGATCAATTATTTGGGTAACGAGGATTTCTTCTCGCTCATCTCAAACACAGCAGGTGGTTATTCCTTCTACAAGGATGCCAAGTTCCGTCGCATCACCCGTTATCGCTACAATGGTGTGCCGATGGATAACGGCGGTCGCTATTTCTATATCAAAGATGGCGATACCGTATGGAACCCGGGATGGAAACCTTGCAAGACACCGCTCGACAGCTACGAGTGCCGCCACGGCATGAACTATACCCGCATCACAGGCAGCAAGAACGGCGTAGAGGCGAGTGTGCTCTTCTTCGTACCCCTCCATACATGGGCTGAGGTGCAGAAGATGACGCTGAAGAACCAGACTGAGGAGGTGAAGACCCTCAAGGTGTTCTCCTTTGCAGAGTGGTGCCTCTGGAATGCTGCTACCGACATGGAGAACTTCCAGCGCAACTTCTCTACGGGCGAGGTGGAGGTAGAGGGTTCTACCATCTATCACAAGACCGAATATCGTGAGCGCCGCAACCACTATGCTTTCTACACAGTGAATACCGAGATTCAGGGCTACGATACCGACCGCGAGAGCTTCATCGGACTCTACAACGAGTTTGCCGAGCCTGAGGCTGTGATGGAAGGCAAGCCACGCAACAGTTTTGCCCACGGCTGGAGCCCTATCGCATCTCATTATATCGAGATTACCCTGCAGCCAGGCGAGAGCCGCGACCTCATCTTCCTGCTGGGCTATGTGGAGAACGAGCAGGACAAGAAGTTCAGCGCCAAGAAGGTAATCAACAAGGAGAAAGCTCATCAGCTTATCGCCAAGTTTGATACCACAGAAAAGGTGGATGCTGCCTTCGCAGAACTCAACCAGTACTGGGATAACCTGCTGAACATCTTCACCGTGAAGAGCGGCAACGACAAGTTAGACCGTATGGTGAACATCTGGAACCAGTATCAGTGCATGATCACCTTCTGTATGTCGCGTTCGGCAAGTTTCTTCGAGAGCGGCATCGGTCGAGGCATGGGCTTCCGCGATTCCAACCAGGACCTCGTAGGTTTCGTTCATCAGATACCTACCCGTGCCCGCCAGCGCATCATCGATATCGCCAGCACCCAGTTCCCAGACGGTGGCTGCTAC
>ULMO01000685.1_pt1 | contig 13636 bp, 10 predicted proteins | sample 1951691 | NCBI WGS metagenome assembly ULMO01 (sample SAMEA4835554, study PRJEB28245) | human gut metagenome | biome: gut microbiome; material: fecal sample | place: Denmark | collected 2008 | reverse complement strand
CTATCACCGCCAGTCTCCGCTGCCTTATCGTCCGCAGCACCTCACGACACACAAGGATACCCATCAGGCACACGTCATGATCGGGGGCCGCGGCTATCATGCCTACGATGAACGACGTACCGGTCTTTATCTGTTGAACAACATTCTGGGAGGGCCCGGAATGAACAGCCGCCTCAACGTATCCCTGCGCGAACGCCGGGGGCTGGTGTATAATGTAGAATCGAATCTTACCTCCTATACCGACACCGGAACGTTCTGTATCTACTTCGGCTGCGATCCGGAAGACGTCGACTCGTGTATCAGTCTGGTGCGGAAAGAGTTGAAACAACTGCGTGACCGTGCACTGACCACCGCCCAGCTTCATGCTGCCAAAAAGCAGATCATCGGGCAAATCGGAGTGGCAAGTGACAATTTTGAGAACAATGCCCTCGACATGGGCAAATGCTTTCTTCACTACGGCAAATACGACAGCCGGGAAGAAGTGTACCGCCGCATCGAAGAACTTACCGCTTCCCAACTGCTGGAGATTGCCAATGAAGTACTGACAGAAGAATACCTGTCCCAATTGATCTATCAGTAATTTTTTCGACTGAATAGTTACGAATATCCATCGGATAAGCATACATTTCCTCTCCATAGTACAAATAGACAAGAAATCCCGTTTCTGCAATATTTGTCAATTTGCTACATTTACCCTTAGCGAAAAGAAAAATATTGCCTTTATCATACTCCTTCAAAAGTATGTTTTATAGCAATAAGACAGGATTTTTTACGATTTGACAAAGGCTTAGTTTGACTATTCGCTACTTTTAACAAAAAATCAACACGCCATGGAAAGAATCTTTTTCACTATGGAGACATTCTCCGGCGTCAGCAGCCTGATACTGGCTCTTTTCCTTCACTTCTCGGAAGTGCCGAAAGGAGAAATGTGCAGGCGCAACAAACACAGCCGGATTTATGTGGAAGCCGCCTACATTCTGGTTGGCCTCGCATCACTGGGCATCGCATTCTCCACGGAAAGTTATCATGAAACCTTGAAAGCTTTCTTTATCCAAAGCCTGGCACCCATACAAACCCTGTTATTCCTCTGGTCTATCACCTATCCTATATATATAGGACACAAACTGGAAGGATTCATGCGGCGGCAGTTGATCTATACATTTCTGCTGGCGGCCGCAAATCTGATATACTATTTCGGCCTGGACGGACAGACGGGTACTCTTCTCTACTATGTCCTCATGGCCTGCTATGCCCTCCTGCTGATCCTCTATATACGCGTCTATCTCCGTATTGCCAGACGCTGGACACAGGTACATCCCGAGCGTGCGCCTTATCTGCAAAAGCGCATCCATCCTCTGTGTATCGGCCTGTGCATCATGTTCGGACTGTCTGTTGTTGTAAACATTTACCCATACTTCATCAGCCAGCTGATATTCACAGGAATTTACACAATTTTCTACATAGTTTTTGCCCTGCAGTTCCATAACTATGGCATATACATCGCCAATTATCCCCTGATCGAAGAAAATGAAACACCGGATCAGACTCCGGCCTCACCAACCATAACGCTAACCATAGATAACACAACGGTCATGAAAAAAACCAACGAATTGAACTACGAGAAAATAGAAGAGAAAATTAAAGAATGGACTTCCGGAAAAGGTTATCTCCATTCCGGACTTACCATTCAGGAAATGAGTAAGGAAATAGGTATCAACCGCACATACCTCTCTAATTTCATCAATGATACCTATCAGGCAAACTTCAACGGGTGGGTTAACGGCTTAAGAATCGAAGAAGCCAAAGAGCGGACGATCAACAATCCGGACATAAGCCTGGCCGAAGTCGCTGAACAAGTGGGGTTCGCCGATCTTGCCCACTTCAGCAAACAGTTCAAAGCAAAGGAGGGACAACCCCCTTCTACATGGCGGAAGGAAATCCGGAAGGCCGTTGTATGAATTTCCATCCCCTGTTAACCGGTAAATAAAGGGGGCAAAATGATCAATACCTGATTTTACCCCCTAAGATGTCAGATACTATCCCCTCGTTCTCAGAACTTTGTCGTAATATTGCAGTATGATGATTCACCAAGATCATCTGCATTAATTATTTAAAAATGAAAATTATGAGAACTGAGAGTTTTACCCGCGACCTGATAAATGTACAAAACGACCTGCTGCGCTTTGCCTATAAGTTAACAGCCAACCACGAAGATGCCAACGACCTTCTTCAGGAAACTTCCCTGAAAGCGCTGGACAACGAAGAAAAATATGCAGCAGAAACCAATTTCAAAGGATGGATGTACACCATCATGCGCAACCTTTTTATCAACAATTACCGCAAGGCTGTACGCGACCAGACCTACGTGGACCAGACCGACAACCTGTTCTATCTGAATCAAAGCATCGATCTGGCTGACGAAAGCACTGAAAGCAGCCATGATCTGAAAGAAATCCGTCGGGTAGTGAACGCTCTGCCCAAGGAATACCGCATCCCGTTCGCCATGTATGTTTCCGGATTCAAGTACCGCGAGATTGCTGAAAAACTGGGTCTCCCTCTGGGAACCGTCAAAAGCCGCATTTACTTTACCCGTCAGAAACTCCAGCAGGAACTGAAAGATTTCCGCTGATCCTGCCGTCCTGTTCCGGACTCTCTGCTAACGGTAACTCTTGTTTCACCCCATAAACCGTGCTCATCCCGAGCATGTCTTCCAGTCTTCCCGCCCCGTATGTCTCACCGAGACCTGCCAGGCGGGAAGACTTTTTCTTTTCATTCCCCAGATGTTCCCTTTTCAATCTTCCGGAAACGTGCGGTCAACCCGACTGAAACGTGCAGTCGTTGAAGCCGAATCGTGCGGTCGTTGCGGCCCAATCGTTATACTCGATGAAGGCTAATCGTCCAGTCGATTTTTCCGGTCAGTCCAGAAAGCACTTTTACATCATTCAAACCATTTATTTCAATCAAAAAAAGCCCTTCGGGATTTTAAAAAAACGCTTCGACGTTTTACAACATTGAATTCGGGCTTTTAAGGTGAATGACGAAACGTTTTTTAAAGAAAAACACATCCCGCTGAAACGGGGAGGGTAGAATGAAGAGCAGATGACATTTTTAAAAGAAAACGCAAAGAATTGTGTTAAATCATTGTTGTTTTGTCGATTTGTACGTGTAATTACACGTTTTGACAAGGAAAAAGAAGTGTTTCGGCCTAAATTTGCCATCGTTAACGAAAGAAAAACATCGTGTAGAAAACTTGAATAACCTATATAAAACTCGAACAACCTATAAAAAAACAAAAAGAAGAAAGGAGCTTGAAGAACCAAAGAACAAACCTTAAAACAAACTTGAAACTTGAATTTACAAAGATAAAAAACTTATAGTATTAATATTATTCTACTTGATTTTTTTAACTTATTAAAACTTGAATCTATGAGAAAATGGACTTATCTCGTAGCTGCTCTGCTGATGGGTGGAGTGTCTACATCGTTGACCAGCTGTATCGACAATGACGAACCGGCGGGTATCACTGATCTTCGTGGCGCAAAAGCGGAATTATTGCGTGCAAAGGCTGCCGTAGAACAAGCTAAGGTTGCTTGGGAAGAAGCTAATGCTGCATACAGACAAGCTCAAGCAGATATAAAAGCTGAAGAAGCTAAACAAGAAGCTCTCAGAACAGCTTTATTAGAGGCACAAACTGCAGCTGAAAAAGCTAGTATTGAACAAGAAGCTGCGATTAGTGCAGCAACAGCAGAGGCTGCACTGAAAGCAGCTCAAGAAAAGGCTTTACAGGCAAATCTTTCATATCAAAAGACCTTATTAGAAGTTAATCTCGCACTGGCTACATTAAAAGATGATTACTATTCTGAACAATTAGCAAAACTATTAACTGAAGAGGAATATAAATACACTATCCCTGCATTCAGCTATGAAAAAAAAACAGAACAGATTACAGGTGTAAATGGAGAAAGTATTACAATTACATATTATGTTATAACTGAAGACAAGGAAAATTCAAAAGAGCAAACAGCAAAAGGTCTCCAGCAATTATCTAAAGCATTAGCTAATGCACAATACAAACTAGCACAATTAACACAAGAATTAGCAAAAACAAAATTCGGTTTAAAACCAGATGATTTACAGAAGCAATATACTGCACTTAAATCTTATTGGGAAGGTTGGAAAATAGGAAAACAAGAAGCACTAGAAGAGTTAAAGAAGATTCAAGGAGTTGACGTATCTACATGGGAAGCAGAATATGATGCATTAGCTGAAAAACTTGATGCAGAAAAAGCTGCAAAGGATGCTATTGAGATGAAATTAGCACAGGATAAAGAGCCTTTATATGCACAAAAAAAAGAACTTCAAAGTCAATATAATGAAGTATCCGAGCTAAAAATGGCGATTCCTAACGGATTAGAGACTACAGCCATTAAAGAACTTCAAATCTTAGCACAAACTCTAATGATTAGTGGAGAAACTGAACTGGCAAGTCAAATCTATGATGTTATCAAAAATCAAGCTGTTGAAGATGAAAAGGGAGAATTTACAATAAATGGCAATGCTCTTTCATTTAAATTATCAGCTGAAGATAAAAATACATTATTAACATTTCAATATACTCCTGGCTTAATATTTGAAAATGAAAGCCTTGGATTACGTGATTATTTCAATTCACTTATTGTATCTGAAGAGAATAAATCAGAAGCAGTAAGAAAACAACAAGTTTTAGCTGTTAATTTAACTGATGTCACAGCTGAATATAAAACCGCTGCAGACACATGGAGTAAAGCCAAAGAAGCTTTCTTGAAAGTTGCCGATTCTTATAAGTTTAATTATGGAGATAAAGTAGAAACACGTAGATACGAAAATGATGCTCTCTCTACAATTAAAGCACAATGGGAAGTTTACTGTAATATCAACGAACCAACAGAAAAAGAAACAAGTGATATGCAAGTATTACTTGCTGACTATTTAGCAAAAAGATATGAATTAGACGCTTTTGATATTACTTATAATTACATGGTTGATGGTGTAGCTAAAACTATATCCATGAAAGATGCTCTAAAAGATGCAACATTAAAAGCCGATGCCTTTACAGAATTTAAAGTAAATCCACAATTTGGTGATGATTTATTGACGAACAGAAATGGCAAAGGTTTATATGGTGCTTTATATGTTGCAAGCCAAAAATTATTTGGCGAAGTTCCTTATGAATATGACAAGACAACTTCTCAATGGAAAAAATGTGTACGAGTAACAAGACAAGTTCTGGTTACATATGACGAATGGAAGGTTGAATTTAACAGAGATCCTGAAGAATGGTATGTAAATGCTTATGAAAATAATGTGCAGAGCCCATTATATGCTTCAGCCTCAAGATATAGTCTTGGAGATGGAATTGCTAATGATTACTTCGCTGCGACTTGGTTAAAAGAAGAAATAGACAACATTATAGCAGAACAACCATTATATAAGACACTTGCAGACGCTGTCGAGAAACTATATGATGACAACAAGACTGTAATTGATAAATATAATGCAGATGTATATGCAATAGAAAATCAAATGACAGATCTTGAAAATGCGGCCGAAACTGAAACTGCAAAATATGAAGCAACCATTGAAGAATATCAAAGTTTAATGGATATCATGGCCATGTATACTGTTAATAAACCAGGTACCACCACTGAATCATATGATTTTGAAAAAGCTATCACAGATATCAAAAATAAAATCATTGATATCGAAGGTGGTGTAAAAGAAGCTGATAATCCTACGTATACTAAAGGTGAACTAGCAAAAGCTGATGCAGAAATTCAGGTTTGTCAAAATTACCTAGATGCATTAACAGAAGGAACTTATCCTACTATAAAAGATGCAACTGTAGCTTCATTGGAAATTCAAATAGATGCCCAGAATCTCCTTATTGAAGCATTACAAGCACAATTTAATGCAGCAGATAAGAAGAGACAACAATTACTTGATGCAATCACTAATGGTACAACTATTGAATCTGGAGCATCATCTGCTGAATAATAATGAATGTTTAAACTTAGAAGTATGATTAAAAAACTATGCATATTACTTCTGTCTGTAGCATCTGTTGCGCCGATCACGGCGCAACAGTACAGCAGCAGTGATGCGTCGTTTACTCCTAAGAAAGGCCAGTGGCAGGTGTCAGCCGTGATTGGCAACAACCAAATGTTCAATCAGGACATGAGTTACCTGCTGCCGACTTACTGGGATGCACAGAAGGGATTCACTCAGAATACGGGACTGGGAAATGTAACGACCAACCCGAACATGTCTGAGGATCCGGGCATGTATCTCAACTTGGGAGATCTTAACAGTAATAGTCTGGTTAACCTGATTGGTATCCAGGGAAAATACTTCCTTACAGACCGTTGGGACGTTAACTTGATGTTCAGCATGAATATCAATGCAACTCCTTCGAAAAACTATGTAGAAGGTGACTATACGGTGGAAGAAATGCCGATCATGGGTACTAAATACACCGAAGGACGTATCAGTAATGCCTGGAATGTGGCAGTCGGTTCAAACTATTACTTCAACACCAAGAACGAACGCATCAACCTCTATGTAGGAGGTTTACTGGGATGGCAAATGGGACGTATCGAAACAACAACTCCGTATACGGGTGAAACGACCTATAGCGAAGATGCTCTATTTATCTCATGGAGTGATGATCCTAACTATGAGTCAGAATACAATGTATACGGCCCCAATCATAATCCGGATCTGACCGGCGAATCAGTTCAGCTCTACACCCCCAATTCCCGCGCCGGACAAATATTCGGCTTGAAGGTAGCTGGTGTAGCAGGTATTGAATACAGTCTGTCACCGGGGCTGATCCTCGGCTTCGAAGTACAGCCGGTAGCTTATCGCTACGACCATATCCAGATCTGCCCGAAAGGTCAGGCAGCGTACAAAGTTGGTCATCACAACATCAACTTCTTCGCTACGCCGAACCTGAAGATCGGATTCCGCTTCTAACATTGAGAGAAGTCCAAATATCACGATCCACTAGTAAAGAATACCCCGTCTGTCCGTCACAGGAGACGGGGTATCTTTTCATAAATGAACTTATAAAACTGAACAACCATGAAATGGAATAACAAACTCTATGCATCGCTGTTCCTTGCAGGAATGATGGCTGCATGCTCCAGCACTCCGAAAGACGCATACACACTGGAAGGAAAAGTCACGAATCCCAAACTGGAAGGAAGAACTGTTTATATCATCGATGCAGAGAAAGGAGAAACTCGATATGACAGTGCCCGGGTGACCAACGGAATCTTTCAGTTTACCGGAAAACAGGATGATGCAGTAGTGAGAGAATTACTGGTTCAGGAAAATGACAGCGACATGTTTCCCGTAACGTTACCTTTCGTCCTGGAAAATGGCCTGATTAAAGTGGAACTGGGAGAGCGGGTATACGTAACCAATACGGATCTGAACGAGGAAATGATGAACTTCCTGATGGAAAAAGACAAATTCCTGGATCAGGATTTCGGAAAGGATGCCACAGCAGAAAGCATACGGACAAAGTTTGCCGAGTTCATCGCACAACAGGTCATGAAGCACGGAAACTCCGTAGTGGGGAAATACATCTTCAGTGTATACAAAGGCAAACTGACCGAAGAACAACAGGCTGAGTGCAGCAAGCTGGTGAAATAAGTCACTGCAAATTTGGGGAAACGCCCTGTCGGAAGAACAAAATAAATTCACTATCTTTGCGCCATTGAACGGATTATCATAAAACTACATACACGCATGAAAATTGAAGATAAACTGACGGCGTCCGTAATCAACGGCGTGAAAGAGTTGTACGGGCAGGAAGTTCCCGCCAAGATGGTACAGCTGCAAAAGACTAAAAAGGAATTTGAAGGCCACCTGACTCTCGTGGTTTTCCCGTTCCTGAAGATGTCGAAGAAGGGTCCTGAACAGACAGCACAGGAAATCGGTGAATACCTGAAACAGCATGAACCGGCCATTGCCAGCTATAACGTCATCAAGGGATTCCTGAACCTGACTATTGCTTCCGACGTGTGGGTGGAACTGCTGAACCGTATCCATGCCGATGCAGAATGGGGCATCCGCAAAGCCGATGAGAATGCGCCGCTGGTCATGATTGAATATTCTTCACCGAATACCAACAAACCGTTGCATCTGGGACACGTGCGCAACAACCTGCTGGGTAACGCACTGGCAAACATCATGGCGGCAAACGGCAACAAGGTAGTGAAGACCAACATCGTAAACGACCGTGGTATTCACATCTGCAAGTCCATGCTGGCCTGGCTGAAATACGGTAACGGTGAAACTCCGGAGTCATCAGGCAAGAAAGGTGATCACCTGATCGGAGACTATTACGTAGCTTTCGACAAACATTACAAGGCAGAAGTCAAGGAACTGATGGCTAAGTTCCAGGCAGAAGGAATGAACGAAGAAGAAGCAAAGGCCAAGGCTGAAGCTGAATCTCCGCTGATGCTGGAAGCCCGGGAAATGCTCCGCAAATGGGAAGCCAACGATCCGGAAGTACGCAGTCTGTGGAAAATGATGAACGACTGGGTATATGCCGGATTTGACGAGACCTACAAAATGATGGGTGTCAGCTTCGACAAGATATACTACGAATCACAAACTTATCTGGAAGGTAAGGAAAAGGTAATGGAAGGCCTCGAAAAAGGTTTCTTCTTCCGCAAAGAGGATGGTTCCGTATGGGCTGACCTGACCGCTGAAGGTCTGGATCACAAGTTGCTGCTCCGTGCTGACGGTACTTCCGTATACATGACTCAGGATATCGGTACAGCCAAGCTTCGTTTCCAGGATTATCCGATCAACAAGATGATTTACGTAGTAGGTAACGAACAGAACTATCACTTCCAGGTTCTGTCTATCCTGCTCGACAAACTGGGATTCGAATGGGGTAAAGATCTGGTTCATTTCTCTTACGGAATGGTGGAACTGCCGGAAGGTAAGATGAAGAGCCGTGAAGGTACCGTGGTAGATGCTGACGACCTGATGGAAGCAATGATCGAAACGGCCAAAGAAACCAGCAACGAACTGGGTAAACTGGATGGCCTGACCAAGGAAGAGGCTGATGACATTGCACGTATCGTAGGTCTGGGTGCTCTGAAATATTTCATCCTGAAAGTAGATGCCCGCAAGAATATGACCTTCAACCCGAAAGAATCCATCGACTTCAATGGTAATACGGGTCCTTTCATTCAATATACTTATGCACGTATCCAGTCTATTCTTCGCAAGGCTGCAGAAGCTGGAATTACAGTACCTGCCGTTATCCCGGCCGGCATCGAGCTGAGCACGAAGGAAGAAGGACTGATCCAGATGCTGGCAGACTTCGGCAATGTAGTGAAACAAGCTGGTACGGACTACAACCCGTCAATCCTGGCTAACTATGCATACGATCTGGTGAAGGAATACAATCAGTTCTATCACGACTTCAGCATCCTGCGCGAAGAGAACGAAGCTCTCAAGGTGTTCCGTCTGGCACTGAGTCAGAACGTGGGCAAGGTTGTGAAGCTGGCTATGGGCTTGCTGGGTATTGAAGTTCCGGAAAGAATGTAATGCCGAAGCAAAAGTTTTACGTGGTCTGGAAAGGGGTCACGCCAGGTATCTACACTTCATGGACGGAATGTCAATTGCAAATCAAGAATTATAAAGGGGCCCTTTATAAATCATTTGACACCCGTGAGGAAGCAGAACAGGCGCTGGCCTCAGCCGCTCACCAGTATGTGGGAGCCGGTAAAGAGAAAGTGAAAACGGCCGTAGCACTGCCGGAAGGATTCGATCTGAACTGCCTGGCCGTAGATGCAGCATGCAGCGGAAACCCGGGACCGATGGAATATCGGGGAGTATATCTCCTGACGGGTGAAGAGATCTTTCACTTCGGACCTGTGTATGGAACCAATAATATCGGTGAATTCCTGGCCATTGTACACGGACTGGCATTGCTCAAACAGAAGAACCTGAACATGCCTATTTATTCGGACAGCCGCAATGCGCTGAACTGGGTAAAACAGAAAAAATGCAAAACGAAGCTGGAACGGAATGATCGTACAGAGGAACTTTTCAGGCTGATTGAACGGGCTGAGAAGTGGCTGCACGAAAATGGATGCCCGACTCCATTACTTAAATGGGAAACAGAAAAATGGGGAGAGGTACCGGCTGACTTTGGAAGAAAATAAACATAACGGCTGCTACTGGCGGAGAAATTCCGGACATGAGCAGCCGTTTATAATTAACTGGATGATAAAGCAACTGACATTATGAAGAAAAGAATAGCTTACCTGATTGCTTTTTTCGCAATGGTACTGGGATGTTTCCTTATACAGAAACTATTGTTCATGCTGTATAACGACGCAGTGGAAAAAGGTGTTTCTCCGGCAGATTTCGGACGGGTGATCTTACATGGATTCACACTGGATGCCACTACTGCCGGGTATCTGACGGTAATCCCATGGCTTGTAGTCCTGATCAGTATCTGGTTCAGACAATTCCCGTTGCGGAAGATTCTGACAGGCTATTATGTGCTGATCAGCTTTCTGGTCATGCTGATCTTCATTGTAGACATGGCTTTATATCCGTTCTGGGGATTCAAGCTGGATGCTTCCATCTTCCTGTATATGGATTCACCTAAAAATGCACTGGCAAGCGTTTCTACGGGATTCATTATCTTACGCATCTTTATCATGCTGCTTTTATCAGCTCTGATGATAGCCGGTTTATACAAACTGACTCCTCAAAGACTGGCTGGTACTAGCCGTCGGGTGACGGGAAGTGCCGGCATGATTCTACTTGGCGGACTGTTGTTTGTTGTCATCCGGGGAGGTGTGACGGAATCAACAGCCAATATCGGACAGGTATACTTCTGTAATAATGAGTTTCTGAATCATTCAGCCGTAAATCCGGCCTTCAGTCTGCTGGCTTCCGCCGGAAAGACTGAGAATTATGCGTCAGAATTCGATTTCTTCGACGAGGAGAAGCGTAAAGAGTTGTTTGAAGGACTTTATCCGACAGAAGGAGAAAATACGGTAGAACTGCTCAATACACGCCGGCCAAACATTCTGATCATTCTGGTGGAAGGTTATGGAGGGGTGTTCATTGAATCGCTTGGAGGAGTACCAGGAGTAAGTCCGAACTGGGAACGCCTGTCGAAAGAAGGAGTATTCTTCACCAACTGTTATGCCAACAGCTTCCGTACAGACAGAGGAACCATCTGTACGTTTAGCGGTTATCAGGGCTTCCCTACTCTTTCTGTCATGAAAATACCGGCAAAAAGCCGTACACTTCCTTCCATTGCAGGCAAACTGGTGAAGGAAGGATATGTTACAGACTTCCTGTACGGAGGGGATATCAACTTTACAAACATGAAAAGTTATCTGCTCGGAAGCGGATACCAGAAACTTACCGCAGATGTGGATTTCAGTCTGAAAGAACGACAAAATCCGTGGGGAGTGAACGATGATATCACTTTTGAATACTTGTATAATGAAATCAAGAAACGGCCTCTCTCACAACGATGGCACACAGCTTTCCTGACTCTGAGCAGCCATGAGCCTTTTGAGGTACCTTATCACCGGCTGGAAGAAAAGATTCCCAATGCTTTCGCCTTTACAGACGAATGTCTCGGGAAGTTTATCGATAAATTAAAACAGTTGCCACAATGGAAAGACTTGCTGGTTATTTGTCTGCCGGATCACGGTTTCCATTATCCGGTCAGCGAGCCGAACAACACGCCGCGCATTCATCATATTCCTATGCTCTGGCTGGGAGGTGCAATCAAGCAGCCGGCTGTTGTTGACAAACTGATGAATCAGACAGATATGGCTGCTACCCTGCTGGGACAGCTGGGCATCGATCACCGGGAGTTTAACTTCAGCAGAAATGTATTGGGGAAAGAATATACTTATCCTTTTGCCTATTACACCTATAACAACGGCTTTGCTTTCCGTGACAGTACGGGAGTAACACAGGTGGACAACAATTCAGGAAAAACACTGGTGGATGAACCTGCCCCCAGCCTGCGCCGTATGGAACTCGGTAAGGCGATCCTGCAAAGTTCATACGACGATCTGGGAGAAAGACAATAAAATCAGATTACTCTATAAACTTGATTTTCTGAGCATCACGCGGCTTGGCTGCCGGACTTTCATCCGGATAGCCGAATGCTATGCAATACAAGAGCTGGTAACCTTCAGGAAAGTCCAGCTTTTTCAGGTAATCAGCTGCTTCAGGTTGCGTATTCATAAAACGGACAGGACTTCCCAGGCAACAGGAACCTACTCCCATAGACCAGGCTGAAAGAATCATGTTCTCACCCAACAGTCCGCAATCAATCTGAGACATGTCATAGGAAGTGTCATGGGCAATGAATACAACTGTAGGGGCATTGCGGAACATATTCTTGAAATTCGGATCTTTTGCTGCCTGAGGATTGGCCTTTTTATAGATTTCCGTCAGGCCATTGATATAATCAGGATTATCCACTACCCGAATAGCCCATGATTGCTTGTTCTGTCCGTTAGGAGCATTAATGCCACAATTCAGAATCGTCTGCATTGTATCACGATTAACCGGCTGTGGTTTGTATTTACGTACACTACGACGCTCCATAATGGTCTTAATCACCGCATCAGACTGAGTCATTCCTTCGGTAACAGCTACATTCTCCTGCTGTGAAGCGGGAGAGGTACATCCTGCTGCGAGGCAAAGGCATAAACAGCCTGCCATCGTCTTCAATTGTTTCATAGTTTATTGTTATTAGATAAATATTACTCTAACTCCTGACTCTCAATCATTCCTTCCTCGAAACCTTCTTCCAGACTATCCAAAGCAACTCCAGCTTTTTGCATCTGCTCCATAATACTCTTTCCACTGTTCTTAAAAACAGTAGCAGCATACTGCCCTTGCAATTTAGCCATCTCTTCCAATTCCTCCTTGGTCAAATCTTCGTAGGAATTAATTTTATCCAGCAATTTCTGGAAACGTTCGTTAGCTTCTTTCCACTGGTCGAGAGTATAATCCTTCCCTTCCTCCTGAATCTTTTCCACAAAGTCCTTTAAATCGTCCATACGGCCTTTTTGAGAATGGCAGGAGGAGAAACACATGACTGCCACTGCAAACAATAGAAATAAAATATACTTTTTCATAAGCGTTTATAATTAGTATGGTAAAGTCTCTATCTACAAAGGTAACAGGATTAGGAAAAGGAACAAAAAAAGGAGCCCCGAAAATCGGGACTCCTTCTGATTATTTAGTCTTATGTAATTCTTATAATTACAATTTCGGACCAGCAGCAACCAAAGCTTTACCTGCTTCGTTTCCAGTGAACTTAGAGAAGTTCTTGATGAAACGACCAGCCAAATCCTTAGCTTTTTCTTCCCACTTGCAAGCACATTCGTAAGTGTCACGCGGATCCAGGATCTTCGGATCAACACCCGGCAATTCAGTCGGAACGACGAAGTCGAAGTAAGGAATAGTCTTAGTAGGAGCTTTTTCGATTGAACCATCCAGGATAGCATCGATAATACCACGAGTATCACGGATAGAAATACGCTTACCAGTACCGTTCCAACCAGTGTTAACCAAATAT
>ULMO01007479.1_pt1 | contig 13664 bp, 14 predicted proteins | sample 1951691 | NCBI WGS metagenome assembly ULMO01 (sample SAMEA4835554, study PRJEB28245) | human gut metagenome | biome: gut microbiome; material: fecal sample | place: Denmark | collected 2008 | reverse complement strand
TATGATTAACAACAAAATGATTGAAGTTCAACAAGATCTTGACACGCTTGGATATGATACTGGCATTGAAATTAAAATCATTCCTGAAAATTTTGATGCCATTGATAAGTTCTCAAAAATCACATCATCTCAGCTTGATTTTATTATGATGAATGAATCTAGTATTAATAAAGAGAATATCTTAATGGCATTCCTATATATCAATTCATATATTTATGTGCGACAAAGAGATAAAAATGGTAATGAAACTATGACGAACCCTGAAACTAAACCAGAAGCTTTTTGGCGAAGTATAGAATCTATGTCAAAAGAACTTTCTATGTCAAAGGATACAATTAATCAATGTATTCAATATCTCACATCTTCTATTGACGACAAAGAACCACTTCTCGTTAAGAAAGAAGTTGGTAGCGTCCAACCTGATCCAAAAAAACCACCACAAAATGTTCCAAATATATATGTCCTTAATAAAAAAGGTTGTGACCAAGAAATTGAATGGGCTATTGCTAAGATGTTGGAAATCTATAATGTAGATTCATTTGGAGAAATCAAAAACGGCAATAAGTCATAAATAAAACAGAGAATAAACATATGACACAAGTAAACGCAACACTACGAAGGAGCGATGCGAATGAACAAAAATAATTTTAAAATCAGAAGGAGAACAAAAACACATGACAAGTTACATAGGAAATTATGACCATAACACATTTGGAGGAAATATATACGAATCAGATTTTGATATGAGTTACGTTGGTACAAGAAATATTGCTGGCAGAATTATCTCAGATTGGAAATTTGATAGATATTGTCGAAAGAATATGAATGATAAGAAAATAAAGGAGAATTTATAAGATGCTTAGATATGAGAATTTTTCAAACATAGGGATAGAGACTAGCTTACATAATGGCTGCTCAATAATTGGATTTGCACTTTGGGATAAGGCTTTGGGTCAGTACACAGCGAATTTTTATATTAAAGATGACCAGGTTAATCATCTCGATCTTATGGAAGACCACTCTTCTATCATTATTAAGACAGATACACAGAATATAAGGAATGATCTTAATAAGTACATTAACGAGAATTTTGAGTCTGGAAAATTTAATTATTATATTAAAAGGATTAAGTATGAGTTGGACTGCTTTGATTATGGCGATGATCTGCTAGGTGGTATGGATGAGTAGATTGAGTAGAGCTGATATGAGATATTTCCAGAAAGCTCGTCAAGCTGCTGAGATATCTGATTATAAAAGGACTCATGTGGGATGTGTCGCAGTATATCAAGGAAATATTATTGGGATAGCTTGCAATACAAATAAAACACATCCTATGCAGAAATATTACAATAGATATAGATGTCATCCACAGACTTCTTATTTTTATCCTAAACTTCATGCAGAGATCAATTGTATCTCTTCTATCCGATATCTGGATATAAATTTTTCAAAGGTAAAGTTATATGTATATAGGACTCGTTGTGATCAGGAATATGGAATTGCTCGCCCATGTCCTAGTTGTATGGCTGCAATTAAGGATTTAGGAATAAGACATATATACTATACAACAAATGATGGATATGTATATGAAGAAATAGAGAATAATAGATTGGAGGAAATTATATGAGTAAATGTTGTGAATATTGTGGTGTAACTGGGAACGACCATATCTCTGGCTGTCCTAATTATAAAACGCCATTCTCGGCATACAAATGTGAGTTATGCGGAGAAGGAATTTATGATGGTGAAAAATATATAGGTAGATATTTAACTGTTGGTGGTAATAGGTATGTGCATTATGAATGTGCAATGGAAGATCCTAAATGGTTAATGAAATTTTTGGGCGTAGATATCGAGACTATGAGGGGTTGTGAATATTAGAATTTTGGGAAAATCGAATAGAGAATATAGAAATCGAATATGTTTGAATGAAGAAAATTCTAATTATTAGGAGGTAATTTTATATGAATAATAATTTTAACACTGTTGAAGAAATGAAAGAATTGATTATAGATGAACTTTCGAAATGTGAATTTGATAACAATTTCAGATGTGAAGAATGTTCTGAATTGGAACAATGTTATTACAAAGCATATACAAAATCATCTCACGAGTTTGCAGAGAGCTTAGATTATGGTGGATATGATTCTGAAGATGAATTTTGGGAGAACTTAGATTAAGGTGGTGATGATATACTGAATGAGTGAATATGGAATTAAAATAAAAAATATTAGTGCTGGTATGTTGTATGATGTTAATCTTGGAACACGAGATTATTTTACATATACTGATGCTATGTTTAACAACAGTTTATTTAGTTTTTTCTTGCAAAAGAACGGATTAAATATTTATAAAGGAAAACCTGATAAAAAAAATGAAAGTACACGAGATATAATTTGTCTTGATTATGAATTTGGAAGTCGCTCTTATGATAATGAGCATACTCGATTAGAAAAGTTATTTAATGATACTGATGGTGATTCTAAGGAACGTATTAAACAGGCATTACAAAAAGTTGAAGATAGAAAAGATCTGTATGATGAAAAATCACGAGATGAAATTCGAGAGTATTTTTATGAGAATGGTGTTAATGTTACATATAAACGTAAACGCAGAGACGGAACAATTAAAGAAGAAACAATTCATTATGAGATGCTTTTTCGTACGAGTGCCAAAGCTAAACTTGGACAAGTTATTTTCATAAATAGTAAATTATATGACATTGCATATGATTGGCTAACAATTGGACTTGGAAAAAAAATGAGTCATGACAATGCGAAAATCGTTGAAATGTCAGCCTATGCTCCACTTACCACATCTACCATTATTGGTACACTTCATATACCTGTTGAGGATATTCTAATTCTCAAAGATCAGGATTCCTTTTTTGAAACAATGACAAAAGTTGTTAAAGCAGAAGAATACGAAGTAGAAGTCAAAAAGAAAAATAAAGAAACTAACAAAAACGAAAAGGTAATTGAAAAACGTAAAAAATGTGTTGTATCCGAAGAAAAACGTCAAGTTAAAAATACAATTTGGGATGGTATGGCACTAATCGAAGCTGATTATAATTATCTTCGTCTCCCATCGTATATTAACGGAATGGCATTACTCAGAAATCACCTTTTTAAAGCATGTGCTTTTAAGAGTTATCTTCAAAAATTCTTTAAAGATTGGTGTGATAAAAATGGATATAATTACAATACATACCAGGTTCAAGATATGTTTGGTAAATGGCATTATTTAAAAGATATTAAGATGATAACCACTGATAATGCGATTAAATGGAAGAAATTTCAAGACTTAATGGGTAATAATATTACTGAAGCATATGACTATTGGTGCGAAAGAATTCATTCTGATGGTGATATGTGGGGCATTGTAAAAACTGACCACCCTAGTAAATTAGGACAATATCAACAGTTGAGTTATCAGATGATTAATACTCTTCCATGTACGAAGGATAATGTAAAAGATATTGCTCAGATTAGCATTGATTATGTTGAATTACTTAAACGTGACAATGATGAATTTGAAAAGTTTCTTAGAAAGAATGCAAATGATGTAAATCATTATGAGATGCTTGCCGATTTATATGCTCAAAATCATGAGTTTGGAAATAGTACATTTTTTAGAGAAGAAAAAAAGAAAATCATCTTTGATTATGTATACAGAATGAGAAAAGGGAAAATTATGGTCAATGGTGATAATTTGACTGTATGTGGTAATCCTTATGCACTTCTGCTCTATTCTGTTGGTGAAGATTTTGAAAAAGATCCAACACTTTCTCAAGAATCTAATTGTATTCAGTGTTATACTAAACGTTTTGATAATAATGAATATCTTGCAGCGTTTAGAAATCCACATAATTCCCCAAATAATATATGTTATTTACATAATGTCTATTCAGAAAAAATGGATAAATATTTTGCATTTAGTAAAAATATCATAGCAGTTAATTGCATTCATACGGATATTCAAGATAGAGCAAATGGGATGGATGAAGACTCGGATTTTATGCTTGTCACAAATCAATCAACAATGGTCAAATGTGCAGAAAGATGTTATAGAGATTTTTATACTATCGTAAATGCATTACAAGAGTCTGGCATTACCTATAATAATACAAAAAAAGATTATGCCGCTATGGATAACAAGTTTTCAAAGTCACGTATGGGAATCGGATATTCAAGTAATTTGGCTCAGTTGGCAATGACTTATTATTGGACAGAATTACAAAAAGATAGTCCTGATGAGAAAAAACTTAAAGAACTTTATGACAATTTTATTATCTTATCTGTTCTTGCACAGGTTATTATTGATGGATGTAAAAGGGAATATGAAATTGATGGTAATAAAGAAATTGATAGAATTAGCAAACTTCCTTGCATGAGCATTAAAAGAATCGTTGGGTATACGGATTTAGGTAAACCAAAGTATAAAAAGTACGATTTCCCTGAGTTTATGAAATATACCAGAGAAATTAAATATACAAAAGATGGCAAAGAACTTCCACAAGATGAAATTGACGAATCAAAGAATAAACTTAAAAGTCGTATCAATAGAGAATTGTTATGTCCTATGAACTGGCTTGAAGATTGGATTAATAAAATTCAGAACGCTTCTACCGTTGAAACAATTCCAACTTCTGTATTTTTTATTAAGATGAATGGAGAAGCCAATCGAAGACAAATGACAAAGATGATGAAGATTATAGAAGACTATGACTTAAGCGTAAAATCTGCAAAGATTAATATTTTAGATAATGCAGAGTATATATCCTTCTTATCTGAAAAAAATTCTGAAATCATATCTGAGCTTTCTAAAATGAAAATAAAAAATGTCGTCACTATTAATCGTCTAATTGAAATTGCACTAGGATTGAGTAGTGAGACTGGTGCTTCAAAAAATCGCACATATAATCCCGAAAAGCATACTAGAAAAATATTAAATTTGCTATATAGAGTTGATAAAAATAAGTTTTTAATGAATTTTTATTGTAAATAATGCGCAAAAAACTGCACGATTATTTTGTAGTTTTCTTCCGAAGCCCTTTATTTTCAAGGGTTTCCAAAAGTGCTTAACGTCCGTTATATGGAGGGAAGAAAGCGCAGAGTTGTGTTAGTAAACTCCCACGCCATTGCCAATGCGTGTAATAAGTAAGGGCTTGCAAGTTTAAAAAGTATACTAGGGGCAGACGTATCATTATCTGCCCCGAATATAAAACAATGAAATCAGCTTTTCTTAGCTGATCAAACAGAGAATATATAATTGTCGAGAGACATTATAATATTTCGTCTAACACATAGCTATAAATCATTGCTGTGACGCTATGTGAAAAACTTGTATGTGGTGCGCCAAACCAGTTAAGTACAGCAAGCGAAACTGTACCATATACATTCTGTGGAAGATATATAGGAATCAAACCTATAGGGAACGATTCGAGGCGTTTTCAAGCAGAATTAAACATATCATTATTTCTTTGGCAGCAGTTGTACTTTCTTTCTGAAGGCATGACTACTGCTATCTTTGGGAATTAGTTCAGTTTGGTAGAACGCATGATTTGGGATCATGAGGTCGTAAGTTCGAGTCTTACATTTCCAATTTGCGGTAAGGTGTAAAGGTGCATGTTGGGTTCATACCCCAAAGGGTCTGTTCGAGTCAGAGTCACGCTATTCTTCCACTTTTCTTCACTTGTGGATGAAACTAAAACAGGAAGGTGGTTTTTACAATCGCAAGAAAAGCGAAACTAAAAGATGATGGAATCTTATTTTGTGGTAATAATGCAAAAGATGTTACTGGATCAATGATTTATATAAGATTTGCAAATAAACAAATTTTACTTGAATGTGGCTTATTACAGGATAATTCATATTTGGCAGCTTATAAAGCAAATTCAGAAAAATTTAAATTTAAGCCTGATGAACTGGATTACGTGTTTGTTGGACATTCGCATATTGATCATGTTGGATTATTAGCCCGTCTCATTAAAGAAGGATTTCATGGAAAAATAATTATGACATATCCTTCTTCGGCTATGTCGAAATATTTATTACTTAATTGTGCTTTTATTGTAAATGATGAGGCACGAGTTTTATCAAAAAGATATAATAGAGAATACGAACCGCTATATACTGAAGAAGACGTGTATAAAACACTGGACTATATTCACGTATATAATGAGTATAATCATGTTTACAAATTAGATGATGTGGTTAGTTTTCAATGGTTTAAAAATTCTCATTGTGTAGGAGCTGCACAGTTACAGCTTATTTTAAATGATGGAATAAAAACAAAGAAAATTCTATATACTTCTGATATTGGAGCGTTAAATACTAAAAATCATTATGTGGAAAATACAGAAATCCCAGCTACCTTTTCTGATATATCAATTATGGAGTCAACTTACGGTTTAAATACTAGGACTACTAAGAAAACTCGTGAATTCGATGTTGAACATTTGCGAGTTGCTATAGAAACTGTACTAGAAAGACAGGGTTCTATTATTCTTCCAGCATTTTCATTTGCACGATCTCAAGAATTATTGACAACACTATATCTCCTATTTGGAGACAATGAAGATTTTAAAACAGATATAGTTGTTGATTCAATGCTGACTTGTGATATATGTCAGGCTTATGAAGATGTTCTTGACTCAGATTTTCATGAGTTATGGACAAAAGTGTATAATTGGAAAAATGTAAAATATGTGCGTGAAAAGGTAGAATCGAAGGCATGGGTAAATGACTCTATACCTAAAATTGTAATCTCAAGTAGTGGTTTTTGCACGAATGGGAGGATATTATCTTATCTTGATAAGTATTTACGTGATGTCAATTCTATGATTTGTTTCTCTGGATTTGTAGGAACAGATGATTCTTATTTGTCATATAGAATAAAAAATGGCAAAGCCCATAAAACAATCAATATAAATAAAGTTCCTGTACCTAATAGAGCAGATTGCATAACGATGAGCACGTTCAGTTCCCATGCTAATTTTGATGACTTATTAAAATTTGGCAGTAACTTGAATACAAATCAGCTTATCTTGGTACATGGATCTACAGAAGCAAAAAATTGTTTGAAAGAGCATTTACGAGAAGAAATATCTAAGAATGATAAGTGTTATAAGGTAAAATGTTCTGAGAAAGATATGATTATACCATTATAGGAGGTGTCAATTATAGAAGAATTACTATTTGAAATTAACAAAGATGATGACATATATAACGAAATTATAAAGAATCATCTCAATGATAGAAGAATTATTATCAATCAGGAAATAACTGATGACTTATTAGAGAATGTATGTCTTATGATTCTCAAATGGAATTCAGAAGATAAAAATCTTCCAGTAGATAAGCGTAAGAAAATATTTATATACATTAACAGTGATGGTGGAGACTGCGTACTTGGTACTCAAATATTGAGTCAGATAACATATTCAAAAACACCTGTGGTTACAGTTGGTTTTGCAAAGTGTGCATCTATGGCTAGTTATATTCTTGCTGCTGGACATATTCGCTACTGTTTTCCAAATACAATCGTCCTCTACCATGATGGACAGACAGGCTATGTATCTAGCGGAAACAAGGGTAAGGATATCCAGAAGTTTTACGATAAGCTTGATGAACGTATGACAAAGTTTATGATAGAACACACTGATATGACTGCTGATTTTATTGAAGAAATCAAGGACAGAGAATATTATATGTTTTCTGAAGAAGCAAAAGAACGCCATATAGTTGATAAGATAATTGGCATAGATTGTGATATAGATGAAATAATTTAAGGAGAGCACACTGCTCTCCTATTTTAGTTGATAAGGAGATAAAAGGAAAATGGCAAATAGTAAGTTAAAGTTTACAAGAAGAACAACAACAGATAAATTAACAATTAAGGCAGGTACACTTTCAGAGGATTGCTCTACTATTACATATGAAGACGAGAATGGTAGTGAACAGGATATAAAAATATCTGACCTTCTTGCAGCATTCAAGAATCAGGTGATTGATTTTACGGTTGCGCTCAAGACCGATGAGAATCTTGATGTAATCACTGAAGATGAGTAGGGAGTTGGTGATTGATTGTTTAATTTTGAAGAAGAATTAGCAAAATACGGATTAAATCAAGAGAAATATGAGCAACTTTTACAGGATTGCTCAAATAAGGTTCAACATATTTCAGATGATGATTGGTCGGAAATTTGCGCAAGGTATGGACTTGAATTTAATCCTGATACGATTCGTAAAGGGTCTCAGCCACCACTTATAGGATCTGCTTTTGTATCTGAATATTATAAGTGGAAAAATAGCATGGATAATTCTGATGGCAAGGATGATTCTTATTTTAAGGAGTTACAGATCCAGAAGGATGAACTGTATAAAGAGCGTAAACGTTTGTCTGATCAACGCAGAGAATATAACAGAGAGCTTATATTTGATGCTCGTTCAGAGCATTTAATGGATAGACTTGTTGATGTTGCCAATAGATTAAATGAAGAAAAGCCATTGATATTCAATGAAAGATGGTTTAAACCAAATATTCATAAAGAGGCGATCATGTTTTGGTCTGATTGGCACTATGGAATGGTTACGGATAATATTTGGAACAAATACAATACTGATATTTGCAAGAGGCGTATAAAAGCTTTTGTGGAAATGTCAAAAGAATTTATTCGTTTAAATAATGTTGATGTACTTAATATTGTGATGCTTGGAGATGCATCACATGGAGCAATTCATACGACTTGTAGAATTGCATCTGAAGAAAAAGCTTGCGATCAGTTGATGCATGTTGCTGAAATTATGGCTGAAGCAATCAATGATTTATCTAACGAAGTAAATCATGTGGTTTTGCATTCTTGTTATGGTAATCATATGAGAACTATACAAAATAAAAGTGAATCCATTCATTCAGATAATATGGAAAAAATCATCCCTTGGTGGATTGAACAGCGTTTACAAAACAATTCAAAGGTAGAGATCTTATATTCTGAATATAAGGAATTCACAAAATTGAATGTACTTGGAAAAAATATCTGTTGCGTACACGGTGACTTGGAAAAGAACTTCAAAGATATCGGAGTTACACTTAATACGATCTTCTCTCGTAAATTTGGTGAAACAATTGATTATACGGTATCAGGTGACAAACATCATCTTGAAGAGTTTGAGCGATTTGATATTGAAAGCATATTGATTAGGTCATTATGTGGTGCAGACGACTATTCAAATGATAGTAGATTGTATTCTCGTCCAGGGCAAACATTAATGATATTTAATGATGTGTATGGCAGAGAAGCAACATATAATATTCCATTAGATTTTATTAGTTAAAAACACTAATTTTACGACAAAGTAGACTATGTACGGAGATGCATAGTTTTTAATATTGAGACAAGTGACTGTGAGCATAGGACTACTCTTCTACTTTTGGGTAGTCCGACTTGCATGGCATCGTAGAGTCACTGCTGCGATGTAAATAGACCTGAACCCAACAGGCAATTAATAAATGGGAATAACTTCGGTTTTTGGGCTGATGAAGCCACATATGAGGGAGTGGACTCATCGAGCTGCTACCCTCTTTTGTTATTCGGCAAATTTATAGAAGTGCCGAAATTAGTTGAAAACTATTATTAATTGAGAAAAAAGGAGAAATAAAATTATGACAAAAGACGTAATGATTAGAGAAGTTACAGATAGAGCTACAGATATTTTCAATATAGATGTTGATGAGAATCATCCAAAGAAGAAATTTACTCAGAAGGAAATTACCTCTGTATTAAGAGCATTTGCAGATTGTGTTATTGACAATGTTACTGAAGACAAGACAGAGAAGATTCCTTTTCCTGGTGTTGGTAATTTCACCGCAAAGCATGTCGCAGAGAAGTCTGGTACTGTTCAGCTTGGGGATAATAAGGGTTCTACATGGCATAAAGATGCAGAAGATCAGCTTGTATTTAAGGTTTCTACGGCAGTTAAGACTCTGGGTTAATTGAGGTGAGCTTATGAAGAAACATACAAAATATGAAGATATGGATATCATCAATGTCGATGAATATGAGGACATTGTAGATGTTTTTCTTGATAGATTATTTAGTACAGAAAAAACCGTAGGAATTATTGTAAATAAGGAATTTGCTGAGTATATCACAAGTATCTTGTTAAAAATTCCTGAGACAAGTGTTAAAAAAATTGATTTCATTGATTGGTACAAGACAGATGAATATCTTGTATATGTTGACAATGACGGTTATGTTACTGCTATCCCTGTTGATGATGAAATTATTCTTAATAATGTCGATATAGCTTATATTAATATGGATGGAGATATAAAGCAGGATGTAATAGATTACTGTGTCAATGAAGACAAGGAAGTTATATTATTTGGATTAACTGATGATTGTGATTGTGACGGTGATTGTGAGAATTGTATAGGTCATGATTATAATGTATACAAGCTTGATGATGATTATATGCATGGATTCACAGCAAGTAAGGTTAACGATGGTTCTTATGTGAGTTATTCATATTATACAACTGAGGATCTGAGTGATAAGGATATTGAGAAGATTCTGAAAGCGTTTAATATTTAGTCAAAGTATTCAGATGTGAATAGTTTGATGCGCTTTTAATGGGTAAATTATTCATTTTAGAGTAGTTTGAAATAATCAGACAATTATGACTTGTAAGTGCCTTTAAGTAGGATAATTTGCCATTTTTGTCTTATTTTTGGAGTGTGTGGCAACAATCACACACTCTTTTGTTATGGGGCGTGTTTTGGTTCTCGCTGAGTTCGATTCTCAGGTGTCCCATTAATTCGATGTTTTATATACGGATTGGGAGATGTTAAATCGGCAACGAACTTTATATGGAACAGAGAATAAATATATGTGCCCATGATTGGTATCATAGCTGATTGTGGGAATTATGGAACAGTAGGTACTTGGAGTAGCTACTAAGTATATGAGAACCTATGCCTCTCTTCTACTGTTCTATTTTTAGTTATTGGCATAGGAGAAGGCATAGGTGAAAATTATGAAAAAAGCCAAACAAAGAGAATTTAATATCCAGGATTACGACTATTATGTAAGGGAATATATTCAAAAAAGTGAAGAATTAGGCAACCCAATAAAATATGATTTATTGCGGAAAGAGCCATTTAACTTACCTGATGGTAGATGGTATATAAATAATTGTCCAGATAAATCAGTTAAAACTTGGGCTGATTTTGTTGATTGGTGTGGTTTTGTAGCAAAAGGTAAAACACCGTCGAAGGATAAAATGATAAAACTGATTTACAAATTACAGTCAGAAAAAGATAGAACTTTAATGTATGATGATTTTAGAGGAAGAGGTTGCTATCATCCACCATTAGAAGTGATTAAAACTTATTGGGGAACTATTAATAATATGAAAAAGGAACTTGGATTGGAAATAATTCAAGAGTCCATGTTGGATAGAACTTTAACAAAAGATGAATTAGACCAAATGATAAAAGATATATGTAAATATGTAAAAGATGATAATAGAAATTTTATTACTACATCTGAAATAGATAGTGTTCATGAATGGTTGAATGCAGATTCTTTACAAAGAACAATTAAAAAATTTTATAATTGTAATTTGCAAACATTATTGGCAAATGAAGGAATTTCTTTAGGCAAGAGAGGTCGAGGTATCACATTTGATTTTAGTGATGGTGAACATGTTACAAGCCAATTTGAATATATATTTTCAAAATATCTTAGAGAATTTGGATTAAGATATGGAATAGATTATTTTCGAGATGTAAAATATTCATCTTTTGTTCCATCTTATCACAGAAATATGAATTGTGATTATTTAATTCATACTAAAGATAATGATATTTATATTGAAATTGCAGGTGTAATTGAGGCATATAAAAATTATTTTTTTCAAATAAGCAGATCACGAGCAGTAAATCTAAAGAAATATATCGTAAAGATTTATCTAAGAAACAAAAAATGTTTAAAGAAAATAATATTCATTATTATATTTTATTCCCTTGTGATTTGACAAAAGATAATACATATAACATTTTAAATAATGATTCTATAGAACTCAGAAAAAGCATTGAATCTTTTATCAAGAATAATATAGATTGGGATAAGGTGTCTAAAATAGGCGAATTAAAATATAGTGAAGAAATAAAATGGGGAAGAAACGTTATAGACTATAGTGAAGCAGTTTAGTTATTACTACTACTGCTTCTTTTTTATATGTGAAAGGAAGTGAGATTATTGAATGGTAAAATAGCAGATAAATTAGATCCAGTTACAGATGAGGAATGGGCAGAGGTTAATGAGTTTAATAGAAATATGGTTGAAGATTACCTCAGTAATCAGACTCATCTTTCACCACATAGTTTACATGCTTATAGGTCTGCATTAAAGATATTCTTCGTATGGGTTAAAAATAATCTGAATAACAAAAACTGCATAGAAATTAGAAAGAAAGAATTTCTTCGCTATATGAATTTTCTTGCTAATCGTGGACTATCTGAAGCTGCAATTAAATTTAAAAAGTCTTCTGTCAGCGCATTGAATAAATTCATCGAGAATTTCTACGATGAGGACTATCCTATGTTCCGTAATTATGTAACTGCGGAGATGCAAGTGCCAAAAACAGGTAAGGTTTTCGCAAAAGAACCATTAACTCCTGATGAAATGGATTATTTATGTTCAGTATTAGCTGAACGTGAAGAATGGCAGAAATTAGCATATGTAAAGTTTACATATTCTACTGGATGCAGACATGCAGAGAGTTTACAGTTGCTTAAAGAGGTTATTAATTATGAGCCTAAGAGGAAAATTGTAACAATTGTCGATGAGGATGGCAAAGAACAGGAAGTAGAATCTGTATCTTATAAAACACATGAAATTCGCTGCAAGGGACGTAGTGCTGTTGGCAAGGTTAGAAAATTGCAGTTTGGACAAGATGTAATGGACGCATTAAAGAAATGGCTTGAAGTGCGTGGCGATGATGATTGCCCTTATATGTTTGTCGTAAAAACTAAAGATGGTTCAAAGGTGCGACAGATTGGATATAGTGCATTCAATGATTGGTGTATAAATGAATTTTCTGAAATTGTTGGTAGGAGAACGACTCCACATAACTTCCGAAGAAGCAGAGCGACCAATCTTGTATGTTACGACCATCGTGCATTGGAAACAGCACAGAAACTTTTGGGACACGAATCTTCTGAAACAACTCAGATGTATGTCATTCGCGAAGATACTGAGGATGCAGATGAAGCTTTCGTCTAACACTTCATCTAATTTCCTCTCCCACTTTTCTAACAAATCGAAATTATTTCAAAAGGCGATTGGTGAGGTCGCCTTTTGCCGAATTTATTTTCCAATCTCCGTTGTGGCGTTGCAACTGGATAAATTAATGGAGTATCAATGCATAAGCGCAATGTAGTTTGGTTGATACGAGTTGTCACTTACTCTTCTTGTGCGTTGGTTAGCAAGAAAAACAAGTGCATGGAAGCATGAATCAGGTTACTGATAAGCGACTAAGTTCTGAAAAACTGGATGTGTGCAATCCAATATTAGCTAGTTAGTGCTTTATGCTGATTCAGTGGGTGGGATGCCCACATTAGGTCTGTTCGTCTAGCGGTCTAGGACACTGCCCTTT
>ULMO01014831.1_pt1 | contig 13722 bp, 12 predicted proteins | sample 1951691 | NCBI WGS metagenome assembly ULMO01 (sample SAMEA4835554, study PRJEB28245) | human gut metagenome | biome: gut microbiome; material: fecal sample | place: Denmark | collected 2008 | reverse complement strand
TCGTTGGACAGTGATTGGTCTTATCGCTCTTTCAGCCGCCATATTGTCTATTGGTGAGTTCTATCAATTCAATTTATCCTCTTGTATCAGACAGCAGAACTCTTTAACTGCCCAATTTGTGAGCTTTAGTCTTTCAAATTTAGCGAATATTTTCTACCTCCCCAATTTTTACAATAATTAACTTGTGTTTGTTGTAAAAATTGGATGTGCAGGCATAATTCACCCCAACAACTCAGGTTTCAGCCTGATTATTTGCGTGTAACGACTGATGTTATACACAAGACTGGTGAGTGCTACATTGGCTTTAGCACGAATAAGCCCTACTGTACGCACCACAAGTCCACGCATGGTTTGTTCCTCAAACCCGAATACATGCTCGACAAGGCAACGTGTCTTGGATTTTTTCCTATTGTCTGATTTCTGCTCCTTGGTAAGCGGACGGTTACGGTAGCCCTTTTCGCAAATTATCGGATTCATCTTATGCTGTTTTACAATCTCCTCTTGTCCGACATAACCGGCGTCCAAATACAAGTCCTTGCCTTCGTCTTTTTCATCCAGCAGTCCTTCAAAGCCTTTGGAATCATGCACTTCTGCCGACGTGGTATCATAAGAAAGTATGATCTTATTGCGTTTCTCAACTTTAGTATGCTGCTTGTAGCCGTAAAAAGTCTCATCACGCTTCTTTGTCCAGCGGGCATCTACATCCTTGTGGCACTTCTTGTGGGGATTGTCATTCCACAACTTATCACCCGCTCCCTGTTTTATCTGCTCATTTTCATCACGGGTGTTACGTTGGCGAGGGGCAATAACAAAACTGGCATCAATGATGCGACCCTCATTGAATTGCAGACCCTTACTTTCCATGAAACTATGAAATTCCGAAAAAAGCTTGTCATAAACGCCTGTATTTGTCAGGAGTTCGCGATACTTCCACACCGTCTTCTCGTCAGGAACATCGTCAACACATTCAATACCAAGAAACTTGCGGAAACTCGTACGGTCAACTATATCTGATACTCTATCTGATGGTCACTCAAACCATAATAACGCTGAAGAAACAAGACCTTGAACATCAGCACACAGTCTATCGGCGGACGACCGGCATTACTTTTGCGCTCTCCGGTAAAAAGGGCTGATTCAAGAGTAGGACGAAAGATCTCAAAATCAACATACTGAGACAACACTTCAAGAGGATTGCCCATTTCATTCAAACGCAATTCACGATTCTCTGACTCAAATAGTTGATTATAACGAAGCTTACGGTATCGGGATAACTTGTTCATTATAAAATTCTTATTTTCTGCAAATTTACGCTCTTGGAACCATATAAACAACTGTACTACAATATTTTAATTTATAGAACTCCTCTATAATAATTTTACTTGCCCTATATTTACAAATCCATGCCATGACCTTATTAAAAAGAGGAGCAAACACTAACATTGTTTTAGTTGGAGGATTATATAGTCCATGAAAACTAACAATCATAGGAATTTTTCTAATAGATGGATGAAAAAACTTAGTTACTTCAACAATAATGGGACCATATAAACCATGAGTGAAAATAATATCAGGATTTAGTTTTTTTATTAATTTATATAACTGTCTTATCCAACTTAAATCTCTCCTATTTTTAATATATATTTGAAGAATATTATTTTCTATTAAAAAACTTCTATCACATAATGAATTATTTGGCACAATGCATACAGATGTCATTTCTATATCATCATCCAATCCACACTGAGAATATGTTATGAAACATTTTCCAATCCCTCCAGTAGAAAATTTCCATAATAAATTAAGAACTTTCATAACTACTTTTCTTTAAAAATTTTTTTTAAAGCAAAACCTAATACTGAGTAGATTTTTACAAATTTTCGGTTCGATATATACAAAGGTATACGATATGCTAAAGGAACATTTTTATAATACATAGTGTATTTTCTACTTTCAGATATAAGATTAACATAAAAAGAATTGTTGAAGCTTTTTACCGAAGTCATAATAATGCTTTTTGCTAGCTCAACAATAAAAGCTTTTTGGGCTGTTTCATACAAATCAACATCTTTATTTTCAAAAAAAAGTATTATCGATTTAATTGAAAACAACGTTTGAGATATCTTCTTCTCAGAAAAACTATTTGAATATGAATTTTCATTTACGCAATTATATTCATAAACAGGTATATCTATAGAAGAGAATGTCTTTGCATAATACAACAATTTTGGAATCACTTGATAATCCTCTGCCATATCACACCCTTCAATAGTTCTAATTTCATTATCTATATACAAATCACGCCTTATCAATCTTCCCCAAATATTGCATGGAGCAGATCTATTAATTATATCTATTATATAATTTTTCCTTGAATAATACTTTTTAGTACTTACAAATATCTGATTTTTAGAATATTTCATCAGATAGCAAGAAGATACAATATCAAAATTTCCTTTCAATTGTTCCTTAACAAGAAGTTCAATACAATTGTTTACTATATAATCATCAGAATCAACATGTAAAACAAAATCACCAGTACAATATAATAATGCTGTATTTCTTGCCGCTGCTAATCCTTTATTTACAGAATGGCTAACAATTTTAGTATTTGTTTTTCTCTGTGGATACCGATCGAGTACACTATTTAATATCTGTACACTATTATCAAGAGAGCAATCATTTACAAAAATATATTCTAGATTAAAATAAGTTTGCTCAAATAAACTGATAGCACACCTCTCAATATATTTTTCTACACCATAAATAGGTACACATATAGAAACCTTTATCTCTTCCATATTAATTATATATCGAATTAATTAAAAAGTTACGTGAGCGATCTATATAACATTTTATTTTCCCTTCAACCAAAGAATCATATGGATAATCTAAAAATTGAAAATCCTTAATATTACTATCAGCTTCAATACCGCAGACTTCCAAACCAAGAGTCTTTAAAACATCTTTTATTCTAGTATCAGAATGCATACTATTAGGCAATATAGCTGTAAAAGGTTTTCTAAATATAATCGCAAACATAGTACCATGAAAAGAACTTGTAATCACATGTTTTGCGTTTTTTATTAAATAAGCAAATTCACAAGGCCCTAAACCTGTATAATTATAAACTTTTTCTCCATCAACATATCGCTTAAATCCTTTACTTCCAATATAAATAATTGGCAAGTTATATTTTTTTTGAACATAAGAACTTACATAAGAAATAACAGGCTCTGGATCAAAAGCATAATTCAAATAATAAACCAATATATATTCAGTTTTAATATGAATTTTTGAATCGCTTACAATACATTCATAATCTTCAGCAGAAAGTAACAATGTAGGATCTGAAGTACAAACTTGGGGGATAGAATCTGGGATTTCTAGAGTTTTTAATATTTCCAAACTAGAATACTCACGTACACCAATATGACTATATTTTAGTAATCTATGCTTTATTTCATCTCTATATGAAAACGGTATATCTTTTGTAGCAAAACTAGCTCCATAAGATATCTTTTTAGCTGAAAATGGAGCAAATAAACAATACATAATTGGATTATTATATAATGTTTTAACATTCCATACTTGATCTGATCCTGTCAAATATACATCATACAGAGGAGGTCTTTTCATAATTGCTACATCAGAATCATAAGTTTTTTTACTTAAGTGTAAATACTTCTTATAAAATAATCTAAATCTATATAATTGAATATATCTTCGCTTAAAAATATCGTAATAGATTAAACGTAAATTAGATCTTAATCTAATCAGAAAGCTTGCGTTTTCCCTATATGATTTATTTGGAAAAATATAATCAATAATTTCAACATCTTCATTTGTCGCAATTTGAATATATTTTTGAAGAGCATAAGCCTGCAAAGCAGATCCAAAATTAATTATTTTGTGCAAAGTTATTATTCCTATTTTCATAAGACTTTTTATTAAAAATTACGATTCTATAAATACAAAATACTACAATATAAAAAAATGACACAGAGAATCCAGGTAATGATGATATTGTATGCGCAGCTAAATATCCTAACACACAAAAAGTTAAATATTTATATTTAAAAAAATCGAATCGCTTATATAACTCTATGAACAAAACAACATATGTAACAATCCCGAGAATTCCTTTTTCAATTAATAATTTCATCCAAATAGATTCTGTCCCATAAATAATCCATTTATATCCTCCTTGGTCACTAACAAAATAAGAGATAGAATCTATTCCATTTCCCCAAAATGGAGATTTTAAAAATAAATTCCATGCTCCTAAAAACTGAGAAGCTCTACCAGAAATAGTGCTTCCTTCAACCTGATTTGTTTCAGAGGTACTGATCATCGATATAAAATTCATTGCATATTTTTCAAAAAAAGGGAAACCTATTATTACAATTATTATTGATAAAAATATAAGGGACTTATTTTTTCTAAAAGATAAAAAAACAGGCAATAAAATTACAATAGAAGAAGCTAAAACCGTTCTACTATTGGCCAACAAAACCATTAACATAACGAGTAAAATAAAAAGAGTATCCCACTTAAAATTTTTATACTTCACATATTTATTGTATGCCACTAGTAATATTGAAATAAAAGCGCCATAAATAAAATTATTTGGGCTTACAAATAAAGACAAAACCCTTCTCATCCCCAATCGAGAAGGCGGTTCATATATTTTTCCCAATAACAGATCTTCGCTAACATTTGCCCTCAAGAAGTTCGTAAAAGGATTTATATCAAAAATAAACTCATAAATTCCCAAAAAACAAGCAAAGGAAAATACGACTACACAACATTTTATAAAAAATCTTATATCTTTTATATCGTAGATAAAAAACCAAAATAAAAATGCAAATACAAAATCATTTAATATATTCAACAATAATGATAAACAGAATTCCTTAAATGGAATTATACTACAAATACTTGATAAGACTATGGAAACAAATGAAAAAGTGTAAAAAGTCTTAAGAGGAAAATACTTAAATCTTTTTAAGATTGGCCCCCAATATCCTCTTCGTACAAATTCAAAGACAAAAAAGAAATTTAAGAAAGTTTCTACAGATAATGCAGGAGGCGTATATTTAATACAAGTAGCACTTAAGGCCAGCATTTTAAAAGCAGTATAAAAACAGAAAGTTTTTTTAAAACTATAAAAAGAGAATAAAACCAATATTAAGCTAACAATCAAAAATATCAACATTATTATCTATAAATTTTAGAAAGAATTAAATTCCAGTATAACTACTTTTAGGTATGTTCTAAAAAACAGCTATTTCAAAAATTAAATTTATATTTACAAGCATTCATATAAGAAAATTTATCATAATCTATTCAAATTTCATACCTCTCATTAGCTGACAGAAGTAATATCTAAATAAAATTTACAACTTTTGCAGCCTCGAAAAACGTATTAAATGCTACTCAGTTGACACCTTTGCTTCTAAATTGCCTTAAACTGCTATCAGTTTTATCATCTATTCTGCAGACGAAGATATGCTAAAAATGTTCTCAATACATTTAACTAACTTACAAAAAAATCATTCTTTAAAAGTTTAAAAAAAAGAACGATTGAAGAACGTGGATGTTTAAAGACGTTTCTTATTGCTCGATTTAATGTAAGTTTAATAAGTAGTTTTTTTAATCCTATATTATCAGACTGGTTTTTTTTATCATATCCAACATATATTCTCGCATTTTAGTTATATGGGCATTTTTCTTCATCTGCCCCTCAGCTACGATATCAAATGGATGTACTTCTAATTGTACATTAATATGCCTCAAAACATCATCACCCTTTTCTGTAAATGCTATAGCACAACTTACACCTTTTTCATCTTTTTCATATGTCTTCCCCCATAAATCACCAATACGTATATCGGCAACAGATTTTTCATACTTATATTTACATTTTTCATAACATGCTTTACCTAAGCATGCATCACTTAGAAATAGGCGATAAAACATATCACCTTGTGACAATCGTGAATTTAAATATCCTTTCCTTTCCGTAATTAAAACATCATAAGGATCATGCCAATCCACAGCTTTCGCGGTCTTCATTCCGTCTATTGACATAGCCCATGAATCATGCCAACCGGTAAACTTATTACGCCATGACACATAAGTTAATTTGCCCACTTTACTTTCTGCCCACTTCACATATTTATCCCACACTAACATTGATGGAACTCCATGACAAAAGAAATCCATCAAAATAAAATTATCATTTTTTTTAAACTTATGGATATATCTCCGGAAAGAATCTATCTGGCATGGTGTGCCAACAACCAAATATTTTTCATTTCTATTTATAGATCTGAAACCATCTACAGTATAGCTCTGTATATATTTACTGCCTATAGAAGGTATTAGTTCTTCAACTGTAGTTGCTATATAATGTTCAGCACGATTTGTATTAACATTATACCTTACTCCACAGACTTTATATCCTTGACCAAGCAAGTAACGTCCTACTTCAAATCCAACTCCCCCTGAAGAGCATTTTCTTCTTACTGCATATTCTTTACTCCATGCAGCATAGCTCTTTTTAGGACTATTATTTACACTTAATTCATCATGGCTGTAAGCACAGACATCCATACACAAACTACAATTTGTACATTTTGTAGTATCAGTTATATGAGGCTCATAAAAGCCATCTGAATTTAAACTAATTTCTATAATTTTTTGACTGCAAACAACAGCACAAATACCACAACCATAACAATTTTTTATATTTATGATATTCATATTATTTCAAATCAAAACGATTGATACAATTTATATTTATTGTAATTCATTTATTAACTCAAGCCATTTCTGGCCTACCATCTCTATACTAAATTTAGAACTACTTTTTTTAGCTTGTTGTGACATTTGCTTTAGAAGGTGATGATTGTTCATCAATTCATTCAATTTCGTCACATACATTTGCTCTTCACGACTTGGAACGATAAAACCATTATAACCATCTTTCAATATATCATGCAATGCTGTATAATTGTCAAAAGCAATAGGTATACAACCAAATTGAAGTGCTTCAGTTAAAGTCATACCGAACCCCTCATAATTTGATGTCATCATAAAAATAGAAGAGTCTTCATACCATTTTATAGGATTTTCCACTTTTCCATCAAATCTCATTCGACGAAGCCCCAGTTTTTTAGCGTATTTTAAAATTTTCTTTTCATCAGGACCATAACCACATAAAACTAATTGCCAGCCATCATTACCTCTTAATTCTATCTCTTTCCAAATCCTCAAGGCCGCTGTAAGGTTCTTTTGACGTTCATATAATCGTGAAATAATAAGGACTTGTTTCTGTTTCTGTACATTTCTATTTACAGGAAGTAATGGGAACGATAAAGGATCTGGAATCCATCTTAGTTTACTTGCATTTTTGATATGAGTTCGTTTGATAAAATCTTCTTTAAAGGTTTCAGACAACAACACAAATCTATCGCACAAATAATATTGTTGTTTTTCTCTGTATACAAGATCATTACAACCCCAAAATAGGAATCTCAAGAAATTATTAAGTTTCAACTTACTTTTTAATGGTAAATAGTCCGTATAATCTGGAGATAAATGGTGACAATATATTATTTTACAAATATCTTCCTTTTTAACTTTTTGTAAAAAACGAACGATATGTTTATCCCTACATTGTTGGTTGATAATAACTTTTATTCCGTTATCTTTTACAAACTGAAGTAACTGATTAGTACAATCTTCTACTATTCCGTTTGCCCCAATTCTAATTTTATGCTGTTCATCTACTTCATTATAATCTGTAAAAAAATAAGCAAAATATGAATCATGACTATTAGCATTAAAATAACGGGAAAGTATCCATGAAACTCTCTGTACCCCCCTCTAGTCGGCAAAATGCTGCTTTCTATAAAAAGAATATTCATCTTATATCCTCTAAATTTGATAATAAAAAGTTCAAAGACTGTTTCTTCTGCATTGAAAGAATTGTATTTACTTTATTATAATTTACAACTGGTAAGCATTTTACACTATCATTATCTTCAACCACTGCATTATTAATGCCACATATATCAAGAATATTATCAATTCTTTCCCTACGTTTCATGGGTGGAATAACTATAAATTGCTTTTGGTATAAAATTGAAAATGCTGTTCCATGAAAAGAATTTGTCACGATGTAACATGCATTATTAAAATAGCCCAAAATTCTCGAGGCCCCTTGTTGTACACTTGTATGGCAGAATGAGATATTTTTTTCTTCCTAAAACTAAAACAAATAAGCGGTTTATGTAAACGTTTAGCTATTTCAACAGCTTTCTCAAAAAAATGCGGTGTTTCAGCAAACGAATAAGTAAGTACGTAATCTCTTTCCTTTGGTAAAATAGCTATTTTGCCCCATTCCTCTTTATTCAGAAAAAAAATTGGATCCAACACCAATGTGTTTTCAATCCCACGATCTTTAAGAAATAATGAAAGCCCTTTCTCTCGAATACTTATAGCATCCATAGCCTTTATGTTTCTATAAAAATCGTTCCATATTTTATCTAAAACTTTATTGTGTCCATTACTGGCAGCATAACTAATTTTCCTAGAACAAATAATACCTTCTCCAAAATAAAGTGAAAATAATCCACCTGTTAAAGTTTCATTCCAAATTTGGTCACTACCACAAATTATTGCATCATAATGAAGATTGTTGATCTCTGAACAATTGTAAACACGATAACTCTTTTTCATTGTAAGATTAAGAAAATCTTCAAAATATTGCCACTTTTGATCTTTATAATGCTCACGGAAGTAGTTTCTTAATGTCTTGAGCAAAGCGATAATTACTCGGTTCCCATTCTGCCTATAAAAATTATATAATTCTACGATATTTTTTTTTCTATATTATCATAAATATACTTCAGCCGGTAATCTATAATTTCCGCATCATACCCCATCGTATTTAGCTTGGTAGACAATGCATAAGCTTGCAACATTGCACCATAGTTATGGGCAAAGTGAAAAGTCAGTATTCCTATTTTCATAATTTTATAATCTTTTTTATCATTCTTACCAAGTTCTGTTTTAATTGTTGCATTTTATATTTCCATCCAAGATTTCCATACCGTTGAGCTACAGCGAGAAATCCTTTTTTAACATATAGAAGTTCAAACTTTATATAGTGACTATCAAAATGTGATGGATGCTGGAGATTCGGTTGTATACACAATTCTTGAGAGGTAAGCAAATAATGTAGTTTTTTCCTTATATTTTTAAAGATTTCTTGCCCTTTTTCCGTATTAATAAATAGCAAGGAACACCCTTTATTATCTTTATTAAAATTCGGTGATAATTTTTCCCATCCCCAATAATCAGCTAAAGTAAAATCAGATGGTCGTTTAAAATTTGTAAAATGACACTTACTACAAGATGATCGTAACATAATGTGACGATAAAAAAGATGAGTGTAAGTAGTAAATTCTCTTTTTTCCCCATTTTTGAATACAAATGATTCAATATGTCCTCTCCATCCAATACGGGATTTATCGCGAAAATCAACTTTTTCTATTTTACTCTTATATGTTTTCTCCAAATAATCAAGATAGTCCCGCCAAATATATGGACTTGGTACTCCGTGACATACGATATCTACCAATATAAGATTATCTCTTAAGTTCTTTCCTATATATGAATTTAATCCGGCTGTCTGACAAGGCGTTCCTGAAAACAATACAGTCTTACCTTGTTTAAGATCATTCTTTACTTGTCTGAAGACTCCGTCTAAATCACTCTGAACATATTTAGAACCTTTAAACTCATCCCTCTCCTGTTTTGTTATAGCTCGTTTGTGTGTGACTCTGAAATGATCTTTATAACCGGCACCATATACTATACCACCATTCTCCAAAATGTAATCAGATATAGCTATAAACGCTGCACCACTTCTACTTGTCTCTATTTCATGCATATTTTTATGACGTACAGCGTATATTTCCGGTTCTTTCAGATTCTGACTTTTATCATAATTATCATTAAAATCACATACTTTCTCACATAAACCACAATCAATGCATTTGTTCAAATCCACTTTAGGGTATTTAAATCCTAAAGAGTCAGGTTCCATACATATCGCATTTTTAGGGCAGATAGTTGCACAAGCAGTACAACCACAACAATCTGCCTTATCTTTTATTTGTATCATTTTTTAAATTTTCCTTTTATTGCAATTATTTTAGATAATATAAATTGACGCTCTTTTTTGTTACAGCCAACAAAATACATCACAGTAAAAGTGCATAGAATAGCAATTACACATATTATAAAAAAATTTACAAATGTTTCCTTTAAACAAAAAGATAAGACAAAGGGGATAATAGCTGACAAAATTGTAACAACCAAAACATTAACATACACCTTACCTATATATTCACGAACAGAAAGCCCGATCATCCCTCTTAACATATAAAGCCGTGCTGCTAAACAACATTGAGAAATACAGATCGCCACAATCAATACAGCTTCTGGTATACAACCATTTCGTAATAAAATATAGGATATAGGTAGATTCATCATCTGCAAACCACCTACAACTATCTGATAATTACGTATATTTCCAGTGGCCAGCATAGCTGTTATCAACGGGTTGGATATTGACTCAGACATTGCAAAGATCAATACGAGCTGTACAAACGATGTGGTATGCTCTGGAACTATATTAAGCCAAAGCGACAATATATAATGAACATTGATAATTACAGGCAATGAAAATAGTAACAATATATAAAAAGAGAGGCGTGCTCCCTGATATATAAGTGTCATCATATATGCTCTGTCACCTGAAGCATATGATTTGGTAATCTGCGGATTTAACGCCATCATAAAGTTACTTACAAAACCACTAATAGCATTATTAACCTGATACGCAACTCCACGAGCAGCATTCACAGTTGGACCGCAAAAAAGGTTTATGACAATATTTCCACCCTGATCCCTTAAGACAGCCGATGCTGCTCCGATAAAGTTCCATCCGGCAAAACCGAACATTTTCTTGAGTAGCTCCTTATCGAAAACAAAATGATAAATACATTCCTCAAAATGACGTTTACAATAATATCCATAAACAAAACGGATGATTAATGCCACAGTAGTCATTAATATCGCATAGAAAATCAGTTTATCGATAGGAGATATCCATAGTAAATAAACGATAATAAGTTTGGATATAACCTCTAATATACTAATATACGCAAAAGCTGACATCCGTTCGTGCGCTATGATCGCAGCATTATACGGAACACTGATCAAATTGATTATAAATGTTAGTATAGATAACTGAAAAACCCAGTTAGCTGCATACATACGGCTTACCGGTATTGTCATTTGGGTATTTAAAAACCAGATACCAACAGACTCAGCTAAGATACCAATAATTAATCCTAATGCGATCTGGATTGTAACAGATGAGGAAAAGATTCTTATCAGTTTCTCCTTATCACCCTTACCAAGTTCATATGTAATAAATCTGCTAATTGCACTCGATAAAGAACCGGATATAACAGAAAACATAGCAACTACACCACCAACAACATTATAGATACCAAAATCCTCAACTCCCAGTGTATGCAAGATAACACGAGATGTGTATAGACTTACCGCCATCATGAAGAGCATACGCACATACAAAAGCAGGGTATTCTTAGCTATTCTCTTATTGTTAGCAGAAGTATTCGACATAATAAAAGTAAGAATTAAAGATAAAACATGAGGAAAGGGATAAAAATGAATGTCCCACCTAGGGCCAGTAATTCTATTTGAGAGTTTTTTATCAACTCTTCACCAGTTGTATTTCTGCATGCATACATCCGGTTCCGTTTTTTACAATATACACATTTCGGCCACAATAATCAGTACCTATGGCTTCATTAATATCTTCAGGCTCCAGTTTCATACTGTTTGAAGCAACCCATATATCATCTACAAAACAGACTGCAACACAGTTCATCTGGATCAGTGCCTGCCCCGCTTTACTATCCCCGTGGATTCCGGGTAAGTATTCCGCTGTCTACGATTTATAAAAGTCTTTAATCTCATTATTTTGCAGACTCATCTTCTTTTCCTTCTTGCTTCGGCATCTCAATCGGCTGGGTAGCCTGCGTAAAGGCTTTGATAATGGTATTCACACCTATGGATTCCGTTTCAGAAAAACTGGACTTCACTTCCATTTCAAAGGAAATGTCCACATTGTTCACTCCCAAATAGTTAACCGGTATGATGGTCAGCAGGAGAAGATTGAATGAGGCAGAAAACTCCTTATCACTTTTCCTTTTTTTCATCCAGCTGCCGGGAAGCCTGCTGCTTCAGCTCTTCCAGCCGGGCACTGGCTTCGGCCACAACGGAACGGCTCGGTGGAGTCAGCGAAATACGAGAATGACATTGGGAACATTCAAAAGCTTCTCCTTTCAGGAGCAGGGCCAGATCGAAATAGATAATATTCCGGCAGTAAGGGCATGGGATTGTATTGGGCATAATGATATATTTATTTAATATACTACTAAAATTCAAATAATTACAAACAAAATTCAAGCTTTTCTGCCAGCTTTGCCAACCTATATATAAACTTATAGGGAAAAGTGCGGACAAAAATAGATCTATTTTTGTCCGCACTAACTATAAAAGTTTTATTCAGCCCTGGCAAACCTGGCAGAACTGCCGGTCAGGGCCTGTCCTTTGGATGCCGTTCCCGATAGTCATCCTCCAGACTGTCAAGCAGTTGGATCAGCTGTTGCCGGAAGACCTCAGAGGACTGGCGGAACTGCGGAAGATAAATGCGGAAAATGTCGTAGTACTGGTTCAGATTCGTACTGACCCCTTTTTTACTTTCTCATACGTGCGGGCGCTCATCGAGGCCCGGTCGCAGATCTCACGAATGGTTAATAACTTGCCGTCGACTTTCACGCGGCGATGCAGCATCTCAATGTACCGCCCCAGGGCGGCATTGGGTTCATGATTTTGTGCCATTTTTTTAATTTTAAAAAATACGACACAAATATATGTTAATTTTCTTAATTTATCTATATTTTATTACCACCATGCCGGTAAGCAAGATTTGGTGGTTTACACACCTTTCACAACCTTTGTGGAAAACTTTAAAACATCAATGCCATGGAAGACATTACATTCAGCCTTTTCAAAGGTTATGCGGACACCTTGCCGGCGGACGCAACACTCAGTGAAATCATCCGGATGATCCGACAGGATCCCACAGTAAAACTACACACCCTTAAACACCGTTACTACGCTTCGCAGGGAAATGCCGCTGCTGCCGATAAGGAGAAATCTTCCTGCCCCTGCTTTTCCGTTGCCGTCCGTTTTCAGGGTGGCAAGCGGAAGAGGCATATCTGCGGGTGGACTTCCGTCGGACTGGTGGACATCGACCACCTGGAAAAGGCTGCCCTGCCGGAACTGCTGAAGCGGATCGTTGCCGACCCGCATACCCTGCTCACCTACACCACAATCAGCGGAGCGGGCATCCGGATTCTCTACCGCGTGGAGCACGATGAAAACACCCTGCAAAGGGCTGTCGCCTCTCCGCTTGACGAGGACGCATACCTGGCTTCGGAAGCGCACTACCGGGCCGCCTTCCTGCTGGCGAATGACTATTATGCCCGACTGCTGGGAGTGGAATGTGACCTGAAATGCAAAAATTCAACCCGCCTGTGCGGACTT
>ULMO01014393.1_pt1 | contig 13946 bp, 7 predicted proteins | sample 1951691 | NCBI WGS metagenome assembly ULMO01 (sample SAMEA4835554, study PRJEB28245) | human gut metagenome | biome: gut microbiome; material: fecal sample | place: Denmark | collected 2008 | reverse complement strand
TCTTTCCCTCAGCGTCTGCATCTGAATGGCGATCGTCTCGACCTCTTCAAAACGCAGGATTTGCAGTTCTTCAAGCCTGACTATCAGAAGTTCAAGTGTCTGCAACTGGCTTTCGATGCCATCAGAAAGGGTGGTAATATGTCATGTATCGTGAATGCAGCCAACGAGATAGTGAATGCCGGCTTCCGCAAAGGTGAATGTGGCTTCCTTCAGATGGCTGATATCATCGAAGAGACGATGGCGAAGGCTACTTTCGACAGTAATCCCGACCTCGATGTCTATCTGCAGACCGATGCTGAGGCTCGCCGCATAGCTACAGAGCTGATGTTCAAGTAATAGTTAATAGTTTATAGTTAATAGTTAAAATGAACGTAGGATATAGGACTCATCATAAAGTTCAAAGTTCCAAGTTCAAAGTTCAAAGTAAATAAATGGAAGTATTTTTGATCAAAGCGTTGCAGCTGATGCTGTCGCTTTCCATCTTAGTGTTGCTCCATGAGGGCGGACACTTCTTCTTCTCCAAACTCTTTGGTGTAAGAGTGGAGAAGTTCTATCTGTTCTTCGACCCTTGGTTCCATCTCTTCGAGTTCAAGCCAAAGAATTCGGATACTACCTATGGTTTGGGATGGTTGCCGCTCGGAGGATATTGCAAGATTTCGGGTATGATAGATGAAAGTTTCGATACCGAACAGATGAAACAGCCGGAACAGCCATACGAGTTTCGCAGCAAACCGGCATGGCAGCGCCTGCTCATCATGATAGGTGGCGTGCTGGTTAACTTCGTGCTGGCTCTCTTCATCTATTCCATGATTCTGTTCCATTGGGGCGACAATTATGTGGCTACCCGCGATATGAGTTATGGTATGAAGTTCAATACCGAGGCAAAGGCATTGGGTTTCCAGGATAAGGATATTCTGGTAAGCACCGATCTGGGTGAGTTCAAGACCTTTGATGGTGATTTGTATCGTAATCTCTCTGAGGCTAAGCAGGTCAATATCATCCGTCAGGGCAAACCGATGACGCTTAATCTGCCTGGTGATCTCAACATGCTCGATATGATTAAGAGCAGTCCTCGCTTCGTAGATTTGTATGTGCCTCTGCAGATTGATAGTGTGATGAAGGATTCGCCTGCCAGCAAACTCGGTTTGACAAAGGGTGATAAGATTCTTGCTATTAATAATAAAAAGGTAGTCTCTTTCAACGAATTTCAGATTGAATTGGGCAGAGTAGAGGATGTGCTTGCTTCGGCTGAAACGCCGCAGGATAGTGCCAGAGCACTTACAGCTCAGGTTACTTATCTCAAGGCTTCTGGCGATACCGTCAAGTCGAGTGTTCTCCTGAAATCTACCGAAGAGGGTGTGAAGTTTGGTTTCTACAATCATCCTGTCTTGCTCGATTATAAGATTACTCATGTCAACTATGGCTTCTTCGAGAGTTTCCCTGCCGGCATCAAATACGGCTGGAATGTCTTGGCCGGTTATGTGGGCGATATGAAGTATGTCTTCTCTAAGGAAGGTGCCAAGAGTTTGGGTGGTTTCGGTGCGCTGGGCAGTCTCTTCCCATCTGTATGGGATTGGCATGCATTCTGGCTTATGACAGCGTTCCTGAGCATTATTCTTGCCTTCATGAACATTCTTCCTATCCCTGCTCTTGATGGTGGACATGTGTTCTTCCTTCTCTATGAGATTATCACAGGTCGCAAACCGGGCGATAAGTTCATGGAGCGTGCTGAGTATATTGGTTTCGGCATACTGATTCTTCTGCTTGTTGTGGCCAATCTGAACGATGTATTGCGACTCTTCGGCATCTTGTAATGCCGGGGAATCGCGAAAATAAAGGTCTAAAAAAAGAGGGTGTGTCATAAATTAATGACACACCCTTTTTTTTGAGTTTATTCTTTTATACGTATTATACGTATCTGATAATCTGTCCTACACTAACCTTCTTGTCTTTGCGGTAGCCGTTGAGTCTGCAGATCTGCTCTACAGTTACGCCGCGCTTTTCAGCGATAGAACTAAGCGTTTCGCCTGGCTTCACCTTGTGGTAGAGCTTCTCGTGGCCAGCAGGCAGTTCGTAGTATCTTCCCACTTCGCCGCCGTTAACCTGCTCTCTGGTGTAACCACTGTTGCCAACCTTGCCGCGGGCAGCATTGGCATCAGCTGATTCGCTTTCGTAGGTATTACGGTTAAAGCTGTAGAAGTCGCCTGTAACGTCCTGGTTGCGGAAGTCGAAGAAGAGTGCCGGGTTCAGAGCCACACCACAGAGACGGGTCTCAAAGTGGAGATGCGAACCGGTACTTCTACCCGTGTTACCACCCAAGCCAATCACATCGCCGGCTCTTACCTCTTCGCCCTCAGTAACGAGCTGCTTAGAGAGGTGACCATAGATGGTCTCCAAACCATTGTTGTGACGAATCACGATGTACTTACCGTAACCACCACCTTCATATCTTACGATGCGAACTCTGCCTGAAAAGGCTGAGCGGATTGAGTCGCCAATATAAACCTTGATGTCCATACCTTTATGTTGGCGGCCAAAGCTAGCACGGTAACCGAAGTTACTTGTGACAACGCGACTAGGAGTTGGCATGCAGAAATGACGGAGATCGATACGGAAGTGCTCAGGCAAGGTTGTAGCCCTGTGAGCGTACTTGTTAGAGAAATCCTCATACAGCTCGGCTGCAGGGTTCTCTCTGTCTTCAATCATTCGATAATGCGACACAGCGAGTGTGTCGAGCGATTTCATTCTGTGGTCTACAGGTGCCTGTCTTGCCAACAGGTCTTGTCCGCAAACGGGAGAAGCTGTTAGCGCCAACAATGCAACGACCGAAATTTTCTTTATACTCTTTTTAAAACTCATACTACTTTTTCTATTTTCTTCTTTAGGTCCGTGTCAACAGCGCAGAATCATACAAGAAATTCTGTAAAAACCACTAAGGCAAATGCCTTCATGTAGCGGTTTTGTTATATAGACGTTGCAAATATAACAAAAAAACTTCAAAAAACCAAAGTTGTTAAAGCCAAAAGGGCGATATTTAACGCCCTAGCCTTTTTTTTAACTTACATTAGGAAAATGAGATGCAAGGAGTTGACTTTTAGTACGTTTCATGCTTTTGTAGCATTCTCAACAGAGCCACGGCAGGAGAATGCCCCATGAAAATATACTTTTTTTACCTCCGGACTGGTGAATCGGAGGCATTCCTGATAAGCGCGGTAGAGGTCGTTGAGATTGATGGTAAATTCCTTACCCGATGACTCTCTGATACCGATAATCATCTTTGCCGTGACATGCAGTTTGACATATCTGATGCCTGTTGCACTTTCTATTTCCGTAATGTTTTCGAGAATGGCTCTCATTTCTTCCAGGGTTATTTCTGGTCGCGGCTCCCTGATAGCCGGCTTTCTTCTTTTATCCATAATTATACTTTTTACTTTTGGGACAGGCGATGGAATCGCCTGGAACGGGGATGAGGCTGCTTGATAGCTGAAGCCACCTTTTAGCCTTGCTTTCTGATAACAGGAACTGCTTTTGCTTGCTTTCTGATAGCAGGAACTGCTCTTGCTTGCTGCTTTAGCTGATGGCTGCCCAGTTGATATGGGTTTTCTTCAATTCCCTGAGGCGGTTCCAGAGCAGGGCGTTGTGAGGAGCATTGCATTCGGGATCGTTGTCGATGATTTCCTGTGCTTCTGTGCGTGCCAGTTGTACCAGCTGACCATCTCTGGCAATATTCGCTATCTTCAGGTCGAAAGCCATGCCGCTCTGCTGCGTTCCCTCCAGGTCGCCGGGACCACGGAGTTTCAAGTCGGCCTCGGCGATACGGAAACCGTCGTTCGTATCGCACATGATATCAATACGTTTGCGGGTTTCTTCTGAAAGTTTATAGTTGGTTACCAGAATGCAGTAGCTCTGGTCGCAGCCTCTTCCTACACGGCCTCGCAGCTGGTGCAACTGGGAGAGACCGAAGCGCTGTGCATCCAGGATAACCATGACAGAAGCATTGGGCACATTTACACCAACTTCTATCACGGTGGTGGCAACGAGAATCTGTGTTTCGCCCTTTACAAACTGCTCCATCTCTACTTCCTTCTCGGCAGATTTCATCTTTCCGTGTATCTTACTCAATTTGAATTCCGGGAATGCCTGTTTCAGCGTTTCGTAACCTTCTTCCAGGTTCTTCAGGTCGCTCTTCTCGCTTTCCTTGATCAGCGGAAAGACGATATATACCTGTCTGCCGAGATTAATCTGGCGGCGGATGCTCTGATAGAGACTGGTGAGTTGGGTATCAAACTTATGTAGCGTCTGTATCGGTTTTCTGCCCGGTGGCAGTTCATCAATCACGCTCACGTCCAGGTCACCATAAATGGTCATGGCGAGGGTGCGGGGGATAGGAGTGGCGGTCATCACGAGGATATGAGGCGGATTCTCGCTCTTGTTCCACAGCTTGGCTCTCTGCGCTACACCGAAGCGATGCTGCTCATCGATAACGGCTACGCCTAATCTTCTGAAAACTACCGGGTCTTCGAGGATGGCATGGGTGCCTACCAGAATCTGGATGTCGCCCGTAGCCAGGTCGGCAAGAATCTTTTCTCTCTTCTTTCCCTTTACGATGCCTGTGAGCAGTTCCACCCGGATGTCCATTCCCTGCAGAAAGTCGCAGATAGTTTGCAGATGCTGCTCGGCAAGAATTTCGGTAGGTGCCATCATACATGCCTGATAACCGTTATCCAGCGCAATGAGCATGGTCATGAGAGCCACGAGCGTCTTCCCCGAACCTACATCACCCTGCAGAAGACGGTTCATCTGTCTGCCGCTGCACATATCAGCTCTGATTTCATGCATCACCCGTTTCTGTGCTCCTGTCAGTTCAAAAGGCAGATGATGGGCATAGAACCCGTTGAAGATATCAGCGATGCGGTTGAAGACATAGCCCCTGAACTTGCGGCGCTGGTCGGTGGCATACCTTATTATATTAAGCTGCACATAGAAGAGTTCCTCAAATTTAAGGCGTACCTGTGCTTTCTGCATCTCCTGATGGGAATGCGGATAATGAATCATGCGGATGGCTGCATCGCGCGAAACCAGATGCAGACGGTCTACGATATGGCCTGGCAGCGTTTCGGGAAGAGGAGGAAGGATGGTGACCAGCTGCTTGGTCATCTTCTCTATGGAACGTGAGGTGTAGCCGCGTTTTCTCAGGTTCTCGGTAAGCGAGTAGTAGGGCTGCATGCCCATCTCTGAAATCTGGAGATTGGTGGCATCGTCCATATCGGGATGGGTAAACTGGAATCTGCCGTTGAAGACGGTTGGCTTTCCGAAAACGAGATATTCGGTTCCCACCTTATAGGTCTTCATGATGTATTGGGCACCGCGATACCAGATGAGGTCTGCCACACCGTAGCCGTCTGAGAAATGGGCTACCAGCAGCTTGTTGCGCTTACCGGTATCTATCTCATCGTAGCTGAGTATCTTGCCTTTGAGTTGTACAAAGGGCATGTCGGCATTGAGTTCGCTGATGTGGAAAACCTTGGAGCGGTCTACATATTTATATGGATAGTATTCCAGCAGGTCACTATAAGAGTTGATGCCGAGCTCCTTGCTCAGTATCTCTTTCTTCTTGGGTCCTACCCCCGGCAGGAACATGATGTCTTGGTCTAAAATACTATTCATAATGATGCAAAAGTACAACATTATGGCAAAACAGCCAAAATGTTTAACTTATTTTTAAATAGTGACGTTACAAAACGGAGCGTCTTGCGTCTTTATTCTATATAATCATTAGAAACAAACTCTAGAACAATGATAAAGATAAAGAATAAACTGTTCATCATCTTATGGTTGCTGTCCTTGGGCTTTGCAGTCCAGGCACAGGATTTTTATGTATCAACCTCTTTCCACGAGCCTGCAACCGACGGCTTGCGGTTCATCTATAGTAGGGATGCCGTCCATTGGGACAGTATTCCGGGCACCTTCCTGGCTCCTAAGGTAGGCAAGCAGAAAGTAATGCGCGACCCTTCCATCATCCGTACCCCTGACGGTGTGTTCCATCTGGTATGGACCAGCAGCTGGCGGGGCGACCGTGGCTTCGGTTATGCAGAAAGTCGCGACCTGATGCATTGGAGCGAACCGAAATTCATCGAGGTGATGGACGATCCTACTACCGTGAATGTATGGGCACCGGAGTTCTTCTGGGATGAAGACCGCCAGCAGGCAATGGTGGTATGGGCATCGTGTGTGCCTAGCCAGCACTTCGCCCTGGGCATCGAAGACGAGAAGAACAATCACCGTCTCTACTATTCCGTAACCAAGGATTTCAAGACATGGACCAAGGGTAAGCTCCTGATAGATCCGGGATTCAGTTGCATAGATGCCACTCTGCTGAAGCGTGGTAAGAACGATTATGTGATGGTATTGAAGGATAATACCCGCAATGCCCGCAATATCAAGGTGGCTTTTGCCAAGAACCCGATGGGACCGTGGAGCAAGGCTTCAGAACCATTCACCGGCAATTTCATGGAAGGACCAACCACCGTCAAACTGCCTAAGAACAGTCCGCTTGGCAATGGTTATCTCATTTATTACGACCGTTACCGCCTCTTCGATTTCGGCGCTCATTTTACCAAGGATTTCGTTCATTTCACCGATGTGAGCCAGCAGGTGAGTGTGCCGAAGAACCACAAGCACGGCACCATCTTCCGTGCTCCGGAACGCATCGTGAAGGCCATGCTGGAACAGGACCGCATCCACTATACCGGAACCACGATGGCAGATCCGTCGCGTCATGATGGAGCTTTGTCGCCAGTGGTAGGAGTTCACAATATCCAGACGCTCCGTGCCAACCGCGAGCATCCTTCCCAGGCAAATGGTGGAGGCTGGACCTATAACCATCAGCCGATGATGGCGTATTGGAACGGCAAGTTCTACATGCATTTCCTGAGCGATCCTGCCGAGGAGCATGTACCCCCATCGAGAACCCTGATGCAGGTTTCTGAGGACGGATACAATTGGAGCCAGCCACAGATTCTCTTCCCTGAATATGATGTGCCAGCCGGTTTCAAGAAGGCGAAATACCAGCCGAAACCGGAACTGCAATATCCTGATGTCTACAAGCAGAAACCATTGAAGGCTATTATGCACCAGCGTGTGGGCTGGTATGTATCTAAGGGTGGCATCCTCCTGGCTACCGGAAACTATGGTGTGGCTTTGGACAGAAAGGACGACCCGAACGATGGCAACGGCATCGGCCGTGTGGTGAGAGAGGTGAAGAAAGACGGTTCGCTCGGACCTATCTATTTCATCTATTACAATCATGGATTCAATGAGAAGAATACTGCTTATCCTAATTATAAGAAAGCATCCAAGGCGGTAAGAGCGGCTTGCGAGGAAATCCTTGCCAACCCACGTTACCGCATGCAATGGGTGGAAGAGGCTGATAGGGGCGACAAACTGATACCGCTCAACAACGGCTATAAGGCTTATTGCGACTATACCCTGCCGGATGGCAGAATAGTCAGTCTGTGGAAGCACGCCCTCACCTCATTGAGTCTGGATGGCGGTAATACCTATACCACGACCAACCGTGCCCTGGGATTCGTCAACAGCAATGCCAAGATTTGGGGACAGCGGTTGACCGACGGCAGCTATGCCACCGTCTACAACCCTTCAGAATACCGCTGGCCGCTGGGCATCTCGCTGAGTGGTGACGGTCTGGAATACAAGACACTGAATCTGATTTGTGGCGAAGTACCACCGATGAGATACGGTGGCAACTATAAGAGTCGCGGTCCGCAGTATGTCCGTGGCATTCAGGAAGGCAATGGCATTCCTAAGGATTCCGATATGTGGGTGAGCTATTCCATGAACAAGGAAGATATCTGGGTGGCGCATGTACCCGTTCCGGTCAAGACCGTGGCTACTGCCCATGCCGATGATGATTTCGCCCAATATCAGAAACTCGGCGATCTCAAGACTTGGAATATCTATTCTCCGCTGATGGCACCGGTTTCGCTCCGTCAGGAGTGGCTCGAACTGAAAGATGAAGATCCGTTTGACTATGCCTGTGTAGAGCGCAAGATTCCTTCTTCTTCCTATCTGAAGGCATCCTTCGATGTGCAGGCAGCTCAGACCCGTAACGGTTCCCTGCAGATTGAATTCCTCGATGAGAAGGGCATCGCTTGCACCCGCATCGAACTGAACAAAGAAGGAATGATCCGTGTGAAGAACGGAGCGAGATATGGCAATGTGATGCCTTATCAGGCAGACCAGACCTATCGTTTTGAGGCAACATTGGATACCCAGCACCGCCAGCTCAACCTCACCGTGAGTATCCTCGATGCAGAGGGCAAGACTTTGCAGAGCAAGAGCACCAGGCGCATCTTCTTTGCACCGGTGCATCAGATAGAGCGCATCCGTTTCCGTACCGGCGACCTCCGTACCTTCCCGACCATCGACACTCCTGCCGACTGGTTTGGAACCTTGGAACATGCCGGTGATACCGATACCACCGCCCTCTACCGCATCGCCCATGTCAAGACCGAGAGTCTGGGTGCTGATGCCGGTTCTGCAGTACTTAAGACCGCAGATTACAAGCATTATGTAGACGATTTCAATGCGATGGAGCCGGAGGTTCTCCATACTTCAGCCATTCCGAATGCGCAGGCATGGGACTGGATGAAGCAGAATGTGCCCCTCTTCGACTGTTCGCAGCGTAACTTCGAGGAGATGTATTATTTCCGCTGGTGGACGCTCCGCAAGCATATCGAAAATACACCTGTAGGCTATGCGATGACCGAGTTTCTCGTGCCTCGCAGCTATGCCGACAAGTACAATCTCATCGCCTCTGGAGTGGGTCATCATATCCACGAGAGTCGTTGGATCCGCGATGGCAAGTATCTCGACGGCATCCTGAATACCTGGTATCATGGCAATGGTGGCAAGCCGATGGCTAAGATTAATTTCTATAGCAGTTGGATGCCTGCTTCAATCTGGGAGCGCTATCTCGTAGACGGCAACCAGAAGGAGTTTAAGTCGTTGGTGAACGATCTGGACAAGGAGTATCAGCTGTGGGATAATCACCGCTGGGGTAACGGACTCTACTGGCAGTATGATGTGCGTGATGCGATGGAAGAGACCATCAGTGGCGGCAGAAGAGAAAAGAATGCCCGTCCTAGCATTAACAGTTATATGTATGGAAATGCGATGGGCATCGCGCAGATGGCAAAAATCATCGGCTATCAGGATCTGGCAAGGAAGTATGAGGCTAAGGCTGATACCCTGAAGCATCTGGTAGAAACCCAGCTCTGGGATGCCGACCAGCAGTTCTTCGAGGTGTATAAGCCGAATGCCGGTGAGGCAAAGGAGGTAGCCAAGAAGAGAAGTTACCAGCCTAGTGGCGATGCTGCGGTATCGGCAAAGGTGCGTGAGGCAATCGGTTTCCTGCCTTGGTATTTCAATCTTCCTGCCGATGAAGCTAAGTTTGCTGAGGCATGGAAGCAGGCTGCCGACAGCAAGGGCTTTTCTGCTCCTTACGGACAGACCACCGCAGAGCGCCGCCATCCTCAGTTCCGCTCTCATGGCGTAGGAAAGTGTGAGTGGGATGGTGCCATCTGGCCTTTCGCTACCGCCCAGACCCTGACAGCGATGGCGAATTTCATCAACAATTATCAGGTGAAGCCGTCTGCCCTCGCAGCTTCTGCTAAGGGTAGTCTCGATATGGACAGCCTTTATTTCAATGAGATGGAGAAGTATGTACAGAGTCAGAGCATGCGTGGCAAACCTTACATCGGTGAGTATCTTGATGAAACCACTGGTTACTGGTTGAAGGGCGATCAGGAGCGCAGCAGATATTACAATCATTCTACCTTCTGCGATCTCATCATCACCGGCATCGTGGGTCTTCGTCCTCGTGCCGATCAGACCATCGAGGTGCGTCCTATCATCCCAGCCGGCAAATGGCAGTACTTCTGTCTTGACAAGGTGCGTTATCATGGTCACGACCTCACCATCCTCTACGACCAGGACGGCTCCCGCTATCATGTGGGCAAGGGTCTGCAGGTATGGGTAGATGGCAAGTTGGCGGGGCAGCGTGATACGCTCGGCAAACTCGTAGTGAAGGATGCATTCAAATAATGTAGAATAAAATACGATATGAAACAGAGAAAATATTTATTGATATTGATAGGACTTTTGGGCATGATACAGATTCATGCTCAAAAGTCTGTTGCTTTTAAAACGGACGATGAATCGCCTATGCCACAATGGATTGGTGCGATAACCGATGAGGATGCGCACATTCCGAGTAACCGCGATTATGTAGGAACAGGAACGGTGAATGCCAAGGGAAAACCAGACTGGAAGGCTACGGCTCCATTGTCAAGACAAAGCATCTGGCTGAAGAAAGAAATGAAACTTCCGGCTGATGTCCGCAAGGCAACGATGAAGATTGTGGGACTGGGTTTCTATGAACTCAGCATCAACCGGCAGAAGGTGACGGATGCCGTTTTCGCCCCTCTGTGGAGCGATTACGACAAGACCGTCTTTTACAATACTTACGATGTGACTGCGTTGTTGAAGAAAGGCAAGAACCAACTTTCGGTATTGCTGGGGAACGGATTCTATAATGAGCAGGGTGGAAGATACACCAAGATGAAGGTTTCCTATGGTCCTCCTACGCTCTACTGTTCGCTCGAAATCGAACTGAAGAATGGCAGAACCGTCTGCATCGTCAGCGATAACTCGTGGAAATATTCGCCTAGCAGCATCACCTTCAACAGTATCTATGGTGGCGAAGACGAGGATGCCCGCATCACGTCTTCCTGGAAACCGGTAGTGATACAGAAAGGACCTCGTGGCGTTCTGCGCCAGCAGATAGCCCAGCCCGTGAAGATGAGGGAATACTTCGGTGTGAAGAGCCGTCATCAGCTCACTCCTCAGCAAATTGCCAAGGCTTCCAATGCCAAACATCCTATTCCGGCAGGAACCTTTGTGCTGGATATGGGACAGAATCTTGCCGGTTTCCCACAAATCAAGGTTAGTGGAAAGGCAGGACAGCAGGTGCGACTCTATCTCTCTGAAACCCTGACCGCACAGGGAACCTGCAACCAGAAACAGTCGGGCAGTCCTTATTATCTTAATTATACGCTCAGCGGAAAGGGCGAGAAGGCTTCTGACGGCAAGCGCATCGAGACCTGGCATCCGCATTTCACTTATTATGGTTATCGCTATATCCAGGTAGAAGGTGCCGTGATGAAGGGCGATGAGAATCCTGATGGCAAGCCGGTGATAGAGGATATCCAGTCGTGCTTCGTTTATAATTCTGCAGCGAAGATTGGTAGTTTCGAGTGCTCCAATCCGATGTTCAACCGGGCTTATCAGATTATCGACCGTGCCATCCGAAGCAATTGGCAGGCAGTATGGACTGACTGTCCGCATCGTGAAAAACTCGGTTGGCTGGAGCAGGATTGGCTCAATGGCGAGGGATTGGTATACAACTACGACTGTCGTTCGATGATAGAGCAGACGTTGCAGAATATCGCTGATGCCCAGCATGCCAACGGAGCCGTTCCTACCACTGCCCCAGAGTATATCTATTTCAAGGGCAAGTGGCTTGATCCGTTTGCCGAATCACCTGAATGGGGTGGAGCCTTGGTAGCGCTTCCGTTCCTCTATCTGCAGCATTACGGTGACGACCGGATGGTGAAAAAATATGCACCGCAGATGTTCCGCTATGTGGATTATCTCCAGAGCAAGGACAGTTGCCGGATACTGAAACAAGGCTTGGGTGACTGGTATGATTACGGAAAAGGCCGTTCGGGCTTCTCTCAGAATACCCCGATGCCGCTGGTAGCTACAGCCCATTATTATCAGTGGGTGAAACTGACACAGAAGGCTGCAGCAATGAGTGGAAAGACAGCCGAAGCCAACCGCTATGCCATCCTGGCTTCTGAAATCCTACAGGCTTTCCAAAAGGAATTCCTGCATGTTGAGAAGGCTGCATCTTCTGAGAAATCTTCTTCGGATGCTGTCGTAAAGGATGCAGTAGAAAAGATATATTACGATTCGGGAAGTCAGGCATCCAATGCCATTCCGTTGGTGCTGGGCATGGTTCCGTCCCAGTATCGCAAGCAGGTCCTCCAGCATCTGATAGATGATATTCATGCGCATCACGACCGCCTGACAACCGGTGATGTGGGCAATCGCTACCTTTTTCAGGCATTGCTGGAAAACGGATATGCCGATCTCTGGTACAAGATGCTGGCGCATGATGATGTGCCGGGCTACGGATTCCAGATCAAGAAGGGAATGACCACGCTTACCGAACAGTGGAATCCGGAGATGGGTGCTTCGATGAACCATTTCATGATGGCGCAAATCAACAACCATTTCCTGCCGGATATTGTAGGCATCCGGATAGAGCAGGGCAGAGTCATCATCGCTCCTCATCCGATGGGCGACCTGACCTGGGCTAAGGGAAGTACCCAACTCAGCAATGGCAAGCAGGTTGCCGTGGCTTGGAAGAAATTGGCTGATGATAAAATAGAGGTAACGGTAGATACCGATAAGGATGTAGAATATGAAATCAAGATAGATTATGATGAAACAGAACATGATGATGGCACTTATCGCGGCAAGCATGTCTTTGTCGGCAAGTGCGCAAAATAGCGGTAACCAGCCAAAGGCTGATGCTCAGAACTGTTATCAGGGCCATTTTACCCGTAGTCTTCACGATGTGATGCAGGACGTATCGCAGCGTTGGGGTGTCCGCTTTAAATATAATGTGGATACCGTTGGTAGGCAGTTGCCTTATGCCGACTTCCGCATCAAACCCTATTCGTTGGAGGAAACCCTGACGAATATCTGCAAGTATTTCGACTTCAACTGGTGGAAGCAGAATGGTAATGTCTATAAGATCAAACCTTATGAATATCCCCGACGCCATACCGAAGAGGGTGAGCAGATGCTTGCTTATCTCAAGACGCTTTACCAGAACCGGGAACAGTTTGAAGCACGCAAGGACTCGGTACGAAAGGAGGTGCGCCGCATCCTGGGCATCGACCGCTATATGGATTCGCTGGTTCATAAGAAGCCGATTTTGGGAAAGGTGCGCCGGTATGACGGTTATACGGTTCAGAATATCTGCATCGAAACCCTGCCAGGTGAGCATGTCTTCGGTTCCATCTATACGCCAATCAAGAAGGGCAAGCATCCGTTGATTATCTGTCCTGATGGTCATTTCGGAGGTGGCAGATACCGTGCCGATGAGCAGCAGCGCCTCGGAACCTTGGCAAGGATGGGTGCTATCTGTGTAGATTTCGACCTGTATGGTTGGGGACAGAGTAAAACGGAATATGGCAAGAATTCGCATCAGACCGACCGTGCCCATGTGATTCAGGCTCTGAATGCAGAGGTATTGCTCGATTATATGTGGAACCATCGCAAGGATGTGGATAAGACGCGCATCGGAGCGAATGGTGGCAGCGGTGGCGGTACGCATACTGTCCTGCTGACGGTACTCGACGACCGTATCACGGCAGCAGCGCCAACGGTGAATCTTGCTTCTCATTTTGATGGCGGTTGTCCTTGCGAGAGTGGCAAACCTATCCAGTTGGCGGGACATGGTACGTGTAATGCCGAGTTGATGGCTTTCTTTGCACCTAAGCCATTGTTGGTAGTGAGCGATGGTGGCGATTGGACATTCTCTGTTCCAACCCTCGAATATCCGTATCTGCAGTATATATATATAATGTATGGTGCCAAGGAACAGGTAACCAATGTGCATCTGCCTCAGGAGCGTCACGATTATGGTGTCAACAAGCGCCAGGCAAACTACGATTTCTTCATCCGTGTCTTCGGTTTGGATCGCAGCAAGTTGGATGAAAGTAAAGTGAAGGTTGAAAAACCGGAAGTTTTGCAATCAGTCATCAGATAATCAGACAGAAGATAATAAATCA
>ULMO01020777.1_pt1 | contig 14737 bp, 20 predicted proteins | sample 1951691 | NCBI WGS metagenome assembly ULMO01 (sample SAMEA4835554, study PRJEB28245) | human gut metagenome | biome: gut microbiome; material: fecal sample | place: Denmark | collected 2008 | reverse complement strand
TTCCGGTATAGGATACGGCTTCTACCAGGTTTAGCCTGCGGTATGCTACCTGACGGCACCATACCTTGGCGGTAAAAAGCAATGTTTTATTAAATAGAGACTTTAAGTGGAGTACACAGGAACTCGACGCCAGGAGAGGTTCTGTGTACGGATAGAGATATTAGAAAGTAGTATATATTTATAGAGTTAATTATATTTAATAAATATACCTATTAACGCGCGCGTAACAAGTAGGTTGAGAAAAACCATCGTTCACGCGCACAGCGTTTTACAGACATCACCTACCTTCCTTAAACAACAAATGGGCGACCTTCACAGGCTACCCATCCATCTGAATAACTTGTTTCGTATTGATAAAACTCGTATATTCGCAACAAAGATAAAAACTATGGAAACAAAGATAGTACTTTTACGGAAAATGAAATCAAACTTCGATAAGATTCTTACCGAAGCATATATCCCAAAAGATATACAAGCAAGAAAAGATGAGCTTGGATGCCTAAGGCTTCCGGCAGGATCACTTGTCTGCCCAGTAGATTACAAACCTGTAACTAATAAGGACGGGAAGAAGGTTACGGCTGTAAAATACTCAAACAAGAAAGATAATATAAGAGGTTCCGGTATGGTCATGGAAAAGAAGTGTAAGCAGGTAGTAGCCTATCTTACTATCATAAACGTCCAGAAGCATGTATTTCTAAGAAATAGGATGAGAGAAGGATACCGTGACCGTATTGAGATTAATACCGATGATTTTATAGACATCCTATCTGACGGCATAGCTTATTTCTGCTACAGACATGTTATAGAGAACTGCCATGAGGATATAGACTATCAGCTAAAGACGCTTAAGGCTTACGCCGAGGGCGAGATAAGAATAGCTTTACCTGATATCATGATCTACTCGTATAAGGCTAAGAAGAATGAGGATACGAAAGACATATTCGTAGGCAAGAAAACATCCGTATACAAATGTCTGGATAAGAATTTAAGCTCAGACGAAAGACGGAATATGGCTAACAAAAGCCGGAAACTTGATCGGGTAAGAATCCTTTCAAAAATAATATTCAGAGCCAGAACCAGAAACGTGCATCATATATACAAAGTAACTAAAAGAAAGACAGTTAAGTTCAATATAGCATACCTTCTTAATGAGTTGAACAAGAAGCTCATAGGCATAGGTATGCATGAGATATCTAAATCCACTATATACAGATATATAAGTATGTTCTTAGACATGTGTAAGAAGAGTATATCCGATTTGTATGATGAGGTAAAAAAACACAATGGAGTGGCGAATACCAAAGACAGAAAGAATGTAACTATCGGATGCTTAAGACTATCATACAAGGGGAAATATATGCATATCCTTATATCGACAGAATACATAAGAGATGTATTTTTAGGAGAAAAATCTTCCGAGATGAGTAAAGCTGGATGATTTGAGTATCAGATATAAAATTTAATATTTACATATTATTCACATTTATTTTTAATAGTTAATTATAACTATTCGTATCTTTGTACCATAAACTTAAAAAGACATGGTACAAGAGGATTTTAGAAACGAAAACGACCTCCTTCGTCATATTATGACGGTGGATAAAAACGTAGAGCAGGGTCGTGCCTTGAAGAATATTTTCACCACTAGGGAGAATCTGTTTATTACCGGTAGAGCCGGTAGTGGTAAAAGTACGTTCATGAGACGTATTGTAAAGTTCTTGGGTAAGTGCGTTATCGTAGCCCCAACTGGAGTAGCGGCGTTGAATGCCGGAGGACAGACCATTCATTCGTTCTTCTCTATAAAGAACGATCCTTACATTCCTTCTATCGAGAGAGGTATGTTATCGAATAAGGTGGATGTAAGTCCGTTTATGAAGAAGAAGATCAAGAATCTTGATACTATCGTTATCGACGAGATCAGTATGGTAAGGCCTGATTTACTTGATGAGGTAGCTGACGTACTTAGACAATGCAGGCGTAGCAAGGAACCTTTCGGTGGAGTTAGATTGATTATGTTTGGAGATCTATCACAACTACCTCCTGTGGTGACAGCAGATGATTTTATCGACAGATATTATGAGAGCCGGTTCTTTTTCTCATCAAAGGCATTAAGGGCCTCAGGATTCTCGGTCATTACATTCGAGAACGTATTCCGTCAAAAAGATCCTCAGCTTCTTTCCGTGCTTGAGGATATAAGATGTGGGGTTATTACCGATGAGTCAAGACAGATATTGGATAGTAGGGTCAAGTATCCGGACAATATGGATAATACTATAATTATATGCTCAACTAACAAAGAGGCTTATGAGATAAATAAGACTAATCTTGATAAGATCAATAATAAGGTATTTAAGTTCGATGCTACCGTATTCGGGGAGAAACCTGTAGCGCCCTGTGAGGATGAGCTTATAGTAAAGGTAGGAGCTAAGGTCATAATAACCAGAAACGGCAACGGGTATGTCAATGGCTCGATGGGTATCATAACCAGCATAGATACTGTTGATGAGACGATATATGTTCATCTAGATAACGATACTGAGGTGGAGATAACTAAAGAGAAATGGGAGAAGATGAAGTATAAGCAGGTAGATGATTCCCTTGAAGGCATTTCTTGCGGCTATATAATACAATATCCATTGAGGTTAGGATACGCCATAACTGTCCATAAATCCCAGGGAATGACTTTAGATAATATATTTGTAGACATCAGCAGAGCCTTCGAGATAGGACAGATATATACCGCTCTTTCAAGATGTAGGTCTATAGACGGGCTTTATCTAAAATCAGTGCCTAAGGAAGATATGGTACTGCTAAGCGATAAGATATCTGACTTTATAGAGAAGGTGGATGAGAATGAGGGTGTATTGAATCCGGAAAAGATATCTGATATCGGGAAGGATATGATTAAGAAACAACAGGATTTATTTAACTTCGAGGAATACGGATTATAATGGCTAAGAAAGAACTTTTTTCAGACGTAGATGAGTTAGTATCATCTTTAAATAAAGAGCTTGGAGAAGGCTCGATAATGAACTTCGGTGACGATAAGCCTATAATATCCATACCAAGGGAAAGCACCGGATCGCTGGTGGTGGATAAGGCCCTAGGCGGCGGATGGGCGGTAGGCCGGATCCATGAGCTGGTCGGGATGGAATCTTGTGGCAAGACCATGATGTGTACGTTAAGTATGATTGAATTCCAGAAAAAGCATCCCGATAAGTTGGTAGCTATAATAGACGTGGAGAACGCTTTCGATATTGAGTACGCTAGGAAAATGGGGTTGGATATAAACCGGTTTTTGATCTCCCAACCAAGCTACGGGGAGCTGGCTATTGACATCACGGCTAAGTTAGTCGAGTCCGGGAAGGTCGGATTTATTGTCGTAGATTCTGTAGCCAATCTGGTACCGAAGAAGGAGATAGAGGGCGATATGGAAGACAGCAACATGGGACTACAAGCTAGGTTGATGTCAAAGGCCATGAGAGTCCTTACCGGTATCGTTAACAAAAGCGATTGCGTTCTGGTATTCATCAACCAGTATCGTGAGAAGATCGGTGTTATATACGGCGATCCTAAGGTAACGACCGGAGGTAACGCCCTTAAGTTCTATGCCTCTATCCGTATGGAAATGGCGAGAAAGAAGGTTATATTAGGGGAGGACGGATCTTCAATAGGTCATGAGGTTAGGATAAAGGTTCTGAAGAACAAGACAGCCGTACCGTTCCAGATAGCCGAGACGGCCTTGTATTATGGAGTTGGGTTCGACAAGGAACTTGAACTTTTGAAGTTATGCGAGGAAACCGGTATCTTTACCCGTAAAGGATCATGGTACTGGTATAAAGATACTAGGATAGGTAACGGAGTAGACAATTCTCTTACTGTATTAAGAGATAATCCTGAACTATGTGAAGAATTGAAGAAAGATATAAATATATAAAATGGTTAAAGCGTTTAAATATCGTATATATCCTAATAAGTCTCAGGAAATACTTCTTTCCAAGACCTTCGGATGCGTGCGTCTTATTTGGAACGCCAATGTCGCTTCTTTTAATTCCTATGACAAGGAAGATAACCCTAAACCTAATATCATTCAGAAGTCTGATCTTATAAGATGTGGCTGGAAGAAGAATGACTTGACTTTGTCGGACAGGACTTTTGTTTGTGATAGTTGCGGATTGATACTTGACAGAGATCTTAACGCAGCATTAAATATTAAGAGGGTAGGATTTGATATCCTCTATAATCGGACGCTGAGGGATGAGGTTACGAGTCCCTGTGAAGCGTCTATAATTAAATAATAATTCATCATTATTTAATTACAACTATCATGAGAGATAATTATGAACTATGTCAAGAATTAAGAACTAAATTAAATATCTGATTATGGCAATAGGAGCTAAATTTGTAGACGTAATACCATCCAGCGTAGAGAACGCTGTCGAGGTTAAGAAGGGGGATGTAAAGAACTATCTGTTCGTAGGTATTCCCATGAGTGAATTTATCGGGAAGAGATATGAGTATGAGGGATTCATATACATGTGCCTACAGGGTGTCACCGGTGGTACGGAACTTGGCGGCGATATAGCCATAGCCGTATTAAGACCGGTTCGACCAGCGACAGGACAGGCTTCTTATCATTTGGTATCGTATACGCCTCTCACATATACGAGATCTGATGTAGCGATATTACTTAGAAATGGCGATTTTAAGGTTGTTAAACGAGACGATTGTAATCTTATCTAATATGGGAACATATATCTCGATAAAATCAACGGTAAACGCATTTAGGTACGGTATTGATCCTGTACCTGAATGGTTCGATAAGATATCTAACAAGACTGATGAGGTTGATGTTATGGTTGATGGTAATAAGGTAAAGGCATTGGATATAAGGCTAGAAAATGGCATTCTACGGGCTTTTTACGGTTATTATATAGGTATGTATCCAGATAACTCTATACAGGTGTTTAGACCGGAGGATTTTCACTCATTATATACCTTGAGAATATGAATGTAGCGATAGGGATAGATCCGGGTATAGATACCGGAGGATTGGCTATGATCCCGGAGAACGGGGAGATTAAGGTAATCATGACTCCAAGGATATCTGCTAAGGGAGATATCGACCTTAGGGCTATATCAGGTTTCTTCCTCGATGCCGCAGATAAAATCCAAGAAGGAGGTGGGGGGACGCTGGCGATCGCCGTAGAGGACGTCCACAGCATCCACAACAGCTCAGCCGCCAGCAACTTCACCTTCGGCGGACGGCGCCGGGAACCAAACGCGCTCTTCGCTATGATGGTGGAGATGATGGAACGATACCACTCGCATCCGGACGTCAGGTTCATGTTCGAGGAAGTACAACCAAAGACCTGGCAGAAGGAGCTTCATACGACAGCCGATCGGGTGTATTCGGCGGATAAGTTAGACACGAAGGCTACATCTATCCGATGCGCTATCCGCCTTTTCCCTTTGGTGTCTTTCGTAAAACCATGGTCAGGTAAAGGAGTTCAACCTACCAAGATACAAGATGGGATGTGTGACGCTACGCTTATAGCCGAATATATTAGACGTAAGTTTAAGTTATTTTAATACTATTAAGCGTTTATTGTATTTGAGTTAATATAATTATGATTACATTTGCGATGTAATAAAAAGTAGTTCGTTATGCTTATAAGATGCTTGTCGAAATCATTAAATGAGAAGTTGAGTAAATTGGAGCTGGTTGTTAAAAATGCCGGATCTAATTCACTTTATAAGAATATTAAGATAGATATTGTCAATAATCTGGCTTATATCACTTCCGTAAACGCAAAGGTATGTGTTATAGAGCGATTGGAGGTTGAGGCTGACTCTAACTTCTCCTTCTTGGTCGAGGCAAGCTCTTTTATCAGGTTTATAAAAAAGCAGAAAAATGGTGAGATTAAGATCGCTCTTTCCGATAAGAAGGACAGTATTACCATATACTACGCCTCTGGTGAGTATAGTTGTCCGGCGTTTGACGTAAATACCTTCCCTATGGTATATAATATTCCTGAAGGAGGTATTAATGTTAAGATGAATGATTATGTATCGATACTTAACAAGGCCAGTAACTATACGGAGCTCAACGAGCTTTATCCTTGCATAGAAAATGTGGTCATTGATATTGATGAGATTAATATTAATATAGTAAGTACTGACAGGAATACTATTTACAGGTATTTTGTTCCTAATCAGGATAAGGTAGAGAAGGTATTCATCCCGGTATCAAACGCCTCCTCTATATTACTTGATAAACATATAGATAAGTCATTAGATACGTTGTCTATCAAAGTAGATGATACTAGGACTTACTTCTCTACCCCTGATATGGATATGTATGAGATTCACTTTGACGGTAATTATCCTAACTGGAGGTTCGTGGACGAGCATTTTGTCAAAACAAGTACCTATGTCTTTGATAAGGATCTACTCGTCCATGCCCTCCAGAATAATATCAAAATAAATGAATTTGATCATTGTAAATTGATATTTACGGAAAAAGGATGCGGTATTATGTCAGAGAACCCTATGTCTGGAAGATCTTGTAAGGAACGGCTTACGGCTTTATCGCATAACGGTAATGATATTATATGCGATGTGCTATGTGGTAGGTATCTTGGTATCGTGAAAAGCATATCATGTAATAGGATCGTTATCGAGCATGACCATAAATCTCATTTCAACAAGATTTATGGGGAGGATAATAAGAACGAGTATTTCTTATCATCATCAATTATTGTTTAACGTTTAAATATATATAATATGGGAGTTCGTGAAAATTCATTATCGTTTAATACACAATACTTTAATATAAGTGGAGGTGGTGTATTATATCAATCGTCAAGAGATCCTAAGGAAGGTTTCGAGGAGCATATAAATGATAAGACAGGAGCCGTATCATACTGGAGGGTTTTCTGGAATGGTATAGAAGGATATCTTTCCGATATTTTTGTATTAGAGCAGGAGATGAATGGCGCTAAGACAAATTTCTTATTTATAAAAATAAGCGACGAGGAAGGTAATTATGTTATAAAAGTTCCGTTGATGACCTCAAGAGGCGGGATTAACAGCTATGTCAAGTCTCTTGTAAGATACTTGCCTAATATCGACCTGAAACGGAAGATTGTTATCAATCCTGCGCATACTAAAAAGGGAGAACAATATGCTCCCGGTAATTTCTTTATCTCATACGCTAGGGAGACTCCAGACGGAAATGATGAGCTTATCCAGCAATATTATAAGAATGGTCAGAATGGATGGCCTGACAGGGTTGAGAGCACGGATATTATGGGTAACAAGAAGTTTGATTATACCGCCCAAGACGCTTTCGCCTATCAGGTACTTAATAAGTATATTCAAAGCATTAAAACAGATGGTGTGAAACCTGCTCAGTCGGCAAGCCAAAACAATGCTGGTGAGGCTACAACGCAAACGCCCACGCCTTCATATCAGGAGCAGGCGCGGCGGCAGACGCCTCCACCTCCATCATCCCAGCAGACTCCGCCTCAGACAGCCCAAGCGCCTTCTTTTGGAGGTCAGCAACAACCTCCTCAATATCCTCCTTTTGGAGATGAGGATGATCTTCCTTTTTGATTAACTAATTGAAAATGAATAGTTTAATGGAAAGTAATTTTAATATATCTACTAAAGTGAACCGTGTCTCGATGCCTACCCAAAATAAGGTAGATACGGTTATGAAGAACTTAGGGCATCGACCTTGTGTAGCGTATTCCGAGGAAAAGGATATGTATTATAAGGATGGAGAATGGGTAGCGTCAGATCTTGACGCTACTATCTTACCTCTTAGGGAGATGTTCGAAAAGACATCTGATTTGAAGTTAGGATTGAAGATCGTTTATTTAATAATAAAATTATAGTATGGCTACGATTGAAGATATCAAAAAACTTCTGGAGAGTAAGTCATTTACATCAGCTAGAGACCTTGATGAGCTTGAGGAGAAGCCGGATGATAAACAAAACGAGGTTAGATTGAATTGCGAACCTATGGTAGGGATGGTGGAGAAAGAGGGAAAGATCTTCCTTAACTCCGTAAGATTCTCGAAAGCATGGAACTCGTTGGGTAAGGATATTCCTATTAAGCAGGGCAATGCCTTCCCATTAGGACAGGGTGATGTCCTTGATATAGACACAGGGGTATGGGCATCGTTCCCGGATAATACCATAGGGGTGTTGATGATGCTGCCGTCGTTTACCGGCGATACGGGACTTACTTTGGTAGGATCACCGTTCGTCTCGTCTAATAACGGGAATATCATGATCAGGGTCACTAATGTCCGTAAGGATATGGTTATAGTCGAGAAAGATAAACATATAGCTGAGTTAATTATAGTCGGTAAGATAAATGCCGATATTCGTAGAACTTATAAAAGTAATGAGGATGTTCGGATTGAAGATAGTAAAGAGTAGTTATATAAATACTCTAAAACAGGATCTTGATGAAGCTATTAGTTATTCAAGTAGATTAAAAAGAAATTATGAGGATGCTCGTAGTAAGATAACGGAATTGGAGGAAAAAGAAAGATATCTTAATACGCTTGTGGATTCTCTTGATAAGGATATAGAATCCAAGGATTCTCATATCGTTAAGATGGGGAATGAGCTTAGTAAATCAAGAGATCTATATAATGAGTCGGTAAAAGAGAAAGAGGCTCTTAAACGGGCTTATATGGATATCGAGAAGAAACATAAACTATCATCCAAATTACTAAGCGAAGCCAGAAGAAGATACATTGAACTTGAGGATCAGATCAAGATCATGTCCGATCGTATCAAGTATCTGGAGAATCATGTCGATCCAGAGGCTTTAGATAACGATGTTTCTGATGAGGTTGTTGTTGATGAGGATAAGATGGATCCTAATTCAGGTCATATTGATATACCTGAAAATAATATCTCTGAGGTTACTAGTGTCGATGCTGGCAATGACGTAAATGTCGAGAATAAAACTGAAGAGAAGAAGAAATCTAAGAAACGTAAAAAGACTAAGAAAAATGAATAAGGTCTTGTTTTTCTTGTTAACGTTATTTACCTTAGCGGCTGTCGGATGCAGTACGTCAAGAACCTACTATACGGAGTACGATACTACTGATATATCTTATGTAGTGGATTCCATAGTGTCTTCCGGGACCGTGATGGGCCAATGGAAAGAGTGGCGGTTTACGCTGGACGACGGCCGGGTCGATAACTTTGGTTTCACCGCCCTGTACGACGCCAAGGGAAAAGCTAGAGGGTCAATACAGGTTAGGCAAAGATCCGATACGTTTAATATCAAGATAATAGATTATCATAAAAAGGATAAGTAATGAAATACGGATTAGGATATATACCATCTCCAGTAGATGACAGAGATGCTATCATGAATATGCAACATGAGGCTGTTCCTGATGAGTATAAGATCAATAACGTTGATAGCGTGGTAGATCAAGGTTCTTCCCCTATTTGCGCAGCCGTAAGCCTGGCTGAGATCCTTAACTGGAGAAAAGCTATAAAGGATATCAAAAGACCAGCTAAAATATCTCCTTACGATATATATGATCTGAGAGAGGATAAGGACCAGGACGGGATGGTTCTTCGTGACGCTATCAAGTCTATCAAGAACGTAGGCGTAGATGGGGAGAAAATAAACAGTTACGCTAGGATCATAGATCCGGTATCAGCTAAGGTGGCTTTGATGCTGAATGGGCCTCTGGTTATAGGTCTGTATTGCTATAATTATGGTAATCGATTCTGGCAAGGCCAAGGACAGAACTTGGGAGGTCATGCCGTTATCCTCACCGGCTGGGACAAGGCCGGCTTCGTCCTACAGAACAGTTGGGGGACGGGATGGGGGAGGTCTGGTGTAGAGACATTCCCGTTCGAGGATTGGTGCTATATGCTAGAATGTTGGACAATAGTTTCATAAAGTTACTATATAAACTTCGAGAAATTCCGTTCCACATCCTCTTGTGAAAGCCGATGTGGTATATTTAGGACCCGTAGATCAATTGGTTGGATCATCTGGCTCATAACCAGCAGGTTGTCGGTTCAAGTCCGGCCGGGTCCACAGTTGGATTAATATAATTTGTCATTAGGTTTAGAGTTTATATTTATGTGGTGTCCTTGTCCGGGAGGATCAGGACGCTTAAAGGGGAGTTAATTTAATGGATAGAATTTACGATTCCTAATCGTAGCGTGGATAAGGGTTCGATTCCCCCACTCCCCACATGGTGTTTTCTTAAACATATTCCTGTAGGTCGGTAATTAATAACCTCAAATAATATATAAGGTGTTGAAATTCATTTAATATTTTATATATATCTATATAGGATCAGGTTATTAGCTTAAGTCTTGAAATAAAGACTACGTTATTGGAGAATATATAGTTACCTACGGATGTTTATCCAAGTCCGTAGCTCTAAGGTAGGTGATTAAACAGGGATTGTATTTGGGTTCCAGTGTTGCCTATATAAAACCTTCAATAACATTGGCGATGGGTACTAACAGGGTTTTGCCCTGACTTATGTTGAATAAACATTGAATTAGTTTGTAAAATGGTGTATGTACAGGACATAGATGGAAAACCGATGATGCCTACGACAAGGCATGGAAAGGTTAGGCGATTGCTAAAAGACAACAAAGCGGTCGTTGTGAACACATGTCCTTTTACCATCAAATTAACGTACAAGACATCCGATTACAAACAAGAGATTGTGTTAGGCGTCGACTCGGGAACCAAGCATGTTGGTTTGTCAGCTACGACGAAAAGCAAGGAGCTTTACGCAAGTGAGGTTATTCTAAGGAGTGATGTTGTTGATCTTCTATCAACAAGAAGGGGATTAAGGAGGACTAGAAGAAGCAGGCTTAGGTATAGAAAGCAAAGATTCAATAATAGGGTAAAATCCAAGAAGGATGGATGGATTGCTCCATCTGTCCGCCATAAGATTGATTCTCATATTAGAATTATCAGTTTTGTATATTCTATACTACCTGTCTCAAAATTGATTGTTGAGGTAGCCCAATTTGATACTCAAAAGATCAAGAATCCAGAGATATCAGGTAAAGAGTATCAGGAAGGTGAGCAATTAGGATTTTGGAATGTTAGGGAGTATGTCTTAGCAAGAGACGGGCATAAATGCCAGCATTGTAAGGGTAAGTCAAAAGATCCTATCCTTAATATCCATCATATTGAGTCAAGGAAGATAGGAGGAGATTCACCATCCAATTTAATTACTCTTTGTGAGACTTGTCATAAGGAATTTCATAAAGGAAATATCAAATTGAAAGTAAGCAGAGGCAAGTCACTTCGTGACGCAGCCGTCATGGGAATCATGAAATGGAAGTTGTACGAGGAGTTAAAATCCAGATACGATAACGTTTCGATGACGTTCGGATACATAACAAAATATAATCGTATAAACCATGGAATTGAAAAATCCCATGTATCCGACGCTTTTGTGATTTCAAGGAATTTTAATTCATGTAGGCTTGGATATTATTACAAACGTAAATTAGTTCGTCGCCATAACCGTCAGATTCATAAGATGAAAATATTGAAAGGAGGAATTAGAAAGCGAAACCAGGCTCCTTTTAAAGTTTTTGGATTTAAGTTATTTGATAAAGTGATGTTTCAAGGAGAAGAGCATTTTATTTACGCAAGAAGGCTTTCTGGGCAATTTAATATTCGGGATATTAATGGAGAGAATAAGAAAGATGTATCTTGCAAGAAATTAAAATATGTCAGCCATGGCCTGGTATCTGTTAAAACGAATTTATTTTTATCACAATGAATATTGTATTTAATAAATCGCTCATATATGAATGAGCGATAATAAATGTATAAAGTATATTTATACAAAATTTAATAATTTAATCATATGGATATAAATCAAATAAAAAAGTATCTACCAGCAGGATGGGATGTGGTTGATCTAATAGATCACGGTATAATCGATCTTGATATTATGAACGGGAAGATGATGGGGGAATATGTGGCTGTGTTGATGATAAAGTCTTATGATAAGACCAATGGTCATATCTTAACCACTTTCTCGTTCCATGATAAGGATATAGAGAAGTTGAGGATGTTTATAGGTAACGCTATAATGGCGGTAGGATATAGGAATAATCCTCTTACTGGAGATGGGAACACGGCGATCAAATAAAGGTGCTGAATACACTGAAAGAGGGATATTGGATATCCTTAACAGACAGTTCTTGGTATCTCCTAAATGGGTGATAAATAACCTGTATGTATATAACTGGGAGTCCGATTATCTGGCTATAACCAGATCTATGTACGCTTATGAGGTTGAGGTGAAGATCTCGTTAGCTGACTATAACAAGGATTTCGAGAAACAGGAAAAGCACCAAGTAATGCAAGGCTGGTTCGAGGTCCGGAAGCAAGCCCTATACGAGACCGGGGACTGGGTCAGGTACGGCCGGCCCAACTACTTCTACTACTGCGTGCCGGATGGGTTGGTGGATCCTAAGGACATACCTCCGTACGCCGGGCTTGCTTATGTTTGTGGCAGGAATTTGAGAAAGGTCAAGGACGCCCCTATCCTGCACCGTGATAAATTTGATCCGGAAGCCTATAAGATGGCTGACAAATTCTACTATAATTGGTGGAATGAGAGACGTAAGGCTAGACAGATAGAGGGGAAGGATATGAAAGACGAGTTCAGGAAAAGCATGAAAAAGGTGAGGGAGAAGATAACCGTCGATGCCAAGATCAAGGCGATGGAGGCGTTCTGGAGCGTCTGCGATTACGCCTACTGGCCGTACGGGGGAAGAGGGGTGCCCGGAATGAGACCCAACTGTTCCGCTTGTGGTGAGGAATGTAAATTACAATGCCCGAAGGGGAAAGAATTTAAAAATAAAATACGATGAGCAAGATTAAAGATGTATTGGCAAGAGCCATTTCATTAGCCTCAGAACAACCTATGAGCTATAAAGAGGCAGTTGAGTTACTTGATGGTATAGATACGTGTAAGGTCAAGATATGGCTAGAAGAGGGGGCTAAGCTACCTGAATACGCTCATAAACAGGATGCTTGTATGGATTTGTTCGTTAAGGATATAGAACTTGATAATGGAAGAATCATATATCATACTGGTGTATCTCATTATACATCCTATGGATCTCGTTGTCGCGGATGACCGTACTGTCCCTTACATATATCTTCTCAACGTCATCGTCGCAGAAGAAGATCTTAAGCTTATGAAATATGTATCTAAACATAGATATAGTTTTGTCCCAAAGATATGAAATTTTGAGGATAAAACCAGAAGGAAGCCAAAAATAACGGGAGGCGGAGGGAGGGCGGGGGATGCCCGGAAGGATGGAAGCCAGCCCGTTCCCTTGGATTCAGCGACATGATTCGAGAATAAATCATATATTTACGTGGAAGCTCCATGGATAAAAGATCTATCAAAATATAATATGAATGTGGATGGATCTATGTATATGGATATTGATAAATATAATGGTAAATATGTATTTTCCATGGGAAGAGTAGGAACCTACAATTCCTATATCAAATTTGATAATGACTCGAATATATTACCATGCCCTCAACCAGATAACGAAATATCCATAGAAGCGTTGCTCTATTTAAATACACAACAGGAAGGAAGATATTATCTCTTCGCTCCATATGGAACCCAATCTACTACACAAAGCTATTTATGTATCGGTGTTAATGTCTCATCATATGGGACTTCCCTTTTTTTATACCCAAGGACGATCTGTGGCTATACAACCATATCAGTGGATACATGTAATGGCGTCGTGGAGAAATGGGTATTTAAGGGAATATATTGGAGGAGTACTGAATTATGAGGATGCGACTAATGTGATGTATACACGAAACTATCAAACATATTATTTTAATATAGGAGGATATCCATCAGCCTACGACATGGGACTCCCGGAAATGTTTAGGTATGTAAGGATCTGGAATTATGCTAAGAACTTTGACTTGGATAAATTCGTGCCGGATACTTGATCATACGATATTAAGGTGGTGGTCGTGCCACTACCTATCTATTATTCCATAATAAAGATATATACCAAGGGAAGTAGCCGGCGGAAGCCCCGATGGGTAGGCCCGGAGGGATGAAGGGAGGCCTACCTCCCTTTGGTACTACATCCTCCTCACAATATATCATGATGGTACTACAATTACTATATTTACATTATAGGTGTTATTGTAAATGCCAGTTCCAACGGCAACAGATTGGCATCCCTCACAGGCATTGGCTGTTATACAATGATCACTTGTTATAAGATCACCTTGCCAGGTTATACGATTGTTACTTGTAATCTGATTATAAAATTCAGACATGTAAGTAAAATTGATGATCTCCTCAGGATCGGTTATCTCCGTTATAGGAGTAAATTTAGTTATCCTATGCCCGTATAACTCCGTATCAGCTAAATCACAATGCACACCAGAATCATATAGATACGTAAGAGTCCCTTTTGAAACACCTCCAGTTATGCCTAATAAAACGTTGTACTCATATTGTTGATCCTTTGAAACTATCTGTCCACCTATTCTTATAAATTCTATCTTCTTATGATATATATCAAGATAAGATCCGTCAAAACTATGTTGGTATGTATCTCCATCAATATATATATCTACAGGATTAGGACACATGCTCTTGTCTATATTAATACGGTAGTGGATCTTACCGGAAGAAGAAGTCCT
>ULMO01017277.1_pt1 | contig 14886 bp, 13 predicted proteins | sample 1951691 | NCBI WGS metagenome assembly ULMO01 (sample SAMEA4835554, study PRJEB28245) | human gut metagenome | biome: gut microbiome; material: fecal sample | place: Denmark | collected 2008 | reverse complement strand
AGTCTAGTTATATTGAAAAAAATATCATTAGAACCGTAGAAATTAGATCTTTTGATGATTCGTATACGGATAAAAATTATATAATTACAAAAATAGCTTCAAAAAAATCGAAGGAATACAAAATATTGAAATAAAGGAGTTGATTATTAACGATGTATCCAAAGATATTACAAAAGATATTGAATATGTTGATACTACATCAGAAGGCACATATAATGTATATTATGATAACATAGATTATACAGTAAGAGCGTATTACCGTTTAAAAGACAATATAACTTTTTATAATAATCGCTCTACAACAATTCGGGTCACTTATGTAACACGAGTTCCTGCAACTGATATAGTTTATTCTTCACGTTTGATTGTACCTTGTAAGAAATTTCGTTTCCGTTTTAAAATTGATGATTCAACTATAAATTACAAAATTAATGCCCAAGCCTTTGGCTTTCAAGAAGATGCAATGAAGAATCCTACTGGAAGCTTAAAAAATGAAGTTACGTATGAAATAAATGATTGGATATTTCCTTCGGATGGAGTATTTGTAACATTTTACAAATAAAGCATAATAATTATATACTATTTGTTAAAATAATTACATTGCAAAATTAATTAGAATAATATATAATGGAAGTGTAGAAAGGAGGATTGAAATAGAATGTTTGAAGATGAAATCGCTTGAATTCTAATACATTACAATCAAAGTGCATAAGCAAAAAGAAACGACCTCTATAATGATTATTTATTATAGAGGTCGTTTCTTTATATCTTACCACTTATATCCGCAATTCTTACAGTGCATAGTTTTACCCAAGTTACTACTAAACAATCCAACCAAAGCAAAACCAAAAGCTTTCTGAGCTGTAGATATTTTTTCTACATTAGTTGATCCACAGGTAGGACATTTGGGAATGTTTTGGGGTGTGGGGTGTGAGGATGCGGTGTTATGATATGTTTGTTTGGGTAATTCTCTTTTGAACAAATCAGGATGATATGACATCATCTTAATAAATGTTGGGTCATTATAAAACATTTGCTTTGCTGAATTAGAGGCATTTTTATAATTTAAAATAATTGAATCATATGAATTTTTATCAAGCAAGTCAATACAATTACAAAATGGACACGTTGTAATTGTATTATCGGATACTTCTTTGCCACATTGTAAACAAATTCTACTGTTGCTCATAATAATTCTCCTTTGTTATTATATATAATTGTTTCAAAACTGCAATTATTTATATGGTATTTAAGAATTTCACTGGGGATATAAAAGAAGCAACTTCTCTTACTTCTAAATTAACATTATTTGGAAAGTCATTTAAATCAATTAGAGAAGATATAAGCAAACTCAATGGTAAAGAAAAAATATTTACTGCTATTTTTAAATCTTCTGATTCAATTTCCCTTAACAATTTTAATAATGCTTTAAAGAATGGCTCTAATTATAGTGATGCATTTATTACTCATATGAAAAATGCCTCATCAGAAGCACAAGATACTGCACGACAAATAATAAATTTAAAAACAAAAATGAATTTATTAAATCAGCAGTACAAAAACAATGCAATTAATGAGCAAACATACAGTGCTCGTATGAAGACTACTCAAACTCAACTAACTGCTCTTACGACACAAACAGAAACCCTTACTATCAAACAGCGCCTTTTAGCAGGAATTACTAAAACAGTAGCGACAGCGTTCGATATGCTTAAAATGGCAGCAGTAACATTCGCTGTTAGTGGTATTATAGCACTTATTACCGAAGTTGTCAATAAGCAGAAAGAACTTGCTGAACAGACAAAACAAACAGCAACCGAAGCAAAACAAACATCTACTGAAATATCTAACCTTTACACAAAATATCTTGAACTTAATCAAGCTGTTGTCGATGGAACTGGTAGCAAGGAAGATTTAAATTCTGCTACAAATGAACTTCTTAAAGCTTTAGGACTTGAAGGAATAGCAGTAGATGAATTAACCTCAAAATATGGTTCTCTCGAAAAAGCTATTTCTAATGTTACTATTGAATCTCTTAAAAGCACACACGATGATTTAGTTGCAAGCGTAGATGTTTATAAAGATGAGCTTTTAAAAATCGGACAAAGTATTTGGGACGGAAATCAATTTAAAACAGCCAATTACAAGATTGAACCCAATAAATTTGATACAGAAATTGATAAAATTATTTCTGCTTTCAAGGATATTGATAATCTTGAAATCTTTAAAGATGTTGGTTTGTCTAAAAATGATAATGTAACAAACGCAGTGTTCAATCTGTTGGGCGATACAAGCACGGTCGAAGGCATCAAGCAAAATTATGAAACCTTAATGGAAATGCAAGATGCTTTGGTTTCTAAATTTGGTTCTCAAAAAGCAGGAGAATTAAAAATATATCAAGAAATCAATTCTCGTCTTAATGAACTCAAAACAGCTTATGAAAACTATACAGATGAAATAACAGCTTTAAATCAAAATGCTGCTAAAACTGCTGTCCTTGAAAGTCTTAAAGGTAAAGAGTTGCCAAAGACACAAGAGGAATTTAAACAGTTTTATAACGCTCTGATTTCTGAGGCAACAACAGCTGGAACAGAAATCAGAAATCAATTCGTTGGTTCCGAAGACGACATTAAAAATAGCATTAAGTCTGCTCTTGAAGGAATGTCTATTTTTGATGAGTTTACAGCAGAGCCGATCCCAGTTGAAGTAGAAGTATTCCCTACTGTAACAACTAATGTATCTGCCTTAAAACAAAGCTTAAATACCGTCAAGGAGAAGATCGAAGATACTTTTAAGAATACAAATATCTTTGATGAAGCTATTCAGTCTATTCAAGATGGTAAGGCTATTGATTTTAGTGATGTTATGTCAATGGTTAATCTTGATAGCTCTCTTGCTGATAAATTTGTTAAGACAGCTGATGGCTATACTATTGCTATAAAAGATTTAACACAGTCTCGTTATGAGTATATCAAATCTACGAAAGATAGTATTCAGGCAGATATTGATAGTGCAAAATCATCAATTAGTACAGCTGAGGAAAACATAAATACTTATCAAAAAGAGTCAGAATTGCTTACAGAAGCGGCTAAACATAACAGTGATGCAGCTAATCGTAAAAAAGAACTTGATAACGCTATTGCGACAGAACGACAAAATATCGAAGATGCGAATAACGTAATTACTCAAAACACATTGCTCTTAGATGAGTGTGGTGGAGCAGCAGACAACTTCGCTTCTACTGTAGATAATGTGTCTAAGAGAGTAAAACTTATAGCCACTGCAATGAAAGATATGAATGAGAACGGATATATTTCCTCATCTACATATGCCGAATTGCAGGAAATGGGTGGTAACTTTACTGAATGTCTTGAAGTTCAGAACGGTAAGCTTGTAGTTAATATTAAGAAGCTTAAAGAACTTGAAACACAGGAATATAAAAATAAAATTTCTGCTAAAGAACTTCTTATTGCAAGACTACAGCTTATAAATGAATCAAGAAGTGCAAGTGGATTAGATACTTCCTTTATTGATGAACAGATATCCAATTTACAGACTGAAATTGCTGGCTATAAGACAATTATTGACGAAATCGAAGCTGCAAAGCCTAATGATAGTGATAAACCTAAATCAGTACAAGATTTTGAAACTGAACTTGCTCGTAGACAGCACGAAATCAATATGGGGCGTATGCAAGAAGATGAAGCTTATTATGATTGGCTTTTATCTGCTGCACACACTGCCTATGACGGGCTTGCTGATTATCAAGATGAACTCTGGAAGCACGAGGAAGAAGTTTACAAGTGGAGGCAGGAGCAAGAGCAAAAGCTTTTTGATCAGAAAATTGACAACCTTGAAAAGCTTGCTGATAAGGCTCTTGACAAAAATGTTGACAACAACGGCAATGAACTGACTGTTACAGCAAGCTTTGACTATGCCCGTGACCAGATAAACAAGGCTATTGCCGAGACACAGGCAAGAATTAACGGTATCAAAAACGGAACTATAAGCGGTGACAATGACGACATTGAAACGCTTATAGATGACCTTGACAGTCTTTATGACAAGCTCACTGATATCAATGAAAAGGAAATCGAATCTGAAAAGGACTATATCAGTGAACTTAAAGACGATTATTCCGATATGATGGATGAGCGTATTAATAAGGTCGATGAACTTTCTGATAAGATTGAAAAGAGCTATGACAAACAAATAGATGCCCTTGAAAAAATCAAAGATACAGAAGACAGAATCAAGAAAATCAAAGATGCTCAACTTGAAGTCAAAGAAAAAGAAAAGGCTCTTGATGATGCTAAACGTGAAGATGCTAAGAATAGCTATGTTTACTTTGATGGTGCTGGAATGTCTGTTCAGACATCGACTGAAAATCAGCAGAAAGCTCAACAAGAACTTGAAGAGAGCAGAAAAGACCTTGAAGAAGCTTATCGTGAAGAAGAAATCAATGTTCTCAAAGAGCAGAAAGAAGCTGCTACAACTTATTACGATAACGTAAAGGATAATCTTGAAAAACAGAAAGCACAGGGTGAAAAGACCTATGAAGCTGTTGAAAAGATTTATGAACAGCTTGGTGGTGACAAGAAACAGACTTCTTCTAATACTGGACTTCTTAGAAGGCTTTTATTTTCAGGCAATATATCTAAGGCAATGTCTGAATTGTCTGATACTGAACGCCAGAAAGCTATTGATACAGGTGTTGTCAAGGTACAGCCTAACGGTGATTATACTTTTGATTATTCTGCCTTTGCGAAATATTCAAGTACAGTAGATAATAACACGCTTGCTACACAGGATTTGACTTCTATTCTTAAAGAGGTAGTTACTCAGGCTGATACTAATAATAAGGATAAGACTGATAATTCTATGGTTGTAGGTGGCTTTAATCTTGTTGCTGATCCCAAGACAGGCAAACTTACTAAGAAGCAAGTTATGGTCAATGGTGAAGTTGTTGAGGGATTAGGTCACAAGGTTAATGCTACTTCTAAGGAAGAATGGCAGGAACATAATAACAGCGAAAAGACAAAAAAGGGAAGCTTTGCTGGTTATGACACGTTTTTTGATTTTATGATGGCTGTTAATGCTGGTAAAGTGGATATTAGTCCTCTTACTAATGCGTTTAAAAGTGACTATAATCCTATTGTTGACAAGATGAATAAGTCTATGAGTGATACCATTAACAATGTTTCTAACAGCAATGTTAATAACGTAAATAACAAACCTGTTGTAAATCTTACTGTAAATGTTGAAGGCAGTGCTGATAAAAAGACTATTGCAGAATTTAGAAATGTGGTTACTAAAGAAATTGGCACTGCTTTTGATGAATTTGGAAAAGCAGTACGCAATGCTAAAGTTTAAACACTTTTGATGTTTGACTTTTGTATAAAAATATAGTAAAATAGAGCGTGAAGATAAGGTTCACGCTCTATTGTTTATTTTTATGCTTAAAGTGAATAAGTTCTTATTGCAGAAACAATACTATCCGTGTACCAATTTACAGTTGTAGTTGCAACGGAGCTAACTTCTGTTGGCATATTTACATTTCCACGAGGTTTGATTGCAATGATAGGTTTTCCCATTGCTACTGCGCAATCTAATTCATACTGCATCCATTCACGATTATTATAGTACATTCCCGATATAACTAAAACACAATTTACAGGTCTGATTTTTCTTAAAATAGCATCTTTAATTTGTGTTTTATTGGTAACGGAAGTACCATCTAAATTTATAAGAGGATTGTCTTTTGGAGCTGAATAATTATAATACTTAAAATTAGGAGCTTCTTCTAATAAATCATTTAAGTGAATGTAATCATCGCCGTATTTCCAAGCATGACTAATAAATAAATGGTATGGCTTTAACTCTGGCATATAAACTACAACCTTTCTAAAATAAAAATTTAAACAATTCCATAAGGAGGAATTATTTTGAATACTAATGTAAAAAAATATCGTAAGAAGCCTGTTGTAATTGAGGCATATCAAACTGACAAGGAAATTGTTATCCACACATTAGAGGGTGATATGATAGCATCTGTTGGGGATTATATTATCACGGGTGTGAATGGAGAACAATACCCTTGCAAACCTGATATCTTTGAAAAGACTTACGAATCTGTAGAAGATTGACTTACTTTGCTTTGCCATGTTGAAAATTCTTTAGTAAAATACTGCTCACAATTACTAACTAAGGTATCAAATGCCACGTCTGAGTTGTTAGAATTGTAGGGCGGTATTTTATTTATAAATTTTGAAGCTTCACTTTTCAGCATCTCGCAATTCATGCGATATTGAACCCATAAGTCTTTAAAGGTGTTTATATTTATTATATAGGTGATTACCGAGACGGCTGAACCAGCAATGGCAATTAATATTTTAACTAATGGTTTTTCTTCAAAAAGTGTTAATATTGGAATTGAAGAAGATATTATAACAGATATGACAGATAAAACTTTGTAGTATTTTTGATTATGTTTTGCTTTTTTATCATACCATTGTATTTGGTCAAGCAATCTGTTCTTTAAATATCTTTGTTGTTTTTCAGTGTATTCACTGTAATCTATCGGAAGGTCTATTATGTAGTTTTCATTTGATTTTTTACACATTTTATGCTCCATTTTTCACCGTAACGAGTTGTATTGTATAAGTATATTGTATGCTATATTAAGAATAATTTCAAGTGAAATTTTGTATATTACGGCAAATTCCATAATATTAACAAGTTTTAGCAAAATATATTGTTGATAAACAACAAAAGCATATAGTTGAAATATAGACTATTAAGAATATAAGGAAAGGATTGTTATGGATTACAAAAGACAAATTTTAAATTGCGCCAACGAACTTATACATAAAAACAATTCACAAATTGACAAATCTAATTTTGATAAAACCTACATTGGTAAAGTAATAGGCTCCATAAAAGACGATAATGAAAAAGTAGTACGTTGGCAGATATTCGCAAACGCTTCTACTTTTAATGTGCTTGCTGAGAACTGTAATGTTGTTGCAGTAGGTCAGCGTGTGAGAATGTTTATACCCAGTAATCAGAGAGATATGGTTTATGCAGAGGTTATAACCGACTATGAGTTTAACCACCCATCGAAAGCTGTATATGATTCCGAGAAATGCACGGTAACGGAGACTTGGCTGTTATCTGACAAGACAGAAGAGACAAGGGTATTTACTCTGACTGTCAAGGATAAGGGCGGTTCATCGGAAGAAGTCACAGCGATCACTTTCCCCGATGGTAGTGTTATGAGCTTGGAGGGATTTTGATGGACGTTAAGGAGACTTTGACAAGATGGTCAAGGGCGTACATGGAGCCGAGTTTGTTTTATGTGCCAGCGAAGAAGAATGATGAATATTACAATATCACATTTCATATGATGGTGGATTATTTTGACACAGTTGATGAAAAGATATTGACGAATATGACTATTAAACAAATGTTTGAAAAATACGAAGAAAATGTGACCACTGATAAGAATAATATCCAATATGGCTCTATTGGTCAAAATTGTAATACTGAAAGTATTTTCTTTGTTGCGTATGATGAGAATGGAAACATAGCAGATTGCTCTCTTTGGCGTGATTTTTTCTCTGTCGCTGAAGCAACTTCAACGGAAGAAAAAAATGGATATACATTAGATACGTATTCTGTGACCAAAATACCTGAATTGTATAGAATATTGTTTATTGCTAAGAATATTACTGGTGTTAATGTTCTTAATACAGTTTTTGAAGATATGTCACATCAAATTAACTGTTTATATATCTTAGCTTCTGGTGATATTTACAGATTTATGTTCGATTATTATGATAATGAAACTAAAAAATGGGTATATAAAACCATAAAGGTTGGAAAATATAACTACGCTACGGACAAGTTTAAAATTGAAGATGAAGATACATATTACACTTTTGGGCTTAATAACGCATCATATAATTGGTTAACTTCTAATAAAATCCCTAATAATTTTAATTATTATCATGCTCCATATAAGGACTGGTATAATAATTCTACCGTCCCTACATTAAGATTAAAAAAAGGCACTTATATTATAAAGCAAATAGTGGCTTCAACAGGCTGCGAAATCATGAAGCCCATTACAGTAGTTGTTAATGAGGATAAGACAATATATTATAAGACTACTATTAACGGTGCAATAATGAGGTCTGAGTCTATAGATTGTCAAGACGGCTACCATGAATTATACTCAGTAAATACTAGTGGGGAGAGAGACAAATGGTTTTTAGACGAGAGTTCAACACAAGGCGGCTGGGAGATAATTAACTACACTTATAGATTATCGGATAATGCTTTATTAGTAAAACAAAAATGTTGTAATGCTACTAGCGATAATATAACTGGTATTCCAGCCGAGTACATGATATCTACTGGTGATAAACTTCCTATCCTCATTTATTATGGAGGAAAAATAAAGAAATTCTATACAACAGCTGGAGCCTATAATGAAAAACGTCCTGACCATCCCCTAGATTACCCAGATAATACTATTATATGGAGGATGTACAGCACTCCTTTTTATTATAAAAGACCTTTAACTGTGGAAGAAATAAATAAAATGGGAATTAAAGCACCAGATGATAGTCGCAGAGGAACAAATGTTGGTTCGGGGTCAACATATTTTTATGATTTAAAATATATGTATTTTGATTACACCACCCAGTATTCAGAAGGACATTCATACGACGACCATTGCAACGAATATGATATTTTAACAAATGAGCCGACTGCGGGAGAAATAGCAGCAGCTATAAATAAAAAAGAACCTCTTGAATGGTATGAAACTTATATTAAAGAAGGTGAAGCAAAAGAGTTTATAAAAGATGGTGGGCACTTGAAATATTATGTTACATATAAAGGTGGAATAGCCTATTATATGTATGATTATCATGGACTTAATTTCCAACAAAAACTTTTAAATAACGTTACTTCACCATTTTGGGATGAGTCAGTAATAAATACCGTGTTAGATTATTATAAATCAGAAGATGCAGATATAGAGAATATGTCAAAATATTTGAATATGTCAGTTTGTTGTTACGATTTAATATATTCTGATGAAACGAAGACGAGTATTACTCAATACAAAAACTATCATACAATGCTTTCTTCAGAAGTAAAGCAAGACCCTGATTGGAATGAGGAAAAATTCAACAAATTCCAGACTGAAATGCGTCATAAGCTATATGAAGAACAACTTAAATAAAGGACGGTGAATAAAAATGAAATTTAATGGAATTGAAATTTGGGACGATACTGGTCTTTGTTTTTACACTGATGTTGAAATCAGCGAAGACAATACTCATAATAGGGCAGTTGATGTTAAAGTCCCAAAGAATAACAAATTTCCTTATGTTATCCGAGATGGCGAAGCTTCATATTGGACTGGCACAATAAATGGATTATGGCTTGATAATTCAGAGGGAGCTTGTAAAGAAGACTTCAATCTTGATACATCTACGGCTTGGATAGTTGCCCTTGCAGAGTGGTTACATAACGGAAAGCCTAAGAAGTTAAAACTTTCCGAGGATTGGATAATGACGGTTGAGATTCAGTCAGAGGTACAATTAAATTGCGAAACTTCAGTAGATGTGGCATACAATAACAAATTGTCTTGTGGCTGGGTTCAGACGGAAGAACGTTATACATCGGATAATATAAAACTTTTACACTGTCCTAAATGCAATACTACCGTTATACCCACTGCGGTATATTGCCAGAAATGTGGCACTAAGTTGGTGAATAGTGTATGAGTGTTGTAGAAAATTTTAATTTACATTATGATATTGCCCAGCCTGTCAAAGAAAACTATTTCAATCCCAAAGAATATAATTCCAATGTTATAACTCACGTTATATTCAGGGCGTATCAATATAGTTCTGATATTGTAAATAGTGCAAAATATGAGGACTTCTCCCCTAATGTTGTGGATTGGTCTTATTCTGCAAGTGTAGATGATGAATCACGTCAAAGTGCAAATGTGACACTTCATGTTCCTAAAAACAGTAAAATGTGGTTTATGCGAAGAGAACATTTACAATATGCAGGTTATGATGGTGAATTAGGTTCTTTTATCAACGTAGGTTGGAATCCTGTAATGTACCGCTTGATGTGTGATTTTGAATTGCCTGACGGAACTAAGAACCGAGTTGATTTTGGCTTCTTTATTCCTACAGATGATAAATATGACTATGATGCGACTACAAGCACATTCACAATGTCTTTGATTGGTTGTTCTGGAAGTTTTAAGTCTGAATATGGCGGTAGCCTTGTTACATCAAGGATAGGATATCTCGAAACGGACAAAGAGGGAAATCAAAGAGAAGTAGGATTTCCTTTAGGTATTCATATTGCAAATGATACACCTATTACATCTGATTTTATACGTCAGTTTGTTGAAAAGAATAATACGTTTTTTAGACAGAACAATTCGGAAGTTCCTGTTAAAAACATTTACATAGATGGCTTAGATTTCTACGATACGGTAAAGTATTATGAATTTGAAGAGGGCAGTTCTGTCAGTGATATTTTAAATAGTATTCTTGAAGATAGTATGCAGAATTACACATACTGGATAGACGAAAAGGATAATCTAAGAATACAAAAGAAGTCTCCCCTATTATATGGGGATTTACTTATGCACTATAGGGATTATAGCAGACTGATTATTAGCGAAGGAACAAGCTATACTGACAGTGATACTATAAGCTATGCAGAAGTCTATGGCAAAGATGGAAAATATTATGGATATTGCGATTGGGCTATGTATAACTTCGATGTTATTAGAAGTAAAGTGTTTAATTGTTCCGAGCTTGATACTGATGAAAAATGCAGAAACAGAGCAAGATGGGAATGTTACAAAGGTCTATACGGACATGAGACCTTTGACATAACTCTCGTGGGTATTTACATTACTCAGTTTCAATATCCCTCTATTGTTGTTGGCAGAAGCATTGAGTATACGACTATGAACGGTGATACCAATGTTTATACTATTAAAAGCATAGGTTATTCAAATCACGAATGGACTTTGGGATTATCTATTTACAGACCTTATTATACTGATGAAAAGACGGATTTATCTTCTGAGACAAGAAACAAGTATATGCTTGAAAAACCAGTTATCTTCAAACATGAAATTGACGGTAATAAGATTAAGTTATATGTAAAATCCAAGGATATAGGAATATCTCTTGTAAAGTTATATATGAGAGCTAATTTTATTGGAGAAAGCGTTGATACCGATGGAACAGCTAATCTTGAGTGGCTTGATGAAGGTGCTTATAAGGTAATTACTTATACTATTCCAGAAGATAATCAGACTTATTTATTTAGTGTACAGTTATATAATCCTCAATATGAAATGTCCTTATTGAGCAACACTTATATTGTAGATATTGGAACAGTTGATGATAAATATTATAAGACTAATGATGGTAAGTATATTGAAGTTATTAAAAATCACAAGACTGAATTGTTAGAAAGGGCGGTGGAGTAATGGCATATATTTACGATTTAGACCCTATTACAAGTTTAAATGATGCAGATGTGTTTATTTTGAATACAACTAATCACGTTGATAAAAAAATCAGCTGGCACGTATTAACTAATCAAATGCTGGACAAGGTACATAGTCATGCAAATATGCAAATTCTTGATAAATTCGGTACGAATAGTGAAGGGAAATTAACATGGGATAATGTAACTGTAGGTAGTGATTATACTTTACCTATTGCTACAGATTCAGTATTGGGTGGCGTTAAGCCCGATGGCAATACAATAACCATCGATGAAGATGGTACTATCCACGGTGCAACAACCTACACGCTTCCAACAGCAAGCACTACAGTCCTTGGCGGTGTTAAAGTCGATGGCACAACTATTACCATTGACAGTGATGGCGTTATAAAGGGCAGTGAAGCACAGCCTTATACATTGCCTGTAGCAACCACTACGATTTTGGGCGGTGTCAAGCCAGACGGTGAGACTATTAAGGTCAGCCCCGAGGGAGTAATTACCTGTATTAACGATAGTGCTATCCCAAGCTGGGTTGCAAATACGGCATATGTTGTTGATAATCTTGTCGTTTACGGCACAATTATTTATCAATGTACCGAAGCTCACACATCAGGAACTGAGTTTGAGGCTACTCATTGGACTGCATTAACGGGTCAGCAGGGTGAAAAGGGGGACAAGGGTGTTGACGGTGTCTCCCCTACTGCAAAAGTTACACAGACCGACTTGGGAGCTACCATAACTGTGACTGATGCTAACGGAACTACTACTGCCAATATATCTAACGGTACATCTGCTATGCTGTCGGTATCACAGACTGAAACAGGTTGTACGGTAACTGCGACTGACGGCTCTGGAACGACTACTGCTACTATTACCAATGGTACAAACGGTACTAATGGAGATGACGGAAAATCGGCGTATGCTATAGCAGTCGAAGAGGGTTTTAGCGGTGATGAGGCTGCTTGGCTCAACAGCCTGAAAGGTATAACGACCGTAACGTCAAGCGCTGTAAATTTGACGGGAACGTTAACAGCTGATGGCTGGTCTGACACTGCTCCTTACACTCAGACTGTTACCGTAACTGGTTTAGCTGAGGACGGATATCCTATTCTGGATTTAATTACATCAGCAGATACGACAACGGGAATTGATGAGAACAAGCAGTGGGCGTACATAACAAAGGCAACAACTGCTGAAAATACACTGACAGTAAAATGCTATGAGAAAAAGCCTACTATTGCTTTGAATTTCGTTATAAAGGTGGTGTAAACATGGCTGATTGTTTTATTACACGAAGAGGATATGGAAGTGGTGGGGGAAGTTCTATTACTACTGTAACTCCTGAAAAATTAGGATACGTTTCTGATGCTATTTTGTTTTTTGACGGTCGATACAATTCCCCCTCTAAACATATATCTAACGGGTCATACTGGATTGATTTAGTGGAAAACATTTTGGCACAAAGAAATAATATCAATAGCGGAACAGATTTGATTAATAACGATTACTATATTAAGCAAACAGGTGTAGCTTCATCATTTAAAATTCCAAACAATTTTAATTTTGACACTTTTACTATTGAAGTGTTTATTGAAATTATTAGCGATGGTGGTACTGGAGAGAATGATATTTTTGATAACTACAAATCTGCTGGATTTGGAATATATACTGAGAACAACAAACTTTGTGCATCAATACATAATAATAGCAATTATTCAATTATTAAAACGGATTACACACTGAACACAGAATATCTAATAACCATTACTTATGATGGACAAGTATTTTCTTTTTATCTTAATGGCATATTAGTTAATACAGCAGAAGTGTCTAATTATAAAAAAACAACAAAGTATCCTTATTTGGGAAGTTACGATGGAAATAATTGTGCTTCAGGAACTTATAATTATTATCGTTTTGGAGTTTATAACAGAGCTTTAACTACTACTGAAATCACTCAAAACTACAATAAAGACGTATATAGATATGTCGATGGTAACACTGACAATATAAACTGAGGTGATATACCATGAAGAAGAGCAAAATGGAATTTTCTAAGAAATGGCTTATAGGCTGTATTTGCGTTAGCCTATTCTTTACGTTGGCTTCATACGTTCTGGCGTGGTTCGACAAGAACGCCGTAGAAACACTTAGCATAACGATCATTGAGACACTGTGGGGAACTTCCGCAGTGTCCTTTATATTTTATGCGGGACTTAACGGCGTGAGAGCTTATACCGGCAGCAAGTGGGGTATTCCAACAGATGAGATGGACAAGGCAATTACAGATGAAGAGCCGGAAGAGATAAACTATTCAAACCGATATGACACCGATGATATGTCGGTGGAAGATATTTTAGACGAATATGACAGGCGGTGATTACATGGAATTGATTGCAAAAGGTGCAGATATCTCTAAACACAATGGAAACATTGACTGGAACAGAGTTAAGAAGACCGAGGTTAACTTTGTGATTATCAGAGCTGGATTTGGCTTTAACACGGTTGACCCGATGTTTAAGACCTACATTGAAAATGCTATAAAATGCGGAATTGATATCGGGATATACTGGTTTAGCTATGCAGGAAGTGTGGCTGATGCGAAAAAGGAAGCAGAGTTCTGTCTCAAGACAATATCGCCCTACAGAAAGAGCATAAATTATCCTGTGTTTTTCGACTGGGAGAACGGCAGCTACAACTACGTAAAGCGAACATACGGTATAACGCCTACTAAAAAGCTTGTGTCTGATATGGCTGTAGAATTTATGGACACTATCGGACAGGCTGGATACAAGGTTGGCAACTACAACAGTGTAAGCTACTTGAATACATTTTTCGATGACAGAGTTAAAGAAAACTATGATACTTGGGTAGCTCACGTAAGAGATGCTAACGGTAATCCTCTGGAAAAGACAAGCTACAAAGGCAAGTATGTTATTCATCAGTATTCATGGGTCGGACGACCGAGTGGTTTCTCCTCTAAGACCGATATGGATTACTGTTATAAGGATTATACCGGTAAGGGTACAGCTACAAAAACTGAGACGGTTAAATCGTCAAAGTATGTTGTTCCCGATAATATCACATTTAAAGTGCCGACATTTAAGAATGTGATAACGACTTATCCGCTGAAGACTTATGGCGAAACCAAGATTTCTGACCATTTCAAGGTCAAGGAGTTTACCAGTAAATTCGGCAATAAGGTCTATTCGGATAAAGTTAAGATACATAACAAACTGATTGAAATTCTGGAGGCTCTGTATGCCAAACTGGACTGCTCGATGATTATAGTCAACAGTGGTTACAGGACTGCGGAGCACG
>ULMO01001439.1_pt1 | contig 15724 bp, 10 predicted proteins | sample 1951691 | NCBI WGS metagenome assembly ULMO01 (sample SAMEA4835554, study PRJEB28245) | human gut metagenome | biome: gut microbiome; material: fecal sample | place: Denmark | collected 2008 | reverse complement strand
ATCCACGTATCTGAAATGTCTTGGTCACAGCACCTGCGTTCTGCACAGGACTTCATGAAAGTTGGTGACGAAGTAGAAGCTGTTATCCTGACTCTGGACCGCGAAGAACGTAAGATGTCTTTGGGTATCAAACAGCTGAAACAAGATCCATGGGAAACTATCGAAGAAAAGTATCCTGTAGGTTCTAAGCACACTGCAAAGGTTCGCAACTTCACTAACTTCGGTGTATTCGTTGAAATCGAAGAAGGTGTTGACGGACTGATCCACATCTCTGACCTGTCATGGACTAAGAAAATCAAACATCCTTCAGAATTCACTCAGATCGGTGCAGACATCGATGTAGTTGTTCTGGAAATCGACAAAGAAAACCGCCGTTTGAGCCTCGGCCACAAGCAGCTGGAAGAAAATCCTTGGGATGTATTCGAAACAGTATTCACTGTAGGTTCTGTTCACGAAGGTACTATCATCGAAATGCTGGATAAAGGCGCTGTAGTTGCTCTGCCTTATGGTGTAGAAGGTTTCGCTACTCCGAAACACCTGGTTAAGGAAGACGGTTCACAGGCTCAGTTGGATGAAAAATTGCCTTTTAAAGTGATCGAATTCAACAAGGACGCTAAGCGTATCATCCTGTCTCATAGCCGTATCTTCGAAGATGCTGCAAAGGCAGAAGAAAAAGCAGAAAAGAAAGCTGCAAAGAAAGCTTCTTCTAAGAAAGAAGAAACTCCGATGATTCAGAACCAGGCTGCTTCAACAACTCTGGGCGACATCGATGCACTGGCAGCTCTGAAACAGCAACTGGAAGGTAAGAAGTAATTTATTCTACTTTAATACCTCATCCATAATTAATTCACAGGCCACATGGTTTACCCATGTGTGCCTGTGTTTTTTTATATATGCACAGAAATGATTATCTTTGCAGCGTAATTAAAAAAAGTATTGTCCAACTCATGAATCTGAAGAAACTGACTCCCATCGTCAACAAGCCCAACGGATGGGCACTGGCTCCCCTGGCAGTTTTTCTCTGTCTATATCTTGTAACCTCTCTCATCGTAAATGATTTCTATAAAGTTCCCATCACGGTTGCCTTTCTGGTAGCATCCGTCTATGCCGTAGCGACAACCAAAGGGCTCAGTCTGAACGACCGCGTTCTCCAGTTCTCGGCGGGAGCCGCCAACAAGAACATCATGCTGATGATCTGGATCTTTATTCTTGCAGGAGCTTTCGCCCAATCGGCCAAAGCCATGGGAGCGATAGATGCAACCGTCAACCTGACCTTACATCTGCTTCCGAACAACCTGTTGCTGGCAGGTATCTTTCTGGCCTCCTGTTTCATCTCCCTTTCCATCGGAACCTCTGTCGGAACAATCGTTGCACTGGTACCCGTTGCAGCCGGTATCGCCGGAAAAACAGACGTCAGCATGCCTTTTATGACGGCACTGGTCATTGGCGGAGCATTCTTCGGCGACAATCTTTCGTTTATATCCGACACCACGATCGCTGCCACACGGACACAGGGATGCGCCATGCGCGACAAGTTCCGGGCTAATTTTATGATTGCCATCCCGGCAGCCCTTGTCGTCTTTGTCTATTACATCATTTATGGAAGTCAGATAGAAGTGGCTCAAGACATAACTTCCGTCGAATGGGGAAAAGTGATTCCCTACCTTATCGTGTTGGGAACCGCCATTGCCGGTATCAACGTCATGCTGGTGCTGCTGCTGGGATTACTTTCAACGGGAATTATCGGTATGATCTATGGCAGCTTTGACTTCTTCGGATGGTTCAGTGCCATGGGAAATGGAATCACCGGAATGGGCGAACTGATCATCATCACCCTGATGGCAGGAGGTATGCTGGAACTGGTTCGCTTCAACGGAGGAATTGATTATATCCTGCACCGCCTTACTCAGAAAGTCAACAACAAACGGGGCGGAGAACTCAGTATCGCAGCTCTGGTAAGTCTGGCCAACATCTGTACAGCAAACAATACCATTGCCATCATTACCGTCGGCTCACTGGCAAACGGCATTGCAGAACAATTCAAAATCGACAAACGGAAAAGTGCCAGTATTCTGGATACGTTCTCATGTGTCGTGCAGGGAATTATTCCCTACGGAGCACAGATGCTGATTGCAGCTGAACTCACCGGACTCTCTCCCATCAGCATCATCGGCTATCTGTATTATCCCATGATTCTGGGAGTCGTAGCTTTACTCAGTATTTTCTTCCGGTACCCACGGCGGTATTCCTAAGAAAAAAGAAAGATTCAACCAATGATTAATAATCAGCCAATATAAAGAACAGTCGTATGAAAGGAAAAACAATATTTATAACCGGTGCAACCAGCGGAATAGGTGAAGGTTGCGCACGTAAGTTTGCAGCCATGGGCAGCAATCTGATTCTGAACGGAAGAAATACAGAAAAGCTGGAAAGCCTGAAGAAGGAACTGACAGCTCAAGGTGTAGAAGTGCTTACTCTTCCTTTTGACGTACGCGACCGCAAGGCTATGCAGCAAGCCGTAGATTCCCTGCAAGACCAGTGGAAACATGTTGACGTACTGATCAACAATGCCGGACTCGTAATCGGTATGGACAAGGAACACGAAGGCTCCTTAGACGAATGGGATATCGTTATCGATACCAATATCAAAGCATTACTGGCCATGACGCGTCTGATTGTTCCCGGAATGGTAAAACGAGGCTGCGGACATGTCATCAATATCGGATCCATTGCCGGCGATGCAGCCTATGCAGGAGGCAGCGTGTATTGTGCAACCAAAGCTGCTGTAAAAGCCTTGTCCGACGGTCTTCGGATTGATCTGGTAGATACACCGGTACGTGTCACCAACATCAAGCCCGGCATGGTCGAGACAAACTTTTCCGTTATCCGCTTCCGGGGAGATCAGGATAAAGCTGACGCCGTATACAAAGGAATCCGTCCGCTGACAGGCGACGACATTGCTGACGTGGTATATTACGCAGCATCTGCTCCGGCTCATGTTCAGATAGCCGAAGTACTTGTTATGCCTACCTATCAGGCAACAGGAACTGTATGTCACCGGCAAGAACAAGCTGCCAGACATTGAGGACAAATAGAATTTTAAAGTCCAGATCTGTATTTAACAGACTTTTTACCCTGTCCGAATGAACATTATACGCGTTCATTTGTATATTAATACAGATTTTCACAAAAGCTTTTATGACAAAGACTAAACTAAAGACAATTTTTGCCTTGCTTTCAGGCTGCATGTGGGTTCTGTCATCCTGCGATCAGTCGGATGAAAAATATCCGGCTGCCAGTGACGAACTCACTATGACATGTGTCCAGGCCTCATGGACAGATACCCGTGCAGTTACAAACGACCAAGGTCAAGGCAGCTTTTCCGAAGGTGACAGAATTGAAGTTCTGGCAACCGGAAATCAACAAACGGCAAATATCCAACTGGAATATACAGATAACCGTTAGACTCCTTCGCTGCAGCGCAACGACTATGGAACAGGAAGCCTCGGCTTGTCCGCAATTTATCCGGTATTGCCGGCCAGTAATGACAATCCTATTATGCGGAATATCGGCATCCCCACTGATCAAAGCAACGAAAAGAATCATTCGGATGCCGATGTTCTTTTTGCAACTACAACGGTCGGTGCCAGTGATGCTGTGGCTACCCTGCAATTCAACCATGCCTTACACCGCATCAACATAAACTTAAAAGGTACTATTCCTGATGACCTGACCATTGAGGTGAAAAGTCTTGCCAACGGACAGATCTCCCTGAAAGATGGAAATGCGACTGCGAATCTGTCTGCGGATTATGTCTGGATCAAGCCATATCGGATTAGCAACGAATCCTATAGCCTCATTATTCTTCCACAGGAAACCCAGGCATTCTGTAGTGGTGAAGGGCTGATTCGTCTGACAACAGAAGGCAAATCAGCCTCGTATACATTTAACGGTAATGCGGAGAAGTTCGATGCCGGTATGCAGACAACTCTCAATCTGACCCTGAAAACAGAAGACAGCAATGTGGATCTGGAATTCAGCAACCAGACCTATTGGGTGTACGGAGTTACAGCTCCCGACTTTCCGGGCAAGGAAAATATTTACTCTGCCAGACCAGGGGTCAAAAAATTCGAAGACGGGCTATGGTTCCGTTATGCTAATGAAACGATGTATCCCCCGCTGCTGTTTGAGGAAGAATATCTGACCTGGAAAGAAGGATCCGGCTGGTTCGACGGCAACAAGACCTTCAATTATTACGGAGATGGCAACATGTGTTGGGCGGCAGCAGCATCCAATCTGATTCACTGGTGGCTGGCACAGAACCAAATATACATTGAAGCCTATGACAAGGAATATGGTCCTGAATACAAAGATCTCAGCCGGCCGGAGAAATACAACAGAATGACAGAAAGCAACCAGCAGCATAGCGAGGTTTTCAACTTCTTCAAATCCTCTTTCGATAATCGGGGAAGCTGGGATACCGGAGGTGTCAACTGGTTCATAAACGGAAACAAAAAGAACCTGATACATTGTTATCAAAAGAACTTCCATGGATTCTTCAGCAAGGTGTTTTCAGAAGATGATGCTGTGGCAAAAGGAACATCCGATACATCCAAGGAAACATTCAACCTTTGGTTCAAAGATGCTTTCCGGTATAATCAGGCCATCGGATTTGCCGCTTACGATTTTGCCGGTCCCAATACCAAGAGCCATTCCATGGTTATCTGGGGAGCAGAATTCGATGCCGAAGGAAATGTCGCTTACGTTTATATCTGTGACAATAACCGTGCAGAGGATGAACCCAATCATGCATCACTCCAGTGCTATAAAGTCGTTTATGAGAAATCAAACGTACCCGAAATGAAAGGAGATTATGCTTATCTGACCCCACTGGACAACATAGACGGAACTCCCTCAAAAGCCCGTTTCCGTTTCACTTCCCTGACATTGGTTGATTTGCGTCTTGACCTTTGGCAGAAAGCTTTTCCTAATGTAAAGTAAATAATAACAATAAATTTATAGATCATGAAGAAGATTCTATTTTATGCACTCGCAGCCACAACGCTGGCTCTGACTTCGTGTAAGAAAAATGTACTGGAAACCCCGTCAGCAGCAGACAATGCAATTCATATCGTAGCCAGCATTGCCTCACAAGCCCGTGCCCCTCAGCTGGCCAATGACGGAAGCGGAAGCTTCTCTCAAGGAGATAAAATGTCACTGTTCCTGACAGAAGATGACGCAAACAACCAGTCTGTAGATTATGAATACGGTTCAGGCATCCTGACCTGGGGAAGCCTCGGACTTGCAGACAGCAACGCAAAAATTACTTTAGCTGCCTGTTACCCGCAACAGGACAGAATACAGAACGGCGAATTCGAGTTCAATACACTCACGGCTTCAGACAAAGATCTGCTGCTTGCCCCTGCACAGTCTGTAACTGCAGGAACTTCCGAAGCCGTATACCTGAACTTCAGTCATGCCCTGCATCGTCTGGATCTGACCTTCACACCGGGTGAAAGTTACACAAGCGAAGACCTTGAATCACTTTCCATCAGTCTTAATGCCAAAACAACCTGTGTGGTAGACGGACTGCAAGGCAAGATAAAAGGAGTAAAGAGTGAAACAGGTACATATACAGCAAACAATACCAAAGCTTCATTTTATCTGGTACCACAGAGCACAGCAGGAATCACATTGAAGATCAGCATAGGAAATGACACGAAGTCATTGACCTTAGACAAATTACTGGAACAGCTGGGTTCCGCCCAACCGGAACTGAACGGAAGCAAACGCTGTACACTGACCTTAAAAGTCAGCCGTGAAGGAATCACTGTGGAAGGTGGTTCTATCAATGCCTGGGGCAATCAGGTTACTGCCGACGGCGAAGTTATAATCGGCTGATACCGGAAACTTACTTTCATCATGGAGCAGCATCGTTTCGTTACGATGTTGCTCTTTTTTTATCCGGCAGATAAAAAGCTTACTCAGAAACATATTTTCATAAAAAACTTTCCTATCTTTATTCGCTTTTGATTTTAACAGGATAAAATATGGGGAATTCAAACCACATCATACGTGCCTCGAAACCGGAAGAGACCATCCGGCCGCAGGATATCATCTTCCGTTCCGTCACAACCGCCGACATACCAGAGCTGAAAGAATTATTCTGCAACACAGTACTGACTGTCAACGCCCGTGATTATACAACGGAAGAAGTAGCTGACTGGGCTTCATGCGGTAATCGCCCGGGACACTGGGAGAAACTGCTTGCAACTCTGCATTTCATTGCTGCCTGCAATGGGCAAGGCCGCATCATCGGCTTTACTTCCATCCGAAACGACGGATACCTGCACTCTATGTTCATTCATAAAGACTATCAGAGACAGGGCATCGCCAGCTCCCTTCTGCACCGTATCGAAGCATATGCCGCTGAACATGGAATCAGTGAAATCACTTCGGAAGTGAGTATCACAGCCCGCCCTTTCTTTGAGAAACAGGGGTATATCATGGAACTGGAACAACGCGCACAGGCTAACCGCCTGCAACTGATTAGTTATAAAATGAGAAAACAAATGAAAGATGGAAATACGGGATTTGAAAAAGTATACCAGATGCCTCTCGGCAAAGTCTACCCGCTGCTAGTGAACAAAGCTACGCGGAAAGGACGTACCCAGGAAGAAGTCGATGAAATCATCTGCTGGCTGACCGGATACAATCTGCAGCAACTGAAGGAACTGCTGGACCAACCCATTACGTACGGCGACTTTTTCCGTAACTCTCCTGCTCCCAACCCTGCCCGCAGACTGATAAAAGGAAGCATTTGCGGCATTCAGGTGGAAGAAATCCAGGAACCGCTGATGCAGGAAATCCGTTATCTGGACAAGCTGGTGGACGAGCTGGCCAAAGGCAAACCAATGGACAAGATTTTAAGAAACCTATAACAGACATCAACCATGAATAGAATTATCGTCGTAACAGGTGGAGCTGCCGGTATCGGTCGCTGTACCGTTGAATATTTCGCCTCAAAGGGCGACCGGATTTACTTTATCGACAACAACCAGGAAGCCACTCTTGCCCTGACAGAACGCATGCACCAGAAAGGACTGAACGTAACAGGCTATACCGGTGACATTGCAGAAAAACAAGTTCTGGAAGATTTTGCCAGACGGGTGCTCGACGAACAGCCTCAAGGCATTCATTGCCTTATCAATAATGCCTGCCTGATGCATGGAGGCATTCTGGAAGGGTGTGACTACGAGGACTTTCTTTACATACAGCGTGTAGGAGTAGCCGCTCCCTATATGCTGGCCAAACTCTTCAAGGATCATTTCTGCGGCCTGGGATCCATCGTCAACATCTCCTCTACCCGGGCATTCCAGTCACAGCCCAATACGGAAAGCTATACGGCTGCCAAAGGGGGCATCACTGCGCTGACCCATGCGCTCGCTGTAAGCCTGCAGGGTGTAGCCCGAGTCAATTCCATTGCTCCCGGCTGGATCGATACAGGCGCCTATCATGATGACAACAATTATGTACCGGCCTATACGGAAGGAGACATTGCCCAGCATCCTTCACTCCGGGTAGGAGAACCGGCAGACATCGTACGGACAATCGATTTTCTTTGTGACGAACGGAACACCTTCATCAACGGAGAAAATATTACGGTCGACGGAGGCATGAGCAAACTTATGGTGTATCACAACGACTGCGGATGGACATACCGTCCTTAATTTCAAGGCCGGGCTTTCACTGCTTCCGAAGTTCCTCCTTCCGCATCCGGAACTTCAGAGGTGAAAGTCCGGTCTGACGAATAAAGAACTTCCCGAAAACCGACTGATCAGAGAAACCCAGCTGATTACTGATCTCCTGCACATCCAGATCCGTACACTCCAGCATTCTCCGGGCGTCTGCCCCCAGTAATTCCGAGAGATGAAAGCGAACGGTATGTCCTGTAATGTTCTTTACGATACGCGACAAATACGTGGTAGAGATATTCAGACAGCCGGCATAGAATCCGATATCGTGATGCTGACGGTAATGTTGCACAAGCAGTTTCTTGAACTGACGGAAAATTTCACTGGAACGCTTCACATAAACGGACGATTCCAGATTCTCCCGGCACAGGGCATCGGCCATCTGCAAGAGGACAAAGCTGCACAGGTGACGGATGATGCCATCCCGATAAAGGGAAAGATCCTCCAGCTGACGGGAAAACAAAGACAATGTCTGCGACAGGTATTCCATCCGCGACTGTTCAAGAACAAAGACCGGCAGACGGAAGTTACCCAGCAGTCTGGCCACCTGATTATACAGAGCCTGTCCGTCAGGCAGACTGTCAAAATAATCAGGAACCACATAAAGCACCTGCATGCGGAAGCCGGAACTCAATTGCCCAAGCACACTCTCGGTACTGGGAGTCAGTACAACCAGATTCCCTGTTCCTATCTCATAATGCCGATAGACATCATCCAGACAGGCTGTTCCGTTTGTGACGAGCAGAAAGAAAAAACCTTTTCTGATCTGCATCGGTCCATAAACTGAAAAAGAATCGTCTACAACACAACTACACGTATGCCCGGCACAGATTCCCCGCGTCCGGATCATCTCAAGCAAAGAAGTCTCCATCATCATCGAATTTTCACAAACAAAAATAGGCATTGTTTCGTTTTCGACCAAAATTAGTTGTGCTTTTCTATACGACAAACAACAAATAAGCTGAACTTTGCGGCGTTTTCAGAAACTATAATATAAGCTGATATGAGTAAGATACTTCTCCGGCGCTACCTGTTGTTCTGCGTCTCCCTGTTTGTCAATGCACTCGGCATTGCGTTTATCACCAAAGCGGCCCTGGGAACTTCTCCCATCACAAGTGTCACGTATGTACTGAGCATGTTCACGCCGTTCACCATCGGCCAGTGGACCATCATGCTGAACCTCCTCTTTGTAGTAGTGGAACCTTTCCTGATGACACGCAAGGATCTGAAATCCGATCTGCGCATGTACCTGCTTCAGATCCCGATCTCCTTCTGCTTCGGTATGTTTATTGACCTGTGCATGCACTGTATTCTTTATTGGCTGAATCCCGTCGAATATCTTCACATGATTGTCGCCCTGCTTATCGGCTGTGTCATTCTGGCCGTAGGCATTGCACTGGAGGTAAAAGCCAATGCAGCCATGATGGCCGGAGAATATTTTGTCAAGGTCATAACGAAACGCTTCCACGGAGAGTTCGGATATGTCAAGCTGGGCTTCGATGTCACACTGGTTGCCATCGCCTGCCTGCTGTCCCTGATTTTCATGTCGGGCATTTATGGTGTACGCGAAGGTACCGTCGTGGCTGCACTGATTGTCGGACCGATCGTTCATTTTGTCAGCCCGTATTACAATTTTCTGGACAAATGGATTACCGATCCTTCTCTCCGGCAAGACATCGCCCTGCAACAAAACCAGCATACCATCATCACCATTGCCCGCGAATACGGCAGTGGAGGCCATCTGCTCGGCGAAATGCTTTCCAAAGAACTGGGGATCAAACTTTACGACAAGGAGTTTATCCGCATGGCAGCCCAGCGCAGCGGTATGGACGAACAGTACATCGTCCGGAACGAGCAGTCCATTCCCTCCTTCTGGCTGAAGTGTATCCTCTCCAAGAACAGTGAACAGCCGCTGGAATCCAGCCTTTCTTCAGACGATGTCCTGTTCGTATCCGAAAGCAAGATTATTCAGGAACTGGCAGCCCGGGAATCCTGCATCATTGTCGGACGGTGCGCTGATTTCATTCTGAAAGATTATCCCAGGGCAGTGAAAGTGTTCTGTTATTCCGATCTGCAGCACGCTCTGACCCGCTGCGTACAGGAATATGGAATTCCCCGGCAAAATGCAGAAACGGAAATCCGCCGGATCAACCGCAACCGCATCCATCATTATGAGTACTACACGGGAAGGAAATGGGGTGAACCTCACCACTACAATCTGATGCTTAATACGGGAACCATCGGTCTTCAGACAGCCTGCCAGTTGATCAAAGGAGTGTATCAGCAATACTCTCTGCAACCTGCCTCGAAATAAGCCGCGGGCTTTTTTTAAAACGTTTCGACAAATAAAAAAAAACGTTTCGGCCTTTTGAATCAAACGCCGAAACGTTTTTTGAGGTATCAGTTACTTCAATATCACAACCACCGGGTTATCTTCTTCGCTGGCACTTTCATTATATTCCGTTGCAGGAATAAGGCCGAGGAAAGTCCCGTCTTCAGTTGCAGTCTGCAACTTATTGATGCAGATATTCTTATTGTTATCAAGAATAGACTCCGTATCCGAAATCTTCACTTCATGAGTTTGTTTGTCAAATACGCCATAAAAGTTTTTGGTTTTTCCTATATTGTAATAATTTGTTTGAAAAACGAAATAGAGACATTTCTTGCCTTCCAGCACGTAGTCTATCGAAATGCGGTTTTCACAACCATCCACATCAAAACGCTTTTCGTAAGGACAATGCCAGCTGCCTAAGTCGAAAATCAATCTGGATTCCAGCTTGTTTTCGGACGCCACATAAATCGTATCATTAAATCTTTCTTTTAAATAAGTATTCCCTTCAAATTTCCATATCACCGGATCTTCTTTATAGTGGAAAAATAACCCGTCATTTTTTAATTGACGAATAATACAGGATGGACATGTTGGCACATTTCCATATCCATTGTAAATAATAGGAATGCCCTGATAATCATTTTGTATGGCTTTTTCTTCTGAATAACCGGATATTGTTTCGCTTATCTGTCCAGTTTTCAAATCATAAACTGAGATTTTACTTGTCTCTGTTGGAAAATAGAAGTAGAGTTTTTCTCCTGATGAAATCTGTGAGGCCCATTGAAGAATAATTTCATCGGGTATCGTTAAGTTCTCTATGAAATCACCGTTGGAATCAAAGCAAAGAATTTTTTGTCCCGAGGACTTAATCATAATCCTTTCTGCCTTTTCATCCACCCAGAATACGGGCATATCACTTATCAGATTATATTCACCTTTACCTTGCCCTATCAATCCTACTGTGGATATAAACTTACCTGTCTGGGCATCAAACATTTTCAAAGGTTGACCTTGAGAGGATACCAGGATTTTATCTTTCAACAATCTCACATAAGGACGGTCACCGATTAATGAACTATCCGTTGTTTCCAACGGAACGTAATTAACCTCCTTACTTTGTATATCTTCTAAACATAATTGATTCAGATGCTGCATATGAGTTGCAACGTTTATCACACCATCTTTTTCAATAGTCTTATTACCTGAGCAGGCTGCCGCAAGGGAAGTTAAACCCATCAATAACAGGATATTAAATATTTTCATAATACACGAGTCAATACTTCAGTAATTTTTTACCGACAAATTAAAATTAAACAATAGAATCAATATTAGACGGTTCAAAATTATATTAAAAAGTTCATTGAAATACTGTCAAGAATGAATTGACAAACATTTCAATGAACTCATTTTATTTACAGCCAGAGCCGTTTAGACTTAGCCGGTTATTAACGAACTTCTGTTCTGATACTACTAATTCATTTAAAAAATATCAGAAAGTATCAATCTTATAATTGATTTAGTTCAAGATCTTAATTTCCGAACCTGTCGCAAAATCATCACCATTCTGTGAACTTAGAGCCGTGAAACGTACATAACGTGCCTTTACAGGTTTGGTGAACATGACACGTTTCTCCTCCTGATTATTTTCAAATGAACCCTTAACAATAATTTCACCCCAGTTCTTACCATCATTACTTACCTGTAACTGATAATCCTTGATGTTTCCGTTACTGCTGTTCTGACGTGGCAAATAAGTAAATCCTTTGATTGTTTTTACTTCCGCACAATCAAAATCTATCCAATGCGGATATTTCGCCACCGTAACAGAATATACAGTATGCCAATATGTATTGGGGTCACCATCAACCAAATGGCTGGCATCACCTTCTCCTTTCTCCGCACTGCTTGCATAAATAACCTCAACCGGTATACTTTCAATCTTATTAAACTCAAACGTAACTCTCAGTTGTTCATTATCCTTATACCAGGCTGTAACCTTTCCGCCTTCACGCAGATCAAATGGTTCCTTGTAATCGAAAACCTTCTTTGAATCATTTATACTATAACATATCACTGCATTCTTTCTGGCTGTTGTTATATTCAGCATGCCGGCACGGTCCCGTGACATACCCAAAGGCATTTCACCGGCAGCCGAAACCTTTGCCCTCTGAGTCAAATCATTTCCAGCCGGACGAATGATGAAACCCATCATATGATTGCCCGCTTTGATCCGATCTTCTTCCAAAGGAGCATCCTGTCCACAACTGCTTCCGCCTAATCCCATCATCTTCAGGTCAAGATGCAGATAGTTACCGTCTGATTCAGGAAGTTGATAAGGATGGGGAGCTTCCACCATTTGCATGGCAGACCATGGCAATGCAGAAGCCGAAAGAGGTGAAGCAGCCGAAATAAACAATGCTCCTTGCCCTTCTGAATCCGTCAAAGCACACCAGCGTACCCCTTCACGATTCCCCATGGACTGTGGTTTGGGGAAGTTTACAAACTGCTCTTTCACCGTACTGTTATACAACTCCACAAAAGCACCGTTCATTCGGTCATTATAATTGTTATGAGGGCCACGACCATAATACGTGTAACAGCCCAGATCTTCAGGAGTCTTCATCACATATCCCAACCGTGCCAGATCCAGACTTGGTTCATTCGATATGATATTTGCCTGCAGTTCTATGGAGCCGTCCGTGTAAACAGTCCAGATCTGATTGGTAGTAAATTTAAAATCATCCGGTCCGAAATCCCTGGATTTGGTAATCTCATATTTTCCGGAACTGATACCCAGATCACGGATCTTATAGCCACATGGAGACTGAGACTCAACTGTATAAGCAATAATTACTGAGCCATCCTTACGCGTATAAGCCGATTGGTTCAATACCTTATGATGCAAATTGTTCAATCCTTTTGCAAACCATTGTCCGTAAGCCCAGTTATCATTATCCGTCTGTGCACGGAAAGCATCAAGCTTAGGACCATTACCGTCTGTGAATATCATCTTATTGCCATACTGCAAGCTATGGATTGTGCCTGTCATATTATTAAACACAACAGTAAAATCATCACCTTTGACAATATATTCGTCTTTTGATCTGTCCAGACTTATCCGACCACCTCCAGACACTTCAGCAATACTTGCAAAAGTTTCAGCTGATTTCACCGGCAACTGTTCTTCCATCTGTACAAATCCCTTTCTGGCCCATGGCATATCCTCGGCCAGCAAGAACTGTACCTTGACAAAATATTCACTCTGAGCATCCAGACTACTGAAGTCATATGGTATTGTGTAACTAACCCTTTCACGAGGCCCTGCCACACTGCGAGGCCCTTTAAATACATTGCTTTCCTGGACCTTCTTTCCGTCTTTCCATAAAGACCATACCATATCATAACCAGACATCGGTTCAAAATAATTTTTGTTGAACACTTCAATCTGTCCCTTCTTCATGTCAATCGCCTTTACTCCAACATTCTGGTAAACCTTTTTAACCTCAAAGTATTCAGGCTTAGGCTTGTGACCGGGAAACAAAATACCATTCATACAAAACATTCCGTCGTTGGGCTTTTCTCCGAAATCGCCTCCGTATGCCAGATATTTCTCGCCGGTTATCTTATCATAATTATAAAGAGACTGATCAACCCAATCCCAGATAGCACCCCCACAGAAGAAATTAGTAGACTCAATAGCCTCCCAGTAATCTTCCAGGTTTCCACCGGCATTACCCATAGAATGAGCATATTCTGATATATGGAACGGATATTTGATATTAAAAGTTCCTTTGACAGCTTCACGGGTCCAGGGTATAGGCGGATATTGATTAGATCCCATATCTACAATGTCATTGTTGCGCTCATACTGTACAGGACGACTGACATCGTATGCCTTAATCGCATTATATGCAGCCACGAAATTCTTGCCCGGACCGGCCTCGTTTCCTAATGACCATATTACGATAGAAGGATGATTTACATGTGCATGAACCAGTTCCATAACCCGGGCAACATGAGCATCTTCAAATTCCGGCACATGTGACAGGGATTCTTTTCCATAATAATATTCATGACTTTCCAGATTGGCTTCGTCCTCCAGATAGATACCATATTTATCGCACAAATAATACCAGTAAGGATCGCATGAATAATGAGAGTTACGGACATGGTTAATATTTCCGCGCTTCATAATCATGATTTCCTCTTCCATCTGTTCATGTGTAATGCTGTTACCACTGTTCGGATTGATTTCCTGACGGTTTACTCCTTTTAACTTCACAGGCTTGTTGTTCACATAGAAATAACGCCCTTTCAGACCGAACTCATCGTCCTTAGCCTCCGTATCGCGTATCTCCACCTTGCAAATGCCAAAATAAGAAGATACAATATCGATGGTCTTGCCTTTTTTATCTTTCAGCTCAGCAACCAAAGTATAGCGGTTAGGCTCTTCTGCCGACCACAATCTGGCTCCTGCAATTTCAAATCTGGTTGATACATTCCGACTACCGTCCTTATCTAAGACAAAGGTTTCAGAAACAACAGGTTTTCCCACCTGCCCTACAATCTCATCAGAATATAATTTGTTCTGATATACACTATAAGTCAAGGAATAACCTTTAACTGCTTTAGCCCCCAGGTTGCGCAACATGGCATTTACCTCTACGGAAGCACCGCCGGCAGTCAGATCGGTATTGATCTTCATGTCACGTAATTCCACCTTCGATGTAGAAGTCAGATACGTATCACGAAAGATTCCCGGTAGCCGGTACATGTCCTGAGCTTCCAGAAATGATCCGTCGGAATTACGATAAACCTCTACGGCTACCATATTTTCACCCTTGACAAGATAATCACTGATATTAAAAGATGCCGTATTTCTTGAATTCTTTGAGAATCCTACATATTTTCCATTAATCCATAAATAGAAAAATGAATTGACACCATCGAAATTAATATATACCTCACGCTCCCTCCAGTCCTCAGGTATGCGGAAAGTCCTGCGATACGAACCGACTTCGTTACGGTATTTATATGTTGTCCAGTCTTTGTTCGGCTCACGCATCACTCCTCCTTTCCAGTCACCAACTACCTTTGTATGCTTAAAGATGACAGGCTGGTTACAATATATCGGCACTCCATATTTTAAGGAACCATCTTTCTGTATACCGACAACATTCCAACATGAAGGAACAGTAATATCATCCCAGGCAGCAACATCAAACTGAGTTTCATAAAAGGCCTTCGGACGTTCATCCGGATTAGGAGCCCAATGAAATTTCCATGTTCCATTCAGACTCTGCCAGTAAGAACTGGCTTCCGGCTGTACTCTCCTGGCACTTTCCACATCAGCAAAAGAAAAGAAATAAGCACGCGGCTGTTCTTTGTTTAATGACAGTTTTTCCGGTGCCTCCCATTCTGTTCCTTTCGGCTCTGTCTCAATTCCATAAAGAAAGCCACCTAATGGCTGCTGGGCAAAAGCACCCATTGTCAAGCAGCAAAAAAATAAATTTAAGGTAATTCTTTTCATCTAGTTTTCTTTTTTCTATTTAAGGTAATACAATATGATAAGCAGATTATTAAAGATAATTTCTGCAAAAGTATATGAACAATACTTCGGTAAATTTTTACCGATAAA